>Ga0099828_10000134_pt1 | contig 39884 bp, 25 predicted proteins | sample CZO8metaG_2_FD_79338 | JGI IMG/M metagenome (GOLD analysis project Ga0099828, IMG submission 79338) | Vadose zone soil microbial communities from the Eel River Critical Zone Observatory, Northern California, USA - CZOApr15con2H1.8 metaG | ecosystem: Environmental > Terrestrial > Soil > Vadose... | reverse complement strand
CAGCTTCGGATCATCAAACTAAAGGTACCCCTACGGCATGGGAGAAGAGCGCGTTGGCCAAACAACTCCGTCTCGATGTTGCACAGCTAACAGATGTTGGCCGCAAGCGTGAACACAACGAAGATAATATGGCCTATCACGTCCCGCCAGACGCGGATGTGATGGCACGCAAGGGTGCGTTGTTCATCGTCGCCGATGGCATGGGTGGGCATGCAGCCGGTGAGGTGGCCAGTGAAATTGCTGTAGACACTGTGAGCGATGCGTATTATCAAGATGCTGCTGATGATGTCAGCGCGTCCTTAGTACGTGCAATCAAACGCGCAAATGCGTCGATCCATCAACGAGCAGCGGAGAATATGTTGCGTAGTGGAATGGGCACAACCTGTGTCGCAGCAGTGCTTCGTGGGGATATGGCCTATATTGCCAATGTTGGCGACAGTCGTGCTTACCTGATACGTGGAGGGAATGTCAGGCAGGTTTCACAGGACCACTCCTGGGTGGCTGAGCAGGTGCGAGCCGGTTTATTGACGGAGGATCAAGCTCGTACACATGCCCAACGTAACGTGATCACGCGCTGTTTGGGTACACAGGCTGATGTCGAGATAGATGTCTTCACTGAACGTTTGAAAGAAGGCGACACGCTAGTGCTCTGTAGCGATGGCCTCTCTGGTCTGATCAGTGATGAAGACATGCGCAGGATTGTCAGTCAGTTTGTGCCACAGGAGAGTGTCTACCATCTGGTAGAACGAGCTAATGACAACGGCGGTCCTGATAATATTACCGCCATTGTTGTACATGTTCAGGAAGTTAGCTCAGTATCAAATGGTCGTCGTCCTGCTTATATCGGCGGCCGAGATATTGAAATGATTGGCAGCGAAGATGTCAGGGTATCAGGCGGGCTCACCACCGTGCCTCTTTCGCTCGCACCCCAGGCAAGTGACGTAGTGGCACCCCTTGCGGGTACCAGGGGTGTCGCCTCGGGGCCATTAATCTCACCCTCAGCTTCACCCTCAGCCTCAGACTCAGACCCAGCTGAAAGCGACACTGCCCCACACCCTGTTGTAGGGACCCGATTTATCGCGTCCGCGGGGTGGGGCCATGGTCGTCTTTTTTATACGACACTGGCGTTGCTCGTCCTCTTGTTGATGGGCACGGTTGGCACGGGAGCCTACTACGTGGTGGGTGTCCAGCCATTCCAACCTATCCGCACCCTGATTATGCAAGCCCAAGGCGAGGTCAAGAGCAATCCCAGCCTGGCGCTTGAGCACCTGGCCTCTGCCCAGAAGCTGCTGGGCGCCATGCCGCACAACCCCTTGACTGATGTCCAACGCTCCCAGGTCACCCCCCTGCTGACCAGCACGGTCCAACAAGCCATCCACAGCTACAATCTACACGCAGCCATCACCCCCTTGTGTCCGGCGAGTGTTCCGACAGCTCCGATCAATGATGGCAGTACCGGCACCCACTCTCATCTCCTTGCAGTGACGCAAACTGCTACGGGTTCCTCTCTGCTCTACGCCTTGGGACAAGATGGCAGGGTGTACCAGTTAAAGCAGCTCAATGGTCTCAACAGCCTGGCCAACCCTATCACAAGCAACCTGCAAGCGCTGGATATCGCTGGCGATGATGCACGGCTGGCCATTTTGACCAAGGGAAACACGACCAATAACTATTTTCTCTATCTGCTGGTCTCAGGCAAGACAGGGCAGCCACAAGCGACCGATATTGCTAACATCAGCGCGGTGAACGGGGAAAGCCCGACGCTGATGACAGCGCAAGGGAGCGATGTCTATGTCGTGCTGACTTCGCCTCCATCTGCCACTCCTCCCCATGCTCAAATTGTCGATTTTACGGTGGGCTCCAACAATATGCTAAACCCCAATCCCACACGCACCTCGTTCACCTTGGCAGGAAGCGTTGTCAGCGCGGCCGCGTTCCCGAATCATATGCTGTTCTTGCTGCTGGCAAATGGCTCGCTGGTGAGCCTGCAAGTAGGGAGCTCCAACGCGACTTTGTCGCCGGTGCTGGTGCCCGCGCCGTTTGCTTCACCACTGGCAGGGAGTGGGACAGCATTCACGGCGACCATGCCTGTGCCGACCCCTGCCAATTCGGCGGCAGTCACGTCGGCGGGTCCAGTCCCCTTGCAGGTGGCCAGTACAGCTGATCTCGCAGCAGAGAGTCTCTCAGCTGCAGTGGTTGGAAGTGTGCCGCATCTGTACCTGGCCGATACAGCCAACCGTCGAGTGTTAGATCTGAGTGGTTCCACGAATGTACTGGTGCCCCTTGCGGGTACCAGGAGTGCAAGCAAGAGCCAGCTGTTCCAGATGGTGCAGCAATATGCCTCGTCGAGCATCCTGGGGCAGATGAAGGGGATTGCCATGGACGCCAAGGGCATGGTACTCTACGCGTTGACGCAGAGCAATCCGCCTCTGGTGAGGCTAGTCTCCATCGCTATGAATGAATCGGGTCGTAGCTCCCCGATTTATCGTGGGAATTGTGAATAGAGAACGGGCAATTTATTAATATAAATCCGCGCCCCGCAAAAAGGAAAGGAGGTGCACAACAGTTAACGAAAATGTAGCATAACATGCTATAACATGTTCCGTTTGAATACATTTGGGACAACTGGTTGAGAGAACCGTGTCCTTTTCGAGACGTGAGACCGTAAGGCAGATATCCTGCTCCAGGGCAGTCTCCTAAACCATTAAGACACTTGTGAGGTCTTTTGCCCGGCTAGGGCCATACGCACCGCAAGGTGTGCGATGTGCCGTAAAGTCATCCAGGTTGTAGTGCTACTGAGGTACATCTGGAGCGGCAATACGGAAACCGAATATGTTTGAACACATTTTTAGGAAGGCAGAAGCGGCATATTCTCCCCTATCGAAATAGGGAGTTAGTAGGGGCGGTAGGGACGTGAGCTTGCCTCCGTCCGTGCCTCCGCCCTGGGGAGAGTTCTAAAACAACAATGGGTTTTGAAGTATATTATCGTACCCATACGTGCGGTGAATTAAACATAAATGCTGTTGGGCAACAGGTGAAGTTGGCGGGCTGGGTGAATCGACGTCGGGATCATGGGGGACTCGTCTTTCTCGATATCCGCGACCGTTATGGTATTACACAAGTGATTTGTGACCCGGAGCATTCCGCAGAAGCACACCGTATCGCTTCAGAGTTGCGCTCAGAATATGTAGTGCAGGTGACTGGAACGGTGGTGCGCCGCCTGGCCGGGACGGAAAATCCACACCTGAGCACAGGAGCGATTGAGGTCGTTGCCGAGCATATCGTAATACTCAATCCAGCGCGTACAACGCCATTCCCTATCAGCGACACTATCGAAGTAGATGAGTCTCTACGCCTCAAATACCGCTATCTTGACTTGCGTCGTCCTACCATGCGCGATACGATTGTGTTGCGGCATAAAACGGTGAAGATCATACGTGATTACCTGGATGAGCGCGGTTTCCTTGAGATTGAGACGCCGATCTTGATGAAAAGTACGCCTGAAGGTGCCCGAGATTACCTGGTGCCCAGTCGGCTATATCCTGGTGAGTTCTATGCCCTACCACAGTCGCCCCAGCAGCTCAAGCAGTTGTTGATGGTGGCGGGTATGGATCGCTACTTCCAGATTGCTCGATGTTTCCGTGACGAAGATCAACGTGCAGACCGCCAACCAGAATTTACCCAGCTTGATCTGGAGATGGCGTTTGTTGCCGAAGATGATGTTATGACCCTGATTGAAGGGCTGCTGATCGAGTTGATTGAGAAGACAACAAGCAAGAAGATCAAACAAAAGCCTTTCCCGCGCCTGAGGTATAAAGACGTAATGGACCGCTACGGCACAGATCATCCCGATCTACGCTTTGATTTGCCGTTGGTGGAGATATCAGACCTGGCGGCGGCAGGCAATTTTGCTGTGTTCCAGAGTGCTCTGGCCGCCAAAGGCGTGGTCAAGGGTATCCGTGTGCCGGGTGCTGGCAAAGACACTATCAAAATCAGTCGCAAAGAGATAGATGAATTGACCGAATTAGCGCGTACATTGGGAGCAAAAGGGTTGGTCTCAATGGCAATCAGCGCCGGCGGGGACGTGAAGTCGCCATTGACCAAGTTCATGTCCGGCGACGAGGTCCACTCGATCATTCAACGACTTGCAGGCCAGCCTGGTGATCTGCTCCTGTTCGTTGCGGACAATGCCAAGGTGTGCAATGATGTGCTCTTCCGTTTGCGTGTGACGTTGGCTGAGCGCCTCAAGCTGATTGATCCCAATGAGATGGCCTTGTGTTGGGTGGTTGACTTCCCCTTATTACATTTTGACGAGGAAAACCAACGCTACGATGCCGAGCATAATCCTTTCTCCGGCATGGACGAGGCCCATATTGATCGTCTCGATAGCGATCCGCTGAATATCCGCGCCAAGCAGTACGACATTATTTGCAACGGGTACGAGATCGGTGGTGGCAGTGTGCGCATCAATGTTAGCTCAATCCAGCACAAGGTTTTCTCGCTCATGAAGTTGAGTGATGAACAGATCAAAGAGCAGTTCGGGCATATGCTCGAAGCTTTCGAGTATGGTGCCCCACCACACGGCGGTATTGCGCTTGGTCTTGATCGCCTGGTGATGCTGCTGGCTGACCAGGAGAATATCCGCGAGGTGATTGCATTCCCCAAGACGCAAAGTGCTCTGGATTTGTTGATGAATGCTCCGTCGCCGGTCGATGAGAAGCAGTTACGGGAATTGCATTTGCAGGTGAGGAGAGACGAAAAACGGTAGATTTGGAGGCCTCAGTATACTAGATATAGGTCTTACTTAGAAGTTATCTTAAGTTCGACATCCGGTTGGGTGGATGGAAGTAAGGAGAAGAGAATGACAACGATGAATCAGACAGGCCCGTCCCGAACTATAGCTAACTCAGCCGTCCCGGTGAGTGTGTTGAGTCACCGCGGGGCAGTTCCGAACGCGGGAATCACCATTGCGCCAAAGTTTGTGCCGACGTTGAGCGAAACTGAAGCGGTTAACCAGGCTCGTTTACTCAAGGCGCTGGCGGATCCTACGCGCTTGCGCATCCTGAGCTTGCTCAGCCGCCACGAAGGGGAAGTGTGCGTCTTCGAGATCGTGGAAAGCTTCACGTTAGAGCAACCAACTATTTCGCATCATTTGCGCATCTTACGCGATGCAGGATTAGTGGATTGCCGCAAGAAGGGCTTGTGGGCGTACTACTATGTTCGGCGAGACGCGCTTGGTCGCGCACAGGATGTAATCAACGGTTTGTCATAAAGCGAATGTATAGTGGGGCAAGCGCCAGAGCGATTGTACGCTGCTCTAGCGGTCAGAATTAAAGCCGAAAACCGACTAAACAGAAAATGTGAAACGTAGCTATTCTAAATAACCATACGGGTACTCCTTCAAGCTAATTGCGACTGACTTGACAAGGTGAAAAGAGTCTGCTATCATCCGTATACAGCAACAGATTGAGTACCCGTAGCTCAGTGGATAGAGCGACAGATTGCGGATCTGTAGGTCGGAGGTTCGACCCCTCTCGGGTACGCCCTTACTCTCTTGGCTTCGCAGGCCAAGAGAGTTTTTATTTTTGTGTATGCTCTACTGGCTAACCCAGCGCATGTTTGACCGTGTCTAAGAGTTCGTCCAGGTCAAACGGTTTATCAATGCGTATCAGCTTGCGGCTCTCGATGTCGCGTGCTACCTTGTCTGATGCGATGCCACTGATGATAATTGCTGGTATTTTTTCTAGCTCTGGTATGGCGTGAAGCTGGTCGTAGAGTTCAATGCCGTTTATATTGGGCAGACGATAATCGAGGATAAATAAGCTTGGCTTGATGTGTTTGACGAAGTGCAGGGCTTCAGTGCCGTTTCTTGCTACTTGAACATGATACGAAGTGAGTAATGAGAGCGCCTCGATAAATAACGTCTGGTTGTCTTCATCATCTTCGACGACGAGAATGGTTTTCACTGTACCGTGCTTTGCGGTGAATGACTGTTCTTGTTCTTGAAGCATGATATCACCTCCCATTCCAGTTAGTAAAGCAAATTAGGCCAGTCCTCTCTAGAGTCGTCGCTCCGTTGTGCAATATTAAGAAAAACTAGGAAGTCATTGGACTTTTCTTGAGAAAGTGTAGCATATACATGGGCTTGTGGTCAAGTTTCGTATATTTTCAATAGAGAATGGTTGACGTTCGCATCGACAGATGTTATCATACTGCTCAGGAAGGGTATGGATAGGCAATGCCAGCAGTGAGGTGAAAGATATGCACGATCCTCCAACATGGCGCGAATTCTTAGGGAAAATTATCAAGGACCCACAAGAAAGACAGCGCATTGCGAATGAGTTACATGTCAGCACAGTCACTCTTACACGCTGGGTCAATAACGAATCGAAGCCACGTCCACACAACCTGGGACTGTTAATCAAAGCACTTCCCGACTATCGCACGCAACTCGTCGAAATGATAGCAGAGGAATTCGACGAGTTTGCTGCGGCTACACCAACGAGCACAGATAACAAACCGGAAGAGATACCAGCTAGCTTTTATGTTCGAGTCTTTCATGCGAACTCCGAGCTTCCTCCATCATTGCACTCCTGGTCGATCGCAGACCTTGTTCTACGACAGGCTCTTGAGCAACTTGACCCAGATCATAAGGGCATGGCCCTGATCGTAGCAAAATGCCTGCCATCGTCAAGTGAGCGTACAGTCCGTAGTCTGCGTGAAATCATAGGACGAGGAACTCCCCCCTGGAAGAGAGAGTTAGAGCAGAATGCCATCCTGCTTGGAGCAGAGTCTATGGCCGGGTACGTCGTCACCACCGGTCGCTCGATCACGAGTCAGAATCTCAAAGAAGACAAAGGGATGTTCCCTGCTCACAAAGCGGAATGGGAGGTAAGTGCGACAGCTCATCCCATTATGCGTGGAGGCCGCATTGCAGGATGCCTGGTTGCTTCCAGTACACAACTCGACTATTTTCCCCCGTCTCGTACTATCCTTATTCAGAACTATGCAGACTTGCTCGTGCTCGCATTCGAGCCGCAGGACTTCTATGATCTGGAGTGCATGAAGTTCGGTGTCCTGCCTCGCTATCACGTGCAGCAGTCCTATTTAGTCAACTTTCAGGAACGTGTCGCTAAACTAATGATAGAGTCTCTTAGAACGCTGCAGCCCATAAGCAGTACGGAAGCAGAGCAGTTGATATGGCAACAAGTAGAAAAAGAGCTAATACAACTGTCCACTGGCGCAGAAGGGTAAGCGGGAACCTGGCGGGGGCAAGCCCCCGTTCAAATCAACCCCTTTGCGCGAAAAAATGAAACACCCTTATCTCCTACACTGCTTGACTCAACCTGGCACACTCCGTATACTACAGCAACAGGTAGCTATTCAGGTACTTGATTCCTTGCCGCCTCCGGCGGCTCACTAAAAGCCTCTTGCGAACCACCGAAGAAGGGGAGAAATCCGGAATAGTTACAGAAATAATATTCAATATAGTGAATCAGGTATATCCCTCCTTGTGCTAAGAGGGAAGAACTGGTAGAGATATCTTGAAAAGCATGAGACGTTGGGGGCCACTATCCCTATTGGGCTTGACTTTACTCGGCCTGGCCCTGCGCTTATACGGCCTGAACTGGGACCAGGGCAATAGTTTCCACCCCGACGAGCGGCAAATAATGTTCCATGTGACGGCACTGGCATGGCCGAACAGCCTGGCACAATTTCTCGACCCGGTGAACTCACCGCTCAATCCACACTTCTTTGCCTATGGATCATTTCCGCTTTACCTGCTGGCGACACTGGGCAATATACTCACACGTTTTTCGCCTACACTGGGAACCTTCGCCAACCTGACACTCGTTGGTCGTGTTCTCAATGCTGCCTTCGACAGCGGCACAATCCTATTGACTGGCTGGTTGGGATTGCTGCTCGCAGAAGATCACACGGCAGAGCGACGACGGGCCTGGGCCCTGGCTTTACTGGCGGCGGCATTGGTGGCATTCACCCCATTGCAATTGCAACTCTCGCACTTCTACGCCGTCGATACAATGCTCCTCTTCTTTGTCACGCTCACGCTTCTCGCCTGCGTTGCACTTGTAGACACCGATGCACCCATACGCTGGTCGCTGGTGGCCGGCCTGGGCTACGGTCTGGCCCTGGCTACGAAATTCAGTGCTGCTCCATTGGTTGTACCGTTGTTTATTGCCTGCATACTGCGCTGGCGTCGGCGTGGCCTTTTCACCACCCAGGGTTCCTTCTTCTCCGTGTTAGCCACGACAGGGCTGGTGTTTCTTATAGCCATGCCGTATGCACTTCTTGACCTGACGAACTTCCGCCAGCAAGTAGCAGAACAGGGAGACCTGGCACGTGGATTGCTCGATTTACCCTACGTACGGCAGTTCGTGGGCACAACACCCTACCTGTATGAGGGGCAGAATATGTTGCTTTGGGGCATGGGAGTAACCCTGGGTTTAGCGGCATTCGCCGGTTTTGTCTGGCTCCTGTGGCGTGCAGGGTGGCAAGTCCTGATGAGAGGGAGGAGCCTGGTGTGGGCGAGAAACCTGGCAGGGGCTGTAGAGTGCAGATTTATCGAGCACGTCCCCGCCACTACGTTGAATATGTCCGGTGCATGGAGGCGTGATATCGACTTATGGCTTGTGGTGCTGGCGTGGGTCGTCACCTATAGTGCTATTGTAGGTAGTTTCTATGTTAAATTCATGCGCTATATGCTGCCCGTCTATCCTTTCTTGACCTTGATGGCGGCTGCTTTGCTGGTCGCCTGGGTGTACAGTGAAAGATGGAAAGGCCGCAGTTATAAGCGTTTTTTAGTCACTTTTCCTGCCATAGGTGCTATAGTGCTGGTCCTGGCAGGGACGGCATTTCAGGGTCTGGCGCTGTTGAATGTGTACAGCCAGCCGAATACGCGTGTGCAGGCCTCGCTCTGGATGTATAGTCACTTAAAGCCAGGAAGTGTGTTGACCTACGAGCAATGGGACGACCCGCTGCCTGTAGCTGTTGGTAATAACGATCCCTCTAGCTTAGTGCAAGCCACCTATCTCGACGCTAATGGACAAAAGCAGACCGGTCTGGATTTGTATGGTGATGATACAGTCCAGAAGGCACAGCAGCTTGCAAGCCTACTGCCGATTATCGACTGTATCACTATGGCCACCGATCGCCTGGATAAGTCTATTCCGCGTCTGCCAGCCCGCTATCCATTGACTATCCATTACTATCATTTGCTCTTTAGTGGACAACTCGGTTTTCACCTGGCTGCGCAGTTCGAGAACCATCCCAACTTGTTTGGCCTGGTACTAAACGACAGCAGTGCCGATGAGAGCTATTCTGTATTCGATCATCCAACCGTGCGTATCTTTGTACGCGACAACCCTTACCCCTACACACCTGGCCAACTTTTTCAGAAACTGCTTGCGGGTGTGCGGTTGCCGTCATCGGGTGCAGCAGGTCTCACCGATAGATGAACGGCTGAAGATTATATTCAGGTGCAAAATTGTTACGTTTGGAGCGTGTTTTATGGTAGGAAGCGGTCAACGACCCCAGCGCTGAAGCGCGGGGCTTGCGGTCATCTTTCCGCAGGCCCGTCGTTGTCCAGCCTGAGTTCCTGATCCCGCAGGCAGGGAGACGAGGGAACTCCGTTGGTCCGGTCAGGACACCCAGGAACGCCTCCTCAATTCCTGGCCCTGTCGTCCAGCATTAAAAGCCCGTTCGGGGTGTCGGGCGGTGTGCTGGACAAGAGCAAGCCGGTCCAACATTGGCGAGAGGAGCTGCCTGGGAATGCCATCCCAGGCGCGTCAGACCGCCCCGTAAGGGGTCCCGAAGGGGAACAGAAAGGATGCAACATTCATGGTGTTCGTTTTAGACCGACACAAGAAGCCTTTGATGCCGTGTACTCCCAAGCGGGCGCGACTCTTGCTCGCGCGGGGGCGAGCGGTAGTTCATCGGGTCAAGCCCTTTGTCATCCGTTTGCGCGACCGGTGCGCCCAGGACAGCGTGCTGCAAGAGAGCGTGCTCAAAATTGACCCTGGCAGCAGAATCACCGGCATGACCGTGGTCCGGGGAGAACAGACGCCAGAGGGAGAGGTGCATCATGCGCTCTTTTTCTCCGAAGTGCAGCATCGAGGGGAGTCCGTCCATCGAGGCAAACAGACCCAAAGAAATGCCCGGCGGCGTAGACGCAGCGCCAATCTGCGTCACCGAGCGCCCCGCTTCGACAACCGAGTCGTCCCCAAAGGGTGGCTGCCGCCCTCGGTGTGCTCCCGTGTGGGCAACATCCTCACCTGGACCAGGCGATATGGCCGATGGGTTCCCATCAGCCGCATCGAGGTCGAGCGGGTCCGCTTCGATACCCAACTGCTTGAGAACCCAGAGATCCAGGGCGTCGAGTACCAGCAAGGGGAACGTGCCGGATGGGAGGTGCGGGCCTACCTGCTGCTCAAGTACGAGTATCGGTGTACGTACTGTGGCAAGACGGATGGTCCTTTCGAGATCGATCACATCCGACCTCGCTCTCGGGGCGGTTCCAATCGCATCAGCAACCTGGCTCTCACTTGCCATATCTGCAACACGGCCAAAGGAAACCAGACGGCTCACGAATTCGGCCATCCCGAGGTTGAGGCAACCGCCAGACGACCGCTCAAGGATGCAGCCTCTGTCAATGCGGCACGCTTTGCGCTGGTCGAGGCTCTGCGCCGCTTTGGAGTGCCCGTCGGCACCTGGACGGGAGGACGCACGCGCTGGAACCGGGCACGTTTCGGCATCGAGAAAACACATGCCAAAGACGCGTTGTGTGTGGGAGAGATCGCAGGCGTCAAGCTGGGGAGGCTGAAGACGCTACGGATCAAGGCAACAGGCCGAGGTGAGCATTGTCGCACTAACTGGACAGCAGAAGGCTTCCCGCGAGGCTACAAGATGCGTCAGAAGCAGGTGCGGGGCTTCAAGACCGGCGACGTGGTGCGAGCGGAGGTGTCAGGGCCGCTCAAGACGGCAGGCATCCACCGAGGACGTGTGGCAGTGCGGGCTTCTGGCTCGTTCCGTGTGGGCAAAGTGGACGGCATCAACGCTCGCTATTGTGTCCTGGTGCAGAGAGCGGATGGGTATGAGTACGAATGGGCCTAGCAGAAGGGCAGGCAGCTTTTCCCCACCCCTGCCCCACGAGATCGGAACGCCTGCTTCCTCCCCATCTTTGAGAAGAGGGGCATCCGCAGGCGGGGATTGGTGATGGGACCTGGCAGGGTCATTCGCTTCTGGAGAGCATGTATGTTTGAACTATTGCAAATGTGGGCATTAGTCGAGTTGATAGGCCTCATCTGCCTGCCGCTCACTATCACCGTCTTTCATAATCTTCCGGACCGAGGCTGGGCCTTCAGCAAAGCCATAGCGATCGCTTTGCTGGCTTTTTGTGTCTGGTTACCACTCATGTACGTACATGCGCTTCCCTTCAACCAGATGTTTATCGCCGGCATCTTACTTATCTTATCGGCCTTCGGCATCATGGGTTTCGTACGAACATACCGCGCCATCATCAAAGTGTTGCGTGCCCACTTCATCTACATTGTGGCCTGTGAAATTGTATTTCTGGGCATGGTCTTCCTCCTGGGCTGGATTCGCTCCTATGGGCCAGATATTCGCTCCTTTGAGATGTTTATGGACGAGGGCTTCATTGCGGCAATTATGCGAAGTCCGCATTTGCCGCCCAATGACATGTGGTTCTCTGGCTACCCCATCAACTACTACTATTATGCTCACTTTACGGTTGCGGTACTGGCAAAATTGCTTGGGCAGCCGCCTTCCATTGCCTTCAATACCGGCATCTGCATGTTCTTCGGCCTGACTGCTGTCAACCTTTTTGGTGTAACCTGCAACGTTGTCGCCTGGGCACGACACCTGCGCATGAGAGCTACGCGGGCGGAGACTGTAGAGTGCCGATTTATCGAGCACGTCTCCCCCACCCAACCCCTCACCACTCCCGCCCCTACGGAAGCCGCGATGGAGCGACCTGATACTTTCTACCCATCATTGCTCGGTGCCATGCCGTACGGACTGATCACTATGTTGATGGGTCAGGTGCTGGGCAATCTCGCAGCCACACAGCAATGGTTTCAAATCCATGGTGACTGGTCGCAGTTCGATTGGTTTTCCCCATCGCGTGTGGTCGATAAGACGATCAACGAATTTCCAGCCTTCAGCTTCCTACTTTCGTGCTTCCATGCACATGTGCTGGCACTCGCGTTCACCATTCTGGCTTTAGCCCTGGCACTGAACCTGTTTCTAGCGCACGACGCCAAAGGTATGCTCATCTTTGGTCGTGGCTGGCGTATGCCGCTGACATTGGGAACGACGGCGTTGGTACTCGGTGGCCTCTTCGCTATGAATGGTTGGGACTTTCCTACCTACCTGGGTATCACCCTCGTTTGTATCGCATTACAGCAGTGGTTAGCTCACGCATCACGCTTCAGTTTCGAACTCGTATTGGATGTGTTCATTGTGGTAGTGAACATCGCTGCGCTGTCATTCCTCCTCTATGTACCGTTCTACCTCAGTTTTAGTTCGCCTTCGCAGGGATTGGGTCTGGTAGGGCCTGCCGACCGTTCTCAGCTGGGTAATGAAGTACTGATCTATGGTATATTTGCCTTTGTCTTCCTCTCGTTGCTCCTGGCCGCTGCCTTGAAACGTTGGATACCGGTCCTGGCGGGAGCGGGTATCCGCATCAGTAGCTCCCCGATTTATCGTGGGAGTTTCTGGCTGTTACTTGCCATTGTGGCCGAGCTTGGCGCAATTGCCCTGCTGCGTAACGGTGCAACGTTTGTGGTGGCTAGCAGCATTACCTTGCTAGGTGTGGCATCGGTACTGTCCCAATTGCGTGATCGCCCACGTGCATTTATACTATTGTTAGGCACGGTCGCATTTGCTCTTGTGGCTTTCTGCGAAGTGGTTTTCTTGAAAGATGTCTTTGCGGATAACTTTCCGCGCATGAATACGGTCTTTAAGTTCTATTTCCAGGCCTGGGCGTTACTCTCTATTGCTTCTGGGGCAGGGCTGTACTTTATCCGGGAGAGTATTCGTCCTGCTGCGATGTTATCCAAGCTGCAACGTTGGCTACAAGGCCTGGTAGAAGTGCTCTGGATGGTGGTCTTGCTCGCGTTGCTACTGGCTGGTGCCGTGTATCCACTCGCTGGATCCTATGCACGCACCAATCATTATGCACAACGTACGAATAGCCTGGATGGGCTAGCCTACTTGCAGTCCACTGATCCTGGTGACTATGCCGCTATTCGTTGGCTTAACCGCAACGTCAGTGGTGATCCTGTCATTATAGAGGCGGTTGGGCCGGACTACAGCGACTACGCGCACATCTCGGCGCTGACCGGCCTGCCCGCACCGATGGGCTGGGTGGGACACGAATACCAGTGGCGCGTCAACTGGCTCAACAAAGGCTTGAATGCTGCTGAGTTCAGCCGCCGCGCTGGCGATATTGATTCAATTTACACTGATGCGCACCCTGATGTGGTGATGGCTCTGCTTGCTCATTACAACGCGCAATATCTCTATGTTGGCCCTTTTGAGCAAGCAAAATATCCGACAGCCAACCTGCATCGTTTCGCATCGTTTATGCCGGTTGTTTATTCTGCCGATGGTGTTACAATATACAAAATCCCGTAGGGGCCGCGAAGCCAAAAATGTAGTGGCAGGGGGGGTGGGTGGGCCCTTGCGGCTGCCAGGATGATGGGTGGGGACCCTCGTGGTCGCCCGTGCGGACCCTTGTGGCATCCTATCTGGGAGACAGATATGCCCGCGTTGCTTTAGAAAAAGGAGAGTTTCTTTGAGAAGTTATGAAACTGAGCCTCGTATCGTCGGTGAGCAAGCAGGGAACGAACATAACCTGGGAGCCGAGCATACCGATGTAAGCATTTCGCCCAATGCTTTCGTCATCGAGGAAAGAGCCGCGTTGGTTAAAGAGGAGGGCGTGAGCTTGCCTCCGCCCGTTGAGCAACCTCGACAACACGGATTCCATCTGCCCGCTCCACCTTCTCGCGAGCAGTTGCTGGTTGGGGTTGCTTTCTGGGGAGTCATCCTGCTTGGGGCGATCCTGCGTTTTTGGGGACTTGGCGATAAGCCATTGCATCACGATGAAAGCCTGCATGCCTACTTCTCGCTGCAGTTGATGCACAACCTGGAAAACTGGGCTGCTTGTTTCAATGCAATGCCCGGCTATACCTGCTATCAATACGATCCCCTGCTGCATGGACCATTTCAGTTTCATATCATCGCACTGGTGTATAGGGTTTCGCAGTGGTTGGGTGTGTATGACAATGGCGTCAATACCTTTACTGTACGCATCCCAGCTGCCACACTAGGTACGGTAATTGTTGGACTGCCATACTTCCTGCGTGACTATCTCGGCAAGCTTGGTGCCTGGATTGCCAGCTTTCTCCTGGCCGTCTCGCCGAGTATGGTCTACTTCTCACGCTTTGCCCGCGAAGACATCTACTTCGCCTGCTTCACCCTGCTACTGGTCGTCGCTACTGCGCGCTACGTGCGTAGCCGCAAGATGCGCTGGATTGTCATTGCTGCCGCGGCCTTCGCTCTGGCCTACGCGACGAAAGAGTCAACGTTCTTGATGATGGCGATCTTCGGCAGCTTTATGTTGGGGTTGCTCGCATGGGAACTTGGTGTCGGCTTCCCACTCGTTAATGTAGTGGCACGGGGTGGATTTGGGGGTGGATGGGCCCTTGCGGGTGCCAGGCCGCGTACGGCTGCACCGGTTGCCCTGCTCGTCTATGCGCTGGTAGGTGGCGTGGCAGCCAAATTATTCTTTGGGTGGATCAAAGCGTTGTCGATCTATGTGACGGACCCCAAGCATACCGTCGCTGCTGACAAGTTCGTAGCCGGATTGAAGGCCATCACGTTGGAGGTCGTGCCTTATGTGGGCATTATTCTGGGTGTCTATGTGATGAGTGTTCTCATTCGTGAAAAGCTGGGCAAGCTGCCTTCGCCGGAGCGGCGAGGTCTTGCAGCGCAGGTCGATCCCAAGAAACAGCCCTTGCTAGATACGATTTTGACAATGCCATGGATGTACTGGTTCTTTGCCGTGCTGTGCGGGTGGGCGATTTTCCTGGTGTTGTTTACGGTTGTGTTCACCAACATCAAAGGTGGCATTGGTGATGGCATCTGGCAGGGCCTCTACTACTGGCTGCAGCAGGAGCAGGTGGCACGCGGCGGCCAGCCGTGGTATTACTACCTCCTCTTGATCCCACTATATGAGCAGATTGGTGTTGTTTTCGGGCTGGTTGGTCTTGTACGCTGCCTGGTGCAGCCCACGCGTTTCCGTCTCTTTGTAGCCTACTGGTTCGTAGGCGACGTCGCCATTTATTCCTGGGCAGCAGAGAAGATGCCCTGGTTATCGATCCACATAACAATGCCAATGCTCTTGCTAGCGGCGATCGGTTTAGAGCCGGTTGTGCTGACGCTTGTAAACCTGGTGAGAACTCGCTTTGCTCCTGCATCCGTAGGTCCCCGATTTATCGTGGGACCCCGATTTATCGCGCCCCCCGGAACCGACCCCGATGCCGTAGGGGCCGATTTATCGTGCCCATCGCCTCAGCGAAGCTTGCGGAGCGCGTTTCAATCCCGGCCAGCGGGTGAGGTGGGGTGGTTGGGGGCCCTTGCAGGAACCCTGTCTGGGGGACAGGTAACCAGGTCCGCTGGTATTGCCCTGGTCGGGGCGGTGCTGGCAGTGTTGCTGCTGTTGCCGACTCTGCAGAATATGCGTGAAGTGTCGTATGTGCACTCGGCAGATGGCCCCCATGAGATGATGGTGTATGTGCAGACAACGACCGATGTCAATATTGTGATGCAGAAGATCGAGGCGCTTGACCAGAAGCTTTATGGTGGGAAACATCTACTTCCTATCGGTGTGACGAATGATGCAGTCTGGCCTTTCGTGTGGTACTTGCGTGACTACAAGAATGTGTGTCTGTACTATACAGATTCTAAAACGTGTCCGAGCATGAACCCCATACCTGTTATCATTTCAGGTGGGGATAATTTGTACACTGCCGAATCGCAATACGGTGGCACCACTGCTAAGCCTGGGGAGTATCTGTATCACGAGTACCATATGCGTTCGTGGTGGGATGAGGGTTACAAACCGCCTCCATGCGTGCCTGTCAAGGCGGGCAATTGCACCGACCAGCCAACATGGGGTGGAGTTGGTCCTGGTCTCTGGCTTAGTTATGGTGACAACCCACCGCCCGGTGCGAAGTTCAATCTTGGCCTGGCTGCCCAGCATATCTGGCAGTGGTGGTGGGAGCGTCGCCCATTTGGCAGCACCGATGGGTCGTACGATATGGCCTTGTTCATTCGCAGTGATCTGGATGTGACTCCGTAGGGGCCGATTTATCGCGCCCATCGCCTCAGCGGAGCTTGCGGAGCGCGTTTCAATCCCGGCCCACGGGTAACCGCTTCTCTATCTCCCTCTGACCACTCATTGCTTCAACATCTCTTTGTTGCAATGGGATTGAGGGCAGATAAACGACGAAAGGAAATGGTCATGGTACAAGCAACGAATCTCGGCTATCCACGCATTGGCGCAAAACGGGAATTGAAGAAGGCTCTGGAACAATTCTGGTCTGGGAATCTGAGTGAAACTGTATTGTTGGAGCAGACAGGTTCATTGCGTAAGCAGCACTGGCTACTCCAGCAGCGTCTTGGGCTGCAGCACATTCCTTCGAATGATTTTTCCTTGTACGACCAGGTGCTTGACACGATAGCGCTAGTCGGAGCTGTCCCTGATCGCTACCACTGGGATGGCGACAAAGTCGATCTGGGTACCTATTTTGCGATGGCGCGTGGCATGCAGAATGACCAGGTACAGGCCGATGCAATTCCAGCTATGGAGATGACCAAGTGGTTTGATACCAACTACCATTATATCGTGCCAGAATTCACACCATCGCAAGAATTTCGTCTGGCCTCGACCAAACCACTAGACGAGTTTGTGGAGGCCAGAGAGCTTGGCATCCATACACGGCCAGTGCTGCTTGGTCCTATCTCATTCCTGCTTCTGGGCAAGACGCACCAGCAGGACGTACAGCCACTTGCCCTCCTGGATCGCTTATTACCTGTGTACGAGGAACTACTCAAAGCGCTAGCTGCTGCCTCGGCAGATTGGATTCAGATAGATGAGCCATGCTTGGTGCTTGATCTGGATGTTGATGTACAGACCGTTTTCCAGAAGACGTATGCTCGCTTGAGCGATGTGTCCTCATCGCTACGCTTGCTGCTGGCGACCTACTTTGGTGATCTGGGTCCCTATCTGCCTGTCGCGTTACAACTTCCGGTCGCGGCTATCCATCTGGATCTTGTGCGTGCACCGCAGCAGTTGGAGCGAGCGCTAGCAGAAGTACCCCCTTCCCTGGCACTCTCGCTTGGCGTCGTCGATGGACGCAATGTCTGGCGCACTGAATTTAGCCGTGCGCTAGCACTGATTGAGCGTGGCGTAGAGGCGTTAGGTTCCGAACGTATCCTGGTTGGTCCCTCCTGTTCGCTGCTGCACGCCCCGGTTGACCTCGCTCAGGAGACGCGGCTTGATGATGAACTCAAACAATGGCTCGCCTTCTCTCAACAGAAGATTGAAGAGATTGTGTTGCTAGCTCGTGCCAGCAATGATGGCGTTGCCGCTATCGCGGCGCAACTTGAGGCCAATCGACAATCGTTTAAGCGGCGGCACAGTTCGCCTAACATTCACAACGAGGAAGTGGCACAGCGCGTCAAGGCGGTGATGGGACAGGTGGCGCAGCGCAAGAGTCCCTCCCCTGAGCGCAGAAAACTACAGCACGAAAGGCTGAAACTGCCACTCTTGCCGACGACGACGATAGGTTCATTCCCTCAAACCAGTGATGTGCGTGCTGCTCGTGCCGCCTACAAGAGCGGAAAACTGGATGTCGCCAGTTACGAAGATTTCTTGCGCCAAGAGATTGAACGCACAATTCGCTTCCAGGAAGAGATAGGGCTGGATGTGCTGGTGCATGGAGAGTTTGAGCGCAGTGACATGGTCGAATACTTTGGTGAGCAACTTGGCGGCTTCCTTTTTACACAGAATGGCTGGGTGCAGAGCTATGGTTCGCGCTGTGTCCGACCGCCTGTCATCTATGGCGATATCACCCGCCCCGGGCCAATGACAGTAGGCTGGTCAAGCTTTGCGCAGTCGCTGACGCAGCGACCTGTGAAGGGAATGCTGACCGGACCCGTGACCATGTTGCAATGGTCATTCGTGCGTGACGATCAACCGCGTTCGGAGACTTGTTTTCAACTGGCCCTGGCTATTCATGACGAGGTGCTGGATTTGGAGGCGGCCGGTATCCGTGTGATTCAGATTGATGAACCGGCTATGCGTGAAGGCTTACCATTGCGTCGTGCCGACTGGCAAACCTATCTCGCCTGGGCTGTCAATTGCTTCCGACTGGCCTCTTCTAATGTGCGCGATGACACACAAATTCACACGCATATGTGTTATTCGGAGTTCAACGACATCATCGAGGCGATTGCCAGGATGGATGCTGATGTACTCTCGATTGAAGCCTCACGCTCGCAGTTGGAGTTGCTGAAGGCATTTGTGACTTATCACTACCCGAACGAGATCGGTCCCGGCATCTACGATATTCACTCACCGCGCATACCTTCACGCCAGGAATGTGAAGAGATCCTACACAAAATACTCCAGGTGCTGCCTGTTGAGCAGGTGTGGGTCAATCCGGATTGTGGACTCAAAACCCGGCGCTGGGAAGAGGTACAACCGGCGCTCACCAACCTGGTTGCTGCGGCGCAGGCAGTGCGCTCTACACAAAGGAAACATGAGTCAGATACCCCCGGCTAAAGCGCGGGGGCTTGTGTCTAGACTCCACCGCAACTCTGCGTAGCGAGCAAGCCGCGCAGCTTTGGTTTCAGCATCCGACACATCGGGGGCAACTGACAACTGCCCCGTTCTTGCCCAGTCTTGCCGAGCAAGAAGCGTTCGCATCGTTATGTTCCGAGCACCGACCAAATCAGCATGGAGCGTATAATGGCAGTTCTGACAGACGAACAAGAGTCCTTTGTTAGGCCGATTGGCATCACAGGTATGCCCACACACGGGGCAAGCCTTGCTTGTATAGTGTGCGTCTACCTTGATAGCCATCGACGAGTGCAAGAGAGCCTTGTAGGCAATCATGCTCTGCAATTCCGCAAAGGACCATTTGGAATAGGTAGCGTTCGCTTTTCTTTGCTTCCTCGTCGCTTTCTTGCCCTTCTTGCGTTTGGTCCGTTCACGGATATCTGTCAGATTTTCCAAGCCGATCAGGCTGTGTGGGTGCCGATCAACGATGCGTGTAGAGACTACATGATTGGCGTCTTGCTTCAACCGTCTCTCTCGCCCCGCTATCACCACCAAACGGCGGGTAGCAGAGCGAGTGCCTTTTTCCTGAAGACGCTTCCTCAGTCTCGCATAATGGTTAGCTTTGGGAACAATGGATTTTCCCGTATGAAAGGTGCAATCCCCTTTGGTAGTCGAGGTCACAGCCAGGTAGCGTACTCCCACATCTACACCTGCTACCTGAGTATGAGTCTCAGGGGTAGGGTCTGCTACCTCGATGTCCAGGGACACCAAGAGGTAGAAGTGCTTCCTGGCTTTGTCATACCACAACTTCGCAGCACCAATATGGGTATCCTGCTGTATCAGAGCAATGTGCTTGGAATACGCCGTATAGGGAAGGATGACACGCCCTTGCAGGGTCAGGATACTGACTCGTTGCTCTGTCTTGAAACTGTAGTCATGACCCAATTGGTACGTCAGCGTTGGGGACACATACTTAGGAGGTTGGTCAAGCCCTTTGTATCGCTTCTTGGTTATTCCCGCTTTACGCTGTGCAGCATTCTGCTTGACCTTTGTCCAGAGCGTCTTGTAGGTAGCACCCACCTGGCGGGGAATGCTACAGGCCATTTGGGCGGGTATCTTGTAGCGAGCACGTACCTCATCATAGGTGCCATCTTGCAAGCGAACCTTGTTACTCATCTTACCATGCTCAAATGCGTACGTGCTGACATAGTTCAAGGCATCGCGGTACGCAAGCTGCGTTTGGCGCAAGGCTTGAAACTGGGAAGAGTCCGTATGCAATTTAAGTTTGGCTGTTATTGTTACCTTCATCACTTCTATAGTATCGCATGTTTGATGAAGGTTGTCAAGAGGCAAGGGTCCCACCCGACCCAAGCCCCAAATAAGGTAGGCCCATTCCTCCCCCGCTTGAAAGACGGGGGCATCCTGGGCCGTTTCTGTGAGAAAAAGGCCTAATTTTCTCCCCGTGCGTGCCTGTATCCGCCGTTTGGCAAGAAGGTTTACACTTCAGTGAAATAATCACTGTCTATTTTCAGAGTACTATGTTTGCAGGTGCGCTTTCGTGTATAATTTCTCCAGTACCACCTGTCAACTGTGGTACCGGAGTAAATAGAGATATAAGGAGGGACTCTATGATAGAAAACATCGGTGTTCAAGTCATCCAGCGAAACTGGTGGATGGTGGCGCTCAGAGGGCTGCTCGCCATCATTTTTGGGCTCATTGCACTCTTCTTTCCTAATATTGCTCTTCTCGCGTTTATCTTTGTATTCGCGGTATACGCTATCATCGATGGCATCGTTGCCGTGATCGTCGCGGTTCGCGAACGAGGTTCCCTCAGTCGTTGGGGATGGGTGCTCTTTGAGGGCATCCTCAGTATTCTGGCAGGCATTCTCGCCTTTGCTTATCCTGGTATAACGGCATTGGTGCTGCTCTATATTGTTGCCGCCTGGGCCATCGTAACCGGTATCTTGGAAATCGTTGCGGCCTTCGTACTACGCGAGTATGTGTCTCGGGAGTGGTTGCTGGCCCTCGCAGGGATTCTCTCCATTGTGTTCGGCATTATCTTGTTCGTCCGCCCTGGCGCTGGATTATTGTCCATTCTTTGGTTGGTTGGGATCTACAGTATCGTCTTCGGGATCCTTTTCATCATCCGTGCCTTTCAACTTCGATCGTGGGCATCGTCAGTTACGAGGTAGCCCAGGTAAATGTAGAACGCATGCGAGAAAGCACTGGAGAAAAGCTGCTCGATACTCACATCAGACAGCTTTTCTCTCCTGATCGGTCCCTTTCAAAGGCATCATACTGCCACCTTATGCCTCACAACTTGACTGGTACGACTTTACGAGACTCAATACTGTAGTTATAAGAACCCTTTATCTTTCAGAAACTCAACCAAAGCCTTAGCCAACTCTTCCGGCGGCCCCTCCACCAATCTAGTCTGCCGACCTATCGCGCCGCCCGAGACGATCTCGCCGATGCGCTCGAATGCGCTGTGATGGCTATCTGGCGCGGCTATGCGTCGTGGACGAGGGCGCGGGGTGTGCATCTCAAGGAGAGTCGTCTTATCCGACTCAAATTGCAGGCTTTCGCCGAATAATGTTTGTGGATCGAGTAGGGGAATTTTGGCTCGCAGCGCGGTCATGTGCGCGGGTAGTGACGGATAGCGCGGCTCGTTCAAATCGCTGGTAACGGTGATGAGCAGTGGCGGTTGCACCTCTAGCAGCTCACGATAGCCGCGTTCAAGTCTGCGCGTCACTTGCAACCTGACCGTGTCTTGCTTGCCCACCACCTTGAGTTGCATCACACCCGTAATCTGTGGCAGGTCGAGCATTTCGGCGAGAGCAGGCCCGACCGTCCCGGATGCCCAGTCGCTGGAGACGTCACCGCACAACACCAGATCAGGCATAAAGGGCGGTAGGGACGTGACCTTGCGTCCGTCTGTGTCTCCGCCCTGGCCTCTCCTAATGTATGCCGCCAATGCTGCAGCAACCGTAAATGGTCCCCAGTCGCTGGCCTGTGGATGCCAGAGACGTATTGCTGTGTCAGCTCCGATGGCGAGGGCTGCCCGCAGTGCGCCTTCGGCATCCACAGGCCCAAGGGTGAGTGCGAGCACCATTCCGCCCAACTGTTCTTTTAAGCGTACTGCTGCCTCGACCGCACAGGCATCTGCAGGATTGAGCACCTGGACGAAGCGTTCGTAATCTACCTGCCCGCTGACAGGGTCAACATAGACTGAGCTGCTGTCTGGCGTTTGTTTGACGCAGACACAAATGTGCATGACTTGTAACCTTCTATCAGGATGCACGGAAGCTGACGCCCCAGCCGCCGCGAGGATATTCCCATTCAATGGCTTTGCGTTCACAGGCGACGTAGCAGGTGCCGCATTCCAGGCAGTGCTCATATGAGAAGTGCATCTCCCCGCCCAGCAGTTCAAATAGACCGGCGGGGCACACGTAGACGCAGGCAGTGGTGTCGCATTCTTTGCACAGCTCGCGGTTCAGGCGAATGTGCGGTTGCTTGTCAACCTTGAAGCGCACTAGCTCCAAACGTTCTTCTATCGGTTGCATGGTCGGTTCTTTCTGGTTCTAAAAAAATAATGCTCGTCCGGCCTGCCAGCCGTCGCGCAACAGGGTTCGCAATGGAACGTTCCCGCGTATAGTGTCCAGCATGACGCGGCCAAGTTTACGGCGCGGTGTTCCGTTAGAGCGAAAGAGATTTTCTGCTGTCTGACAGAACAATGCCGGATAGACGTTTTGTAAACGTTCGTTGTTGACGAATGCAGGCGCATGACGGAATTTCTTGAGGTCCTGTAATACGAAGTTCTCTTCGAGACGCTTACGGTAACGTGCCATGCTCGCTGCAGAGAAGTCGTGATCGGTATGCGCTTGCTGTGCGGTTGCCGCTGCTGCCAGGCCTGAGGCGATGGCGAAGTTCATTCCCTCCAGGAACAAGCCGGCGGCGAAAACGAAGCCTGCTGCATCACCGACGACCATCAAACCAGCGCGGGAGAGTTGTGGTAGCATTGCCCAGCCGCCTTCGGGGATCATGTGGGCCGAGTATTCCAGTGTCACGCTGTCGCGCACAAGAGGGGCGACCGCAGGATGGTGCTTAAACTGGTCGAGCAGGTCGTAGGCTTTGACCCGTTTCTCGGCCAGCGATGCGATCTGCACGACGACGCCGATTGAGAGAGTATCGTGATTGGTGTAGAGGAATCCTCCGCCTTTGACCTCACCTGTGGCGTAGCCGAGATATTCGTTGGTCATGCCCTGGTCACCTGTGAGGTTGAAGCGTTCCTCGATGGTGTGCGCATCCAGGCGTAGCACTTCTTTGACACCGAGCGTCATCTCGTCCGCACGAAACTCGTGTTGCAGCCCTGCTTTTTTGGCGAGGAAAGAGTTCGCTCCATCGGCGGCAATGACAATGGGGGCATACAGGTCGCCATCATCGCGCCGGCAGCGTACACCTACGACCTGCTCTTGTTCATAGAGAAGGTCATCAACGACGGTAGAAGTAATGAGCAATGCTCCGGCCTGCTCTGCCTTGCCCGCCAGCCAGCGATCAAACTTAGGGCGCAAAATAGTGAAGCCATTGTAAGGTGGTTTGCTGTAGCTCCCCGATTTATCGTGGGAGTCGGTGCGAAAATCAATGGAAAGGGCTGCTTCCTCAGCAAGAAACGTGATAACGCGTCGCACCAGGTATCGTTCGACGGGGGCTTCTTCCCAATAGTTCGGCAACAGGTCGGCCAGCAACCCAGGGGCATAGAGGGCGGCGCCGGAGACATTTTTTGCTCCGGCATATTCGCCACGTTCTAGCAAGGCCACGTTCAGTCCTGAGCGCGCCAATGCGAGGGCGGCGCTGCTGCCGGCCGGGCCAGCGCCCACGACGATGGCGTCGAATTGTTGTTCGGCCGTTGCCATTGTTGTTGCTCCATTGGGCTGTTATGCATCTCTATCGGAGTGTATCATAGGGACGGGTGAAGTAACAATATGAAGCATTGGCTTCAACTCTTTTTGAAGCAGTTGCTATTATCGCTTAGCATGGTTCCACAAGCTGCCCCACTCCTACGGGATACTTACCACCCCAGCCAAACGCCTCACTCCCTCCTCAATCTGCTCAGGAGTAAGAGCACAGAAGGGCAGGCGCACAAAACGCTCGCCCAAATGTCTTTTATCCTTGCCATCATCGAGTGGGTCAGCAAAAAAATTCCGTCCATCGGTCAAGAGCAGCCCTGCTTGCTCGGCACGCGCTAGCAAATTTGTGCAATTTGCCTGTTCGGGCAGGGTAATGCTCACAAAAAAACCGCCTTCAGGCTCGGCGAAAGAAACAGTTGGTAAATATTGCTTGAGTGCATTGGTCATCGCGTGCATGCGGGGAGCATAGAGTTGCTTCAGACTCTTCAGGTTGGAGGAAAAATAGCCGCGCTGGTAAAATTCGACCACGCAGGCTTGCGAGGGCAGTACCGGCGAAAGAATCGTATCTTCGGCAAGTTTGCGCAGTTTCTCCAAAATGTGGACGGGGCCAACCAGGTAGCCGACTCGTAATGAAGGGCTAATCAGTTTGCTGTAGGAGCTAATCGTGAGCACGCGCCGCGGACGAATTGAGCGTAGCAGGGGCAGGGGATCACCTGCATAACGGAGCAGTCGATAGGGTACATCTTCTACCAGCCAGAAGTCGTGGCGTTCGGCCATCTCCACCAACGCCTCCCTTTTTTCGAGAGAGGTGGTGATGCCAGATGGGTTTTGGAAATCGGGGACGAGATACATGAAGGCTGGAGTTTGGCGTGCGATCGCCTTCTCCAGCAGCTTGAGATTGACCCCATCCTGCTCCAGGGAAATACCGATCACCGTAGCTCCACGACGGCGAAAGGTTTTAATGGCCCGGTCGTAACTGGGTTGTTCCGTCAGCACCACATCGCCCGGCTTGATGAGGAGAGCCGATAGCATGTCTTGCAAATGCAGGGAGCCGTTACCAACGAGCACCTGGTCTTCAGAAACACCATATTGCCTGGCCAGCATTTGGCGCAGTGGCAGATACCCGCCATTGTGACCATACTGAAGGACTGAGGGGCCATCAGGTCCTTCTAGCACTGCTCGCATACACTGGCTGATTAGTTGAGCCGGGAGCGCCTCAAGAGCCGGGACGCCTCTGGTAAAAAGAATTTGCTCTGTTGCGGTCGGATGGGTGCTTTGGGTTTGGGTCATCCCCTCTTCTCCTTATTGGTCTATTTTTTAGGAATGTACCAGCACGACTTTGCCTAGAAGTTCGCCTGATGCCACCAGGCGGTGCGCTTCTGCTGCCTGCTCTACCGGCATTACGCGGGCAATGACGGGAGTAACAGCTTTCTGTGCAACCAGCTCCAGAATATGTCGCTCGTTTGCTACTGAGGTACGCAATCCACTGCCGCCGCCGATAACCTGCACTAGTTTGAGTCGCCATGACTGTGTATCGACTGTGGCCTGTTGACTTCCCAAATTGCCAACTAACACGATACGTCCCCGTTCTAAGCAGGCATCGATGCTGGCTTGTAAGGTCGTACTGACGAGTTCGATCACCAGATTGACGCCACCTGAGTCGCGTATTACTTGTCCAACGTTCTGTTGGCGATGGTTGACTACCAGGTCAGCCCCTAATTGCCGTAATGCTTCAGCCTTCTTGGCGTTGCTCGCGGTTGTTGCGACCCAGCATTGCGCATGTTTGGCAAATTGGATAGCGAGTGTGCCGACCCCGCTGGAACCGGCCCAGACCAAAACCCGTTCTCCTGCCTGAAGGTGTCCATAGTCAAATAATGCTCCCCAGGCTGTTGTTGCAGTCAAGCCGGCTGCTGCGGCTTGCTCGAATGTCACCTCGTCGGGAATGCGCACGAGATGGGTGGAGGGTGCTGCTATTTTGCTGGCGTAGCCACCACCACCTTTAGCCAGCAGGGCACGGGTCGTCATCACGCGCTCACCTGCATGAAAACCTTGGCTGTCAGCGAGGACTACTCCGGCAGCCTCCATTCCTGGGGTGAACGGTAAGTGGTCCACGGGTCTGCTACCATCGCGTTGAAATAAATCAAGCCGGTTGACGGTGGTCGCTTTGACCTGGATAAGCACATCGGTTGGGTCGGGAATAGGGTCAGGCACATCATAGACCTTTAAGACATCGGGGGGACCATATTGAGCAAACTGCACCGCTTTCATCTATCTTTCCTTCCTCTGCGGTATGATGGGCAAGATTGTTTCTTGTTCCATTGTATGCTGAACGCTCCGCAAATGCAAAGTGCGCCGCTGCTGCCGCAGAGCTATGGTGAGCGGGATGGCAATAGACAGGCAGACCAGGGCAGGAATGGTCATCACCCAATTGATCCCGATGGGCAAGATGAGGAAGCCCATGAGTACAGGTAAGATCATGCCGGCGAGGCCAGCACTTATCAGCATGACGGCTGAAACAGTACTCAGGGCATAGACAAACCACCGTAATGCCATGGCCGTGATGCCTGGGTAGATAGGGCCGAAGAAAAAGCCAATCAATGCACTGGCAGCGAAACTAACGCCGATTTGTCCGACAAACGCAGCCAGAACCAACCCGCTAATACAACCTCCTAGAACGGAGATATAGAGGAGTTGCGTCTCGCTCAGTATACCGCGTTTGAGTAGCTGTGCACCAAGCAGGCGTCCAATAGTGAGACCGAGCCAAAACGCTGTTGCAGCAGGTGCTGCCAGAATAAGCGAAATGACTGCGCTCTGACTTACTGCTGTGACGATCCAGTTACTGAATCCTACCTCTGCTCCGACGTACAGGCAAAGCTGGAGCGCCATTAGCCAGAGCAGCGCCTGTCTGAATACACTGCGTGGGATAGGGGGATTCTGTCGCTGGACGGTCTTGTTCTGCTTAGCTACAGATGGTATGCGTTGGCGTATGAGTAAGAAAATGACGATGAACCCCACGAGAGAGCCGGCAACGTAGGCTCCAATGGCATCGTGTGTCAACCGAAGTACCAATGAAAGAAATAGCGGGGCCAGCAATGCTCCTATGCCATAGGAACTATGCAGGTTATTGAGGGTTTCGCCTAGGGTGTCCTCAAAGCTGAGTGAGACGATGACATTGATGCTGACATCAAGAAAACCAAACCCGAGGCCCATTATGAACTGCGCGGCAAGCAGAAGCGGGAATGAGTGTGTCCAGGAAATGACAATGCCTGCACAAGCCATGATTCCCAATCCAGCCATTAATGCATATTTCGCATTGGACCTGCTGCCGACAATACCCGCAATGAAGGCACCCAGCATGAAGCCCGTTGCCGAAGATGTGAACGCCCAACCTGCGATGGCGAGTGGGACGCCAGTATGCATGGCAAGTAATGGCAGTGTGGGACCAGGCAAGATGCTGATGATGCCGGCGCATATGTAAGCCAGGAAGAGGGTATAGAAGAGCAAACGGCGGTTTTGCCGGAGGCTGGAGTGCATGAGGTCAGTCCTTTGTAGGTAACGTTACATAGTGAGAATGATCCTGCCAGGTTCCCGGACACCACGCAAAATAACGTAGGGCCCGATTTATCGCGGCCACCGCCGATTTATCGGCCCGCTCCCTAATACAAGTGTGTCACATCAAGCGGAGATTTGTCTATGCGTTGGAGACTCGATCAATCATTTCTGCCGCCAGTGGTAATACCTGGTTGGCATCGCCGAGTAACCCCAGATCGGCCAACGCGAAGATAGGAGCGCTGCGGTCGGGATTAATTGCCACCACCGTCTGTGCCTCGCGCACGCCACTGGTATGCTGTGCCGCGCCGGAGATGCCGCAGGCAATATAGAGCTTGGGTCGAACACTCTTGCCTGTTGCGCCGATCTGGCGCGCATGTTCAATCCAACCCTGATCGGTGGCTACTCGTGTTGCCCCCACTGCCGCGCCAAGGAGACGAGCAAATGCTGCCACATGGGTAAAGCCTTCGCAGCCTACACCACGCCCACCTGCTACAATCCTCTCGGCTGCCTCCAGTTCAATCTCCTCAGCCGAAGGAGCCTGGATAGCAAGTCGCTGTATGCGTTGCTGCTCAGAACTCGCCCCAATCTCTGGTGTGAGCCGTGTGACTGCCAGAGGCGGAAGCGGAGATGCGATACCCTGCGTTTGTGCAGGAGTGCCGCGTACTCCTGGCAGCAGTGTCGCCAGAGCGGTACGTCCGTGCAGTACAGTGCGTGTCTGGATGTATGCACGGCCCTCGTAGACGGTGCGTAAGGCGAAAAGAGCATCATCGTGTAGGTCAAGTCCTAAGCAATTGGCAGTGAAAGGGAGATGCAATCGCGCAGCAAGGCGTGGCGTCCAGTCACGTCCGTTAGCAGTGGCACTGCCAACTACAAGCCTCGGCGTATGCTGCTGTACGAGCCAGGCTAGCGCGCTGACATAGCCTTCCGTCGTATAGTGGACCAACTGGGGATGTTCTACCAGGTAGAGGCGCTGCAGGCCTAATGTGGTGAGGAAGGTTGTATCAAGTTGTGTGGTATCGTGGGTATCGGGCGAGGTAAGTACGACAGCGCATAATACCGCCTGACTTTGCTGCCGTTGCGCTATATCTGCCAGTTCGGCCAGTAGTTCGCCAGTGTTTTCGGAGAAGGTACCCTCGTGGTGTTCGAGTACTGCCCAGATTTCGGACATGTGTTATCTCTTTCAGGGTAGTTTTGCCCGGGGAGAATTATAGTCATGCGCATCTTGTTAGAAACGATCATTGTGAAGGAGTGAAATAACTCCTCACGATATGTCTCATAACCATCGTGTCTCATTGTAGCATATTCTCAAGCATCTTCTCCTTAGTTTGTGCGATGATTCACGAAAGTTTTTATTGTTGTGAGCCTGGCAACCTGAGGCAAAAGCATACGCGAGCCGCAGTAGGCGACGAGAAGTCCTGAAGAGGTACAAAGGTATGTTATAATACATCAATGTTCATGAGATACGGGTGTTTCTCTTCTCAGTTAGATGAAGCATTGGTACTTTGTTGCGAGTGTAAAGATAGATTTGATGCCTTGAGAAGAAGGTTTTGAGGAGGGCAGAGACATGGCCCAACAAGCGACAACCCTTGCTAATCAACAAACAGCCAGTAGTAAGCAAACGGCAGCTAACCAACAGAAGAGTGGTACTCAACCAAATATTGGTAGTCGTTACTTTGGCGCATTGGTACTCGTAGGAGTCATCCTTCCAGTTCCTATGCTTGCTACGCTTCTTACCGTAGTAATCTATATCTTGCCAAAGACCTCACTGAACAGAATCGACCCTTTCCAGCTAGGGGCCCCTATGATTGCCCTCTTACTTGGTTTCATCATCACTTTCTTCGTCTGGCTGCTGCTCGCTTTCTTTTGTACGCCCTTTGCTACTGCCGCGGGCGGAAGGCAATTGAGTTACGACAGCATTAAGATAGAGTTAGGGGTCTTGAAGGCCAGGCAAGAGATCGTGAAGGGTGTAGATACATATACTACGCTGACAGAACAACAAAGAGTCGCACTGACGGAAGAAGAAAAAGCCAGGTGTATCGCGCTTGCCGATATCGATGAAAATCTCCGCTTGATCGAACAAATGCTACAGAGTAAGGGTTTACAATGGGTGTTGAGTACGGGATACACGACTGTGTGGAAACTCATTTATAATGCGAAAGAGGTTATGATTTGCTTACTGCCACCGACGATAGTTATCGATGATGCAAAGTATGATGAGTCACGCCTCCAAGGTTCTGATATTCCTGATCATGACAGCTTACTGACAGTTCTCGAGAATGCTATAGTTACATTGAGTCCACCCGCATTGCCTCAGATACAGTCATCTCCCACGCAGACACTGCTACTACCTCTGCCCCAACAAACAGAGACACAGGCGAGGACAGACATCCGCAAAGTGAGCTACGTGATCCATAAGTTTACTAGCGAACGCTGGGAAGGACTGCTACGTCTTCGCAACCAGTTGATGGGAACCGCATTACTCGCTGGAATTTTTACGTATGTCCTGTTCGCTATCGCCATTCTGGCAAATATACCTCAAGACCAGATCGAACATGTCATCGTATTCTACTTTCTTGGAGCGATTGTTGGGCTTTTTGCCCGTTTGAATACCGAGTCGAATCAAACGGATGCAGCCATTGATGACTATGGCCTGACAATGGCCCGCGTCCTTGTTGCGCCTTTGCTGTCTGGTTTGGCTGCTCTTGTTGGGGTATTTCTCCTGCCAATAGTGTTCGGACTAACAACGTCATCGGGAACACATGGGCTTAATATAAGTGCCATCTACGATTTCACGACGTATAACCTGGTTTTTGCAGCGATTTTCGGGTTCGTACCGAACCTGGTGATCAATGTGCTGCAACAGAAATCTGAAGATGTAAAAAGTGAGATTAAAAGTAGTAGCGCTGCTGATACGAGTACTGGTAGAGGCGGCGCAGCTAAGGGGAGTAGAGGTACAGGGAGTAGTGGGAGTAGTGGGAAAAATCAGATGGGTACCGGTCCATTGAGCAGTCTCACAGGCCAATTGGGCACCGGCCTATTACCTGCTGGTCTTGCTCCAGGTCAGGCAAACGGTGGCGGTGCTGGTCCTTTGGACGGTGGTTCTGCTTCAGTACAGCCCAGTCCTGCTGGTCCCGCACCAGGTCAAGCAAAAAGTGATGGTGCTGGTCCCTTGGATGGTGGTCCCGCGTCAGGTTAGCCCAGTCCTTGAAAAGCAGCCCTATCAAAGATCCTTCGAGGGAAGATGTAACGCTCGTGCCGCACGTTCTCCATCGAGGATAGCGTGCTCCACGCGACGCGGCGCTACACAATCGCCCACGCGGTAGAGCTGCTTGACTTTGCCCTGAAGTTGATGATAAACACCATCGTGTGCCGTTTGTGGCGTCACCATCACTGCCAGGGCCAGGTTTTCGAGTTGGCGTGGCTGCCCAGTGTAATTATTGATAATCGTCGCACTTTTTGGTTCCAGGCCGGCCAGGAAGCAATTGGCCGTGAGACGCATACCCCTGGCGAGCGCTCGCCGGTACCATAGCTCAATATCCAGTGTGACGCTCAAATCACCGCCGACGTAGAATTGTGGCGTAACTACCTCCACCAGGCAACCGTGTTCGGCGAGGAGTTCTGCCACGCTGGTAGCCTGGTGGAAACCCAGTTGATCGTAAACCAGTACGTACTCTCCGGCCTGGGCGAGTTTCTCTTTCTGGAGCACCTGCCAGACTGTTGCCACGTGGGGGAGGTCTGCTCCCGGTACTGGCGGAAGGCTGGGGCGTGAACCGGTGGCAATGATAACGGCATCGGGCTGCTCTTGTTCGATCAAAGCTGTCGTTACCTCGACGCCCAGCTGCACCTCAACGCCTGCTTCAAGGATTTCGCGTTGCAGGTTGCGTGAAGCATCACCAAACTCGACCCGGTTGGGAACCTTCACGATCAGGTTAATCTGTCCGCCCAGCTCCTGTTGTTGTTCATAGAGCCTGACATGATAGCCACGTTGTGCCGCAACTTTTGCAGCCTGCATGCCCGCTGGACCACCACCCACGACGATGAGCCGCGGCCTCTGTACCTGGCCCTTGGTACCCGCGCCGTGGGGCGTGGGACCCCGATTTATCGCGTCTGCGTTGACTGGAACCGGCCTTGGAAAGCGCAGTTCGTTGCCTGTTGCCGGTGTCTGGATGCAGCCCAGACTGAGGTTGAGGCCCATGCGTCCAATACAATACTGGTTGCAGGAAATGCAGAGGCGGATAGACTCTGTGCGCCCTTCGCGTGCCTTGCGCGTAAACTCCGGGTCGCAGATTTGGCCGCGCACGACGCCCACCATATCGGCTAATCCTTCACGCAGGATGCGCTCGGCCTGTACGGGGTCTTTGATGCGGCCTGTGCAGAAGACGGGCAGTTTGACTACCTCGCGCAAGCCTGCCGAAATAAACAATTGATAGCCAGGCGGCGTGTGCATGGAGCCTTCCACCATGTAGAGGTTATGAAATTCCCCGATGCTTGTGTTGATATAGTCCAGTTGTCCTGTTGCCTCCAGGCGACGTGCAATCTCGCGCACGTCATCAAAGGTTAGCCCTGCAGGGATGAGTTCATCACCGCAGAGTCGGATGCCCAATGTGAAATCCCGCCCGATCTCTGCACGGACGGCGGCGATGACTTCCAATGCGAAGCGCATGCGGTTGTTGGCACCCTGCCTGGGGGGCAGGAACCCTGCCTGGGGGGCAGGTAATCCCGATTCATCGTGGGACCCGCCGTAGGCGTCATTGCGCCGGTTAAAATATGGCGAGAAAAACTGGCGCATCAGCGAGCTGTGGGAGGATTGAAGTTCTGCGCCATCAAACCCTCCCTCGCGCACATGGCGCGCCACGAGTGCATAGCCACGGACAATTTCGGCGATCTCCTCGGGCTCGATCTCCTTGCACATCTCGCGGTGGATCGGGTCCGGCAAAGGCGACGGACCAAGCACAGGGCGGCGTGAATAGATGCTGCTCGCCTGCATGCCGTTGTGGTTGATCTGTGCGAATATGCGCGTATCATAGTCATGCACCGCACGGGTCAAGCGCCGGTAAGCAGGCACGACACGGGGATCAAAGCCGTGGATGAGCGGCTGGTAAGCCCAGTCACTAGGATGGACCGATTGCTCCTCCGTGATGATCAGTCCGCAGCCACCCCTGGCGCGTTCGACATAATAGGCTGTCAGCCGTGGTCCAGGCAGGTTCTCCTCCGCCAGGTTGGTCAAATGCGCAGAGAAGGCGATGCGGTTGGGGATGACGGTCTGGCCAATGCGAATTGGTGTGAACAAATATTGGTATTGACCTGCCATGATCTCTCCGTTTTACCTGGTTCTTGTGTTACCTGGCACTACACATTAACATTGCTCTCCCACCTGCCGCCCTTCTGCTATAGCCTGTTCGATGCGCCGCGGTGCCACACAGTCGCCGGCACGGAAGAGACGCGGAACTTGGCCTTTCAGGGCATAATACAAATCGTGTGCTGGTTGTTCATAGACACCGAGCACGACTGCGTCGGCCGCAATTGCGCGTTCTCCCGCTGCGAAGCGGTCGCTGACAATGACCTGCCCAGGTTCGATACGCACAACGGTTGTGTGTGGAGTCATCACTATACCATAGGACAGTACGCGCTTCATCCACGGCACTATATCGTGTGTGGCAACGAGATCGCGTCCAACATACCAATCCTCGGTCACGATCTCGACGGCATGACCCTGCATTGCGAGTAATTCGGCTACAGAGAGCACGCCGTGAGCATCGGTTTCGTCGATGACAACCACACGCTGTCCCTCGAGATGCTCACCACGTAGAATGCGGCGCACATCCGTGACATGTGGAAGGTCGCGGCCAGGTATGGGTAGCAATCCACTGCCTGTATGCGCTCCTGTGGCGACCAAAACTGCTTCTGGCCCCAACTCTTTGATCTTCGCCAGCACCTGGCTTGCTGTGATCTCTACACCCAGGTATATCTCGATGCCAAGCTTCTCAAGATTGGCTTGCAGGTAGTCGGTAATCAGTTGCAATTCGCTGCGTCCTGGTCCCCTGGCCGCCAGTGCCACCGTCCCGCCGAGTGTCGCCTCGCGTTCGTAAAGAATGACGTGCCGTCCGCGTAGAGCGGCAGTAAACGCTGCTTCCATGCCTGCTGGTCCCCCACCGATGATGATGGATGTCCCACCCCGCTCCGCTAATGTAGGGGCGTGGGTGGGGCTGTGTGGGGTGGGGACCCTTGTGGTCGCCCTGCCCCTTGCCGGTGCCAGGTCCGCATCGTTGAGGGCCCCTACGTCGCCTTGGGAACCCACGACATCAGGGTTGACGGTGCAGCTCAGGGCAACGTTCATGACACTGTGGACCTGGCAGCCCTGGTTACAGGCAATGCAGGGCCGCACATCCCCCATTCGGCCAGCCTGCGACAGTTGCGGCAGGCGCGGGTCGGCAATCAGTGCGCGAATCATCTCCACCCCATCGGCCTGCTCTTCGGCGAGGATGCGCTCGGCCTGTGCGGCGTTCATGATCCGTCCGGCGGCGAAAACAGGAACGTCGACCGCTGCTTTGATCGATGCTGCCAGGTGAGCGGCGTAGCCGGGTGGGGTGTGCATGGAGGCATGGAAAGGGAACATGTGGGTGCTGAGGATGCTGCCCATGGTGATGGTCAGGTAGTCGACGCGGCCTGTTGCGACGAGTGAGCGTGCCACTTCTATGCTCTGCTCCGGCGTCAAGCCGGCCCAGGGCGCGAGTTCGTCTGCACACAATCGCACGCCCAGCACACGGTTTGCACCAAGGGCGGCATCTGCTGCCTCTATCGTCTCATGTACGAAACGCAGCCTTCCGTAGGGACCCCTCAGCGAAGCTTGCGGAGCGCGTTTCAATCCTTCGCGTCCGGGGGTCGGGTGCGACCCGCCATATTGATCGGTGCGCTGGTTGGTGAGTGGCGAGAGAAACTGGCGCAGCAATGAGCGATCTGCAATCTGTAGTTCAACGCCGTCTGCACCGGCCTGGACTGCGTGACGCGTGACCAGTGCGAAGCCTTCGATGACTGCGCGAATGTCGGCCAGTTCCATCACTTTGGGGACTTCACGCGAGGAGACGTCGGGGACGGCGGATGGTGCCCACAATTCCTGTTGCCGGTGGTCGCTGGTGGACTGCTGCCCGTTGTGGTTGAGCTGAACGAGTGCCAGTGAGCCATGTGCGTGAATACGATCTACTACTCTGGCGGTTGCCACGGGTGTATCTGGGAGGTAGCCAAGGACGGCATATGCATAGGGCAGGTCAGAAGGATGGACGATGTGTTCTTCCAGCACGATGATGCCTGCGCCACCCTCTGCTCGTGCGGCGTAGTAGTCTGCGTGCCGTTCGCTCAGCAGGTTGTGCTCGGCAAAGTTGGTGGTGTGACTGCCGAACACAATGCGGTTACCTGTTTCACGCGGGCCAATGCTGAGCGGTTGGAAGAGCAGTTGGTGTAAGAGTTTCATGGCGCTATTATACTCCATCTTTGTCCACCGCTGTACTGATGCCCCTGCGGGTACCAGGCGACCGGATGTACTGGCGCCCTTTGCGGGTACCAGGCTCTGCATAGCCCTATTCCGTGATCACGGGTTTTGTTGTGCCTTTTGACTGTGGGCGCAGAGGGATCAGCAATACCAGGACGATAGCCGCAATGGAGATGGCCAGGGTGAATAAAAAGGCATCATCAATGGCCAGCATGTTAGCCTGTTGTTGCAACTGCCGGATGAGTAGCTGTGCTGCTGCGGCTGTTGCGGCCTGAAGGCTTGCACCCTGTGCCATAAAGAATGCGGTCCGCTGTTGCAGCAGCGCCGCAGTCGGGGAGATTGCTGTCACCTGTTCCGCCAGGTGGGCGTAGTGGAAGCTGGTCTGCGTCTGGACCAGTGATGAGAGCACTGCCACGCCAACCGCACCGGCAACGGAGCGTATCACCGAGTTGAGCGAGCTCGCCTGCGACAAATCCTTCGGTTTAATGTCCGATAACAGTGCCACGGTCAGCGTCTGTATGGCGAGTCCGATGCCAAAACCACGGAGGATTAGCACCAGCTGGAACTGCGGGAAAGGCGTCTGGAGCGTGACGAACGAGAATAGCCAGAGTGCGAAGGCCAGGATGAGCAGGCCCGGAATGACCACCGCCTTCACCCCGATGCGGTCGACTAGCTGTCCTCCGGCTACCACTGCCACCATCGAGGCAAATGCCTGTGGCAGCAGGATCACCCCAGCCTCGAAGGCGGTCTGCCCGCGCAGGTTTTGCAGGTAGATCGGCACCAGAAACAAGCCCCCGAAGAGGGAGAAGACGACCAGGACGAAGGCCATGTTGCCGATGGCGAAGGTCCCGTTGGCAAAGAGACGGATATCCAGCAAGGGCTGCCTCCCCTCGCTGGCGGTCACCAACTCGGTGACCACAAAGATAGCAAGCGAGAGGATGCCAGCCCCCAGAAAGAGCAGCACGGTGGTGGAGCCCCAGCCATCGGTACTGACATCGGAGAGGGCGTAGAGGATAGTACTCAAGCCTAGGGCTGAGAAGACGAAGCCAGGAAGATCAAAGTGGCTAGTGGTATCAGGCCGATACTCCCGTAGAAGGAAGAATGCCATGATGAATCCCACGATGCCAATGGGGACGTTGAGATAGAAGATCAAGGGCCAGCCCACAGAGGTCACGATGTAGCCCCCAACGGTCGGGCCCAGAGCGGGCGCCAGCAGAACCGGAATGCCGAGGATGCCGGATGCAGCCCCACGTTCCTGCGGTGGAAACTCGCGAAAGAGCAGGGTGAACGACATCGGGAGCAAGGGTGCCCCGCCGACGCCCTGCAAAATGCGGAAAAAGATCAGCACCGGCAGGCTCCAGGCAAGGCCGCAGAGGGCCGAGCCAATCGTAAAGAGTGCAAGCGCCAGCAGGTAGAACCGTTTGAGTCCTAGCCTCTCTGACAAGAACGGGGTGAGTGGAATAGCTACCCCTTGGGCCAGCGTATAGCCGGTCGATACCCACTGGACGCTCGAGAGCGGTGCGCCAAAGTCGGCTTGCAGGCGTGGGATGGCAATGTTGACGATCGTGCTATCCAGGACACTCATAAAGAGCCCGAAGACGATCACGATCATAACAATCCACTTGTACGCCAGTCCGCCGGATTTGGGGTTCGTCTGAGCGGAAGCACTCATTCCTGTTTCTCTCTCTCCGTCATCCACCGTTCCATTTTCCACTCAGCCAGGCGTATCACCTGCTCTACTGGCACCGTCTTTTTCGCCTTGTCCTGTTGCCGTGCCCGTTGTAGACGCTTCCTCCTGCGAGCATCACGAATGTTGAGGCTCATAGCGAGCGCAACCCAGACCACCAGGAGCAATACAATACTGGTTGATACTATCATGGTATCAACGGGAATGCCGAACACTGTGCTTCCTTTCTGTTTAAGATGTATTCTTCAGTACAAATCAAGTTATCGTTGTCGAGTATGCCAACATCCCACAATGTCACCACAGTTGTCTTGGGCTGTTCTTTATTACGCTGTTCTTGAGGGATCGCAAGAAACATGAAGTCGATTTTCCGTCACCTGTTGTGTAGATTGCAGCTGTCGCTTACAATGCTACTTTATGATTTCGCTAGAATCAATAGACACATTGGCGCTTCTGTTGGTTAAGCAACATTAAGAAGGAAAGTGATGGGCCAATGGGTATATTGGCACACATTGGCCCTGCTTTTCACCCCCAACGTATCAGCCCCATATCGTACTTGCCCGCGAGAGCAGGATGATTGGGTAACACACGCACACCATAGGCAATGCTGCCGCTTTCGGCAGGTTGCAGGTATACTTCGTAGCGAAATGAGCCGTCCGCTTCCTGCTGCGCATACTTCATTGGCAATGTGTGCTGTGGAACGACGTGTTCGTTCGTCGTATCGCCGTAGACAAGCTCAACGGCAAGGTCTTCAGGTCGGAGTGCTCTAAGCCCAGAGCCTGCTCGTATCCAGGCTCGCACCTCGACTCCTTCGCCAAGGCTGAGTTGGCCGTCACGGCGCCCCTCTACATACATCTCCAGGCTCGGCCAACTCTGCTTTACTTTTTCTTTCCAGGCGGCCAGGATCCTTGCCCGTTGGTAGCGGCTCTCTTCGATGCGCATCCCTTGCTGAATCTCGGGAACATAGTAGCGCGTGGTATACTCCTTCACCATGCGGCGGGTACTGAAGGCGGGGGCGCAGGTGCGCATCGCCTCCTTCATGATGTTGATCCAACGATGCGGGATACCGTCAGGCCCACGGTCATAGTAGGTTGGCACAATCTCCGCCTCGAGCAATTGATATAAGGAGAGGCTATCTGCTTCAGCCTGCACGTTCTCGTCGTGGTATTCGCGCTCTTCGCCAATCGCCCAGCCGTTTTTGCCGTTGTAGCCCTCCGCCCACCAGCCATCCAGGATGCTACAATTCGGCTGCCCATTGAGCGAGGCCTTCTGCCCGCTTGTACCACTGGCCTCGTGCGGGCGGATGGGATTGTTCAGCCACAGGTCCGTGCCGGAGACCAGGTAGCGAGCCATATCCATGTCATAGTTCTCAAGGAAAACGACCTTGCCCCGGAACTCGTCGGTGCGTGAATAGCGATAGACCTGCTCAATCAGCGCTTTGCCCGGCTCGTCAGCGGGGTGAGCCTTGCCTGCAAAAACGATCTGCACCGGGCGTTCCGGATCGTTGAAGATGCGACGCAAACGGTTCACATCGCGGAAAATGAGCGTTGCCCGCTTGTATGTTGCAAAGCGGCGTGCGAAGCCTATGATGAGCGCGTCAGGGTTGAGCATGTCCTCGAATTCGGCAATCTGAATCGCCCCTTCACCCAGGCGCAGGTGCTGCTGTCTCAGGCGGCGACGAATGTAGCCAATCAGCGCATTTTTCCTGTGCATATGCGTCTGCCATAGTTCCTCGTCAGGGATCTCTGTGACACGGCTCCACATTTCCGGCTCATCCACATGGTCTTCCCAATCCTCGCCCAGGTAGTGTTTGAAGAGTGTGTTCATCTCTGGCGCGACCCAGGAAGGGGAATGCACTCCGTTGGTGATGGAGTCGATGGGTACCTCGTCAGCATCTACGCCCGGCCAGAGGAATTGCCACATCTTGCGCGAGACTGCCCTGTGCAGTTTGCTCACGCCGTTGTGCTGACCCGTCAGGCGCAGGGCGAGGACGGTCATGCCATAGGTCGGCCCATAGCCGTGATCCTCGCGTGCCACCTCCATGAACTGGTCGCGGTTGAGTCCCAGTTGTCCCCAATAGGAACCGAAATACCTGTCAACGAGCTCATAACTAAAGGTATCGTTGCCTGCAGGTACGGGTGTGTGTGTTGTGAAGAGTGAGTTCGCGGCAACTACCTCCCGTGCTTCACTGAAGCTCAAGCCAGAGGCGACCAGTTCTCGACAGCGTTCCAGGCTCAGGAAGGCGGCGTGCCCCTCGTTGATATGCCAGGCTGCCGGTGAGATGCCCAGCGCTCGCAATGTCCGTACGCCGCCAATGCCCAGGACGATCTCCTGGGAGATGCGCATTTCTCGATCGCCACCATACAGGCGCGCTGAGAGTTCACGGTCGTGGGGCGCATTGGGAGGTACGTCGGTATCCATGAGGTACAAGGGAATGCGTCCCACCTGCAATTTCCACACCTTCGCATGGATGCGCCGTCCCGGCAGATCGACGCTAATCATCACCTCATTGCCCTCTGCGTCACAGGCAGGAGTGGCGGGTGCCTCGGAAAAATGCAGTTTGTCGTAAAATGCTTCTTGCACACCCTCACGGGTGATATGCTGGTTAAAATAGCCCTGTGGATACAAAAAGCCTACGCCGACGAAGGGCAAACCCAGATCGCTGGCCTCTTTGCAGTGGTCGCCCGAAAGGATACCCAGGCCGCCAGAGTAGATAGGGAGCGCCTCGTGTATGCCAAACTCTGCCGAGAAGTAGGCGATGGTGCGATGGGTGAGTTCCGGGTAGTTGCGTGAGAACCAGGTTTCGTCTAAGTGCGGGTGCATGTAGCGATCAAAGTCTTTCAAGACGTCGTCGTAGTGTGGCAGATATTCGGGGTCATTGGCGGCTTCTTCGAGATGCTGCGGCTGTACCTCGCTGAGGAAGCGGACGGGGTTGTGTCCGACCTGTTCCCACAGCTCGGGATCGATTTTCCGATAGAGCGCGCGCGCTTCCGGATGCCAACTCCACCACAGGTTATATGCTAATTCATACAATCGGCTAATGCGGGGAGGCATAATTGGGAAGACTGTTACACGGCCATATACTTTCACGGAGTCAGGGTTCCTTTCTTCTCGCAGACATATGTCCACGTCTACTCTCAACAGTATATCGCGTGGGCAAATTGCGGTCAAATGCTCTACCCTTGCTGAGTACCCCTTGTGAGCATCAGGTTGCTATGCTACACTTAGGCAAGGTTCAATTTGAAGAAAGTACTTGACCGTTTGAACAGTCACACCGTGTCACGCCTCCGCGCAGCGAAGGGTCTGTCTCGATAGGCAGAGAGATGCTTCGCTGCGCTCAGCATGACAGGGCTGGACCTTGCTGTTGGT
>Ga0099828_10000132_pt1 | contig 40650 bp, 30 predicted proteins | sample CZO8metaG_2_FD_79338 | JGI IMG/M metagenome (GOLD analysis project Ga0099828, IMG submission 79338) | Vadose zone soil microbial communities from the Eel River Critical Zone Observatory, Northern California, USA - CZOApr15con2H1.8 metaG | ecosystem: Environmental > Terrestrial > Soil > Vadose... | reverse complement strand
TGTTGTCTGAGTTAGGTTGTGCGTGCAGCCACCTACTTGCGAGTAGGGTTCCTGCGGGAACATGGTCATCGCTCCTCCGATGCTCAGAAGCCTATCCCATTCTATGGGATTGGGAGTGTCACGCATATCATCAGTTGGGGAGATGAATCAAGACTGATCTTTTTTCCCCAACCCTTTTTCGGTGGCCCAGACCGCGATTTGTGCCCGTGAGGTGATGCCCAATTTCGCCAAAATGTTACTGACATGGGATTCGACGGTCCGTTCGCTGACCACGAGTGCCTCGGCGATCTCGCGATTGATTTTTCCTTGTGCAATCAGGGCTGCCACCTCGCGCTCGCGTGCCGTCAACCCGCCGTGTGCTTGTTTGGTAACGCGACCTGGTGAGAGCGAACGCCTTGGAGGAAGCATGGCAGTCGCCTGTGACAAGAAATGCTCCCGTAAGCGTTCGTCCGGTACATTGGCAGCAAGCTCTTCGATGAGCGTGCGGGCGGTCAAGAACGCTTGCTCGGCTTCTCCCTTGCGTGCCAGGGCCTGGTAGAGCTTGCCCAGGGCAAGACAAATGCGCCAGAGCCAGGGTCGCAGCCCTTGCTCATGGGCAGTTGCTTGCGCGGCTCGCAGCATCGTGTCGGCTTCTGCTACCTGGCCCAGCGCCGCCAGGGCCTCACCGCGCAGTTTCCAGAGGCGAGGGATGACACGCTCACTCGAGAGGTTGGCGGCAGACGCGATCAGCCGATCGGTGATGTCCAGGGCCCGGCCAGGGTCACTGCGAGCCAGCGCCAGGTCGGCACATGCAGCCCAGACCAGCCGCTGCCCGATGGTTTGCATGGCAGCACCAGGTTCAAGCGCGGCAGTGAGGATCGATTCGGCCTGCGTGAGGTCCTCTTGAAGCAGATACGCACGGGCCAGAAATGCCGAGACGATACGCATCCAGTGCAACGAGCCGATCTCCTGTGCTAGTGCGAGTGCCTGCTCTAGGTGCTGCCGCGCCTCTGGCAGCGCGAGCAGATCGAGATAGAGCACCCCTACTTCCCAGTACCCATAGGTCATCCACTGGCGATGCTCGATCTGCTCGGAGAGAGCTAGACTCGCTTGCGCCACTTCCAACGCTCGTGCATACTCCCCTCGCGGTCCCAGGTACTGCCCCAGGCCAAGGAGTGCGAAGGCTTCGGCAGAGCGCTGACCAATCTCACGGGCGATCTTGAGGGCTAGTTCGCCAAAGCGGAGAGATTCGGCGAAACTGATCGAGGTCGGGACCACCGTTTCGCTTTGATAAACTCCCCCCAAATCGCCCAACAACTTCAGGCTCGAGGCCAATCCCTGGCGGTCGTCGAGCTGCTGGAAGAGCGCGACGGCTTGTTGATAATAGGTAGTCGCTTGAACCAAATCACTACCTATAAAACTCGTCATGCCCAGCAGATCGTATGTTGCGGCAAGGCCATGTTGATTATGAGCCTGTTGAAAAAGCGTGAGTGCCTCCTGATGGGAGCCCAGTGCGTCGTGTGGCTGTTCGATATTCAGGTGCCAGTTCCCAAGACGGTTGAGGCTGTGAGCCAGGGTGAGCGGATCGCCCATGCTCCGCGCCAGCGCGAGTGCCTGCTGATAATAGGCACCGGTCTGCGTGTAATCGCGCTGCGCCCACAAAAAGCCAAGGGCAATGAGACTCTGCCACTCAGCGCCAGCGTCATGTACAGAGCGAGCAATCTCCAAAGCACGCTCATAGTCGCCGCGTGCGTGTTCAAATTCACCCAGGATTTCATACGCCTGTCCACGTGCCTGGTATATTGTTGGGGCAGCCACTCTGCCCAGGTGCTGTGCCGCATCCAGGGCTCGCGTAAACTGCTCGATGGTGGTCCGCGATGCATAGAGGCCTTGCGCCTGTTCTCCGGCACGCTGCGCATACTCCAGCGCTTTCTCCCAGGCCCCTGCCTGCATGGCGTGATGCGCCAGCAGATCCAGATACTCCTCGACCCGCTCGCCGCCGATGAGCTCAATCCAACCGACCAGGCGATTGTGGAGCAGGCGCCGGTCCGCCCGCGAGAGCGTCTCATAGGCCACATCGCGGATGAGGTCATGCTTGAAGGCATACTCCTGGTCACCGCGCATCTGCGAACGGAGATGGGTTCGCAGCAGATCCTTCTGCTCCAGTGCCTCGAGGTGCTCCGTCACGTCGCCTGCCGCTCCCAGTGCGCGCAGTCCGCCTTCCCAGAACACTTTGCCGATGACCGCCGCCAATTGCATGGCTCTGCGCTCCTGGGGCGGCAACGCGTCTAATCGGGCCGCGATCAGGGCTTTGATCGCTCCTGGGATGCCTGTGGCTCCACCCCGTTCGGCAATCATCGCGACCAATTCCTCAGCGAACAGAGGATTGCCTGCGGCTCCGCGCACGACCTGCTCAGCCACTCCCGCTGCAAGGCCGCGCTCCTGACAGAGGATCAGGGCAAGCTCGCGTCCATGCCGCTCGTCGAGCGGCTCCAACGCGAGCGAGGTGCAGTTGCGCAGACCTCTGCCCCAGGCGGGTCGCTTCTCCAACAGTTCCGGTCGGGCTTGCGTCAGCAGGAGCAAGGGCACCTCACGGACACGTGCGGCGATGAACTCGATGAGATCCAGCAGCGACTCGTCGGCCCAGTGCAGGTCTTCGAACAGGATGCACAGCGACTGGCTCTGTGCCAGGGCTTCGAGGAAGCGGCACACCGACACATGCAGGCTCCGTTGGTCAGCCAGGGTTGGAGGCTGATCACTGTTTACATCCAGTCCGGTCAACAACGCCAGGTGCTGGGTGATTTCTCTGGGGTCCCATGCTGCCTCGGTCTGACTCAGCACTCCTGCAACCACCTCACCAAGTTTGCGCGTGGCCGTCTCCATATCGTCGGCCACCGTAACCCCTGCCACCTCTTTCACGATTTCTGCTAGCGCCCAGTAGCCGCCCACCTCGCCATAGGGGAGGCAGCGTCCACGGAGGAGTCGCGCTTCGTTGAGCAGACTGCCCTCAAATTCTGCAACCAGGCGGGACTTGCCAATGCCCGGTTCACCCAGGACGGTGACGAGGTGCGGATGGACCTCCTGCACGACCTTGGCCCAAATGCTGGAGAGCAGGGTTAGTTCATTGGTGCGCCCGACCAACGGTACGTGTCGTCCACTTTCCCTCCACCCACCAGGTCGCGGCCGCTCCTCTAGGGCCCCATACACCGGCACGCTCCCTGCTTTGCCCTTGAGCACAACTGTTCGTCGCTCGCCGAAGCGAATTGCCTTGCGGGCGAGCCACATCGTCTCCTCCCCGACGAGCACTTCGCCTGGTTCTGCCACTGCCTGCAGGCGTGCAGCTGTATTCACGGCATCCCCGGAGACAGCATAGTCCTTTCGGCCCCCGATGTCCCAGGTGCCACTGACCACCTCACCGGTGTTCACGCCGACACGCAGGGCAAGCTCAACACCCCAACGGTTGCCTACCTCTGCAGCTACTTCCTTGATGGCCTCTTGCATGCTCATTCCACAGCGGACTGCTCGCTCCGCGTCATCCTCGTGTGCCACGGGAACACCAAACAGCGCCAGGACGGCATCGCCGGCGTACTTCTCGATGCTGCCTCCAAACCGCCGTATTTCCTGGCTCATGCGTCCAAAGTACATAGCCTGGATGTCACGCACGTCCTCGGGGTCCAGCTGCTCAGACAGAGGAGTAAACCCAGCCAGGTCGCAGAAGAGCACCGTGACCAGCCGGCGCTCGAGCTCGCCAACAGTCGATGGTGGTTCTGGGGACTCCTTGGTCGTGGGGGCAGACGCCTTGCTGGGTGGTATGGCGAGTTCCTTTAACGACTGTGAGGAGCCCGGTGATACAGCCATCAGCGTTGGCACGACTAGCTGATCGGCTGCTGAGTCTACCTCCTTGGGATCCCCCAGTTGACTGGGCGCCACAGCGACAGTAGTATAGGTGTGCCCGGTAGCCGGACCTGGAGAGAGCGGCGCGGAAGGAAGAAGCCCTGGTGGGGACGGTGCGAGCTGGCTGGCCTGCTCTAAAGCAGCAGCAAAGGCCGCCACCGAGGCAAAGCGTGCTTTGGGGTCTTTGGCCAGGGCTTGCAGCACCACTTGCTCGACCTCGGGTGAGATCGTCGGTGCTCTGCCCTGCAATAGTGGTGGGGACTGCCACAGATGCTGGGTGACCAGCTCGGTCAAGGAGCCCTCAAAGGGGCGCGCTCCGCACAGCCACTCGTAGATGGTCACGGCCAGCGCATACTGATCGCTGGCTGGGCGTGGGTGTCCCCGGATCTGCTCGGGAGCCATGTAAGCGATGGTGCCCACCGCCGCCTGTGCATTGAGCGAGGCGGTACTGTGGGCAACCGTGGCAATGCCAAAGTCGCTGAGCAGCATCTCCTTGTGTCGGCCCAAGAGAATATTCTCTGGCTTCACGTCCCGATGGATGACCTTCTGCTCATGGGCATACTGCAAGGCGGCCGCCACCTGCTTGACCAGGGAGACGATCTGGGGGAGTGGGACCACGCTCCCTTTGGGATAGCGCCGGCGCAAGGAGCCGTTGGGCGCATAGTCCATCACCAGAAAGGGCACACCATCCTGCACATCAAAATCGAAGACGCGCACAATCGAAGGGTGGGTAAGCCGCGCAATGGTCTGGGCTTCGTGCTGGAAATGCTCGGCCTCGCTGCTGGTCAGGTACGTACGCAGCACCTTGATGGCCGCTTGCAGATCCAGCCGCACATGCTGGCCCAGATACACCTGCGCATAGCCTCCTTCTCCCAACAGGGTGACCAGCCGATAGTTGCCGAGTTGCTGTCCAAGATGATCCACCACCTGCGGCCTCCAAACGTCCGGTGTGAAGCAAGGACTTACTTCCAGATCGATCGTTCAGGTAAGAACACATGCATTGTAGAGGAAACAAGCGTTCACGTCAAGGGCCCAGCCCACCAGGGCAAGCGCAAGGCCCCACATCCTTATCGCTCCACCCCTTGCCGCTACCATACAACGGCTCCGCTTCCCCAGCATCGTCTTCTCAGGTAATGTGAAGCCGCCAGAGTTTGCCGCTATTAGCCTTGGCCACGACGCCTTGTTCGCTATGCATCTCGAATTCGCCGAAATCGAGCAGGTACATTGCTCCGTCAATAGGATTGAAGCGCACATCGATCGGGCGCGCAAGAGGGCCTGCCACCAGGGGGTGCAAGCTCCAATCAGCCGGATCAATGCGTACGACTGCTCGCCCCACACGCGGGCCGTAAGGTGCCGTCATGGGGACCTCATCGCCGAAGAGGGCTACACAGATGTGGCCTGCCCAGGCCGGTACGGATGGGGGTACTACAGCGAATTTTACGGCAGCTGTGTGCGGTGGGAAGCGCAGCAGCGGGCGTTCTGGCGGCGGTAACTCATCGTGATTTGCTAGCACGAATGTTGGTCTTGGTCCGCGTACCGGCTGATATTGTGCAGCGTTGATGGGATCGTCACCAATAAAGTCGGGCCAGCCATACCATGCGCCCTGGCGGACCTCAAACAGCATATCCGGCGCGTTCCCTACGGGGCGACTCCCGCGGTCATCTGCGCCCTGGTCAACGGCGAGCAAGCGACCATCAGGCAGGAAACCAAGCCCAAAAGCGTTGCGCAATCCCCAGGCGACTAGCTCCAGATCGGTTCCATCGGGATTACAGCGCATCACTGCGCTTGTACAGGGTAGTTGTGCCCCAATGCGTTCCCCCGCTTCCGTGCGCGTACCGAAGGGAGCAAAGGCACCTGTGCGTGTGTGCGCTCCTTCTGCCTGGCTGAGCGGGTTCTGCGTTTCGACGCTGACGCCTGAGAGGACGATAGCATATCCGGGCAGGTCATGGGCGTGGGGCAGACGGCGTAACCAGCCCAATTCGTAGGCGTCCAGCCCGACGATGCCGGTGTTGGTCATCGCACCCTGGCTGAAATACAGTTTGCCATCGGGGCCGAAGGCGACCATGTTTGTGTGGTAGTTGCCTGGGCCTGGCAAATTGTCCAGAATGACCGTCTGCCGTCCATCGAGGTCGAGACGGCTGATACGCCCTGGGTGGCCGCCCTCGGAAATATAGAGACCCCCTTTGTGAAATGTGAGGCCGTTGACAGGATGCCGTAGTTTCTCGGCTAAAAGCGAACGGCTTCCGCCGGGTACGATGCGCCAGATGCGGCCGCCTGGCGGTGCGCCTGCGAATGGCAGCCCTGACTCGGCCACGTAAGGCGTGCCTTTTTCGTCGAAGGTTAAGCTGGTTGGGAACGATAAATCTTCAGCAACCAGCTCGAAACGGTTGCTGATGTCTTCAGAACTCATAAAGTCTCCTTCTAAGGCATAGTCCAGATGAATGTGACAGTCTTCGCCCAATGTAAGTTCTAACCTGCCACATCTATTTGCTAACCATTCGAACCATGCCTAATGCGTTTCATCATGTAGACACTGGATGAGCATTTAGGGAAGCGTAACATAGAACAATCTCTAAAATCAAATGAGTAGGAATCGTGGGTGAGGTTCAGAGTGTTGCGTTGAGCCGATCTATCACACCCCCAGGGCGGAGGCAAGCTCACGCCCCTACTAACCACGCAGCAGGCTCCTCGGGAGACAGTGAGATTGGCTGATCGAAACCCGTACATACATTATTAACAGTTTTTTTCATAGTACTTTTAGAAGAAGCCACTGCTTGACGATGGTGTGCAGATTGGACATGCGAGCAGTGAACAGACTGATGTGCTCTCAAATGGACCAATTGGTCTGAGTAGTGAACTGGTGGTCCTACATATTAGCAATATACGCATTATGGCATTGTGAGAATTGGCAGAAGGAATACGTGAGCAAGAATAGTGAAACTCAAGAAACTACTGGCAGGAACATCAGTCACTTGCCGGTCTATGCAGGAGTCTGGTTTGCAGTCATTGCCTGGGGCGCTTCTTTCGTTGCTGCCCGTTCGCTCCTGTCTAGCGGAGCTGTGGGACGGGCATCTCTCAGTCCGACTGTGCTGGCGGCCTTGCGCTTTGGTATCGCCTCTCTCTTCTTTGTGGTGCCTCTGGTGATGGCAATCGCCCGGCGCCGGGTCTCGGGTCGGGATCTCCTGCGCATGGCGTTGTTAGGACAAATTGCCTTTTCGCTGTACTTCTGGTTGCAATACACCGGTGTGCAGAACACGAATGCCGGTATCTCTTCGATTCTGGTGGTTGGGCTGATTCCGGTGGTTACGGCCTTTGTCGCCCAATTTATCGGTGAAGAGCATGTGAGCCTGACCAGGTTCGGAGCTTTACTGCTCGGCTTCGTGGGCGTGGCGATTATCGTCCTGCAGAAACCAATCCATGTGGCGCTGGAATCCGGTTTCCTCTTTGGGGCACTGTGCCTGGTCGGCAATGCCTTTGCCTTTGCAATTTACTCGAATCTGAGCAAACGTTGGATGCGGGATATTTCACCGTTGGTGATGACGGGTGGGACGATGGTGAGTGGTACGATCAGTTTGTTGCTGCTCTCTCTGCTCGATCCTGCCAACAATCGTTGGGGTGATGTTGCGAGGTTGGATGCGATGCAGTGGATGGCGCTGCTCTTTTTGGCCTTGGTTTGCTCTGTTATTGCCTACTTTGTGTACAACTTTGCTCTGACGAGAATTGCAGCTTCTCGCGTGGCGGTTTACGTCTACTTCGAGCCGGTGGTAGCAGTCCTGTTAGGGGTGGCTCTGCTTGGTGAAAGTCTGAGCTGGCAGACGATAGGCGGTGCGGTGGCGATTGGGTTGTCAGTGGTGATGGTGAACCTGGTGAAGGGGTAGTGCCCCTTGAATCTCTACATTTTCTTGGGTATGCTTTATAAAGAAATACTGTTGGCGAATTTAGCGGCGTTAGCCACACCCTACCCCGCAGGCGCGATCATGAAGTGTATCTTCAAGGAGGCTATTCGTGTCTCAATCTCTTGCAATTTATCGGCTCACCCCAGAGGTCAAGATTCGGCGTGAAAGTTTCGGTGGCATTCTCTACAAGTATGGCTGTGCGGACCGTGGTGCTATGTCCTTCATCAATTCACCTCAGTTGATTGAGTTTCTGCTTGTTGGTCAGCAGCAGTATCAGGGGGACCTGAGCGCTGCTGTCGAGAGTCGCGGCTATTCTGTGTCCAGCAAAGAGAAGCTTTATCGTGCTCTGGATGATCTAGCCAGGCGTGGCTACATCCAGATTGGTGAGTAGATAACGCACGTTCCCTATTTCTTTGCGAGAGGAGATTTCCGATGGTTGAACCTGTACGCTTTGTGCGGCGACAAGAGCGCCTGGGGAGTGCGACGGTTGGTATGGCAGGCGAGGTGCATCCATTGGCTCTGGCAGCGATGCAGCAGACGGGGACGATGGTGTCGCAGAGGACAGGACATGGGTCGCAACATTTCTTGCGAGGTGGATTGTCAGCGCCGATAACCGTCACGTGGGAGATTACGGCTGCGTGTAATATCGCTTGCGTGCATTGTCTCTCATCATCGGGACGGCGGCGGCCGCGCGAACTGACGACGCAGCAGGCACTAGCTCTTGTCGATGAGCTGGCAGAGATGCAGGTCTTCCAGATTCACTTTGGCGGTGGTGAGCCGTTCATCTACCCCGGCATCTGGCAGGTGCTTGAACGGTGTAGTAATCGTGGCCTGGTGATGTGCATTAGCACCAATGGGACGCTGATAACACAGGAGCGTGCGCGTCGCCTCAAGCAATTTGAGCCGCTTTACTTTCAGGTCAGCCTGGATGGTGGTACGCCGGAGACAAATGACAGCATACGCGGCAAGGGTGTTTTCAAGCGGGCGTTGCGTGGGCTGGAACTGCTTGCTGCCGAGAACCATAGCTTGACCGTGAATAGCGTTCTGACAACGTATAGCTTCTATGAACTGGACCGTCTCTACGAAATTGCTGCGGGTTTTGGCGCCAAACTGCGTGTCACGCGCCTGCGCCCTTCTGGACGGGGGAAGGATGTCTGGGGCGCGTTGCATCCGACCCGTGAACAGTATCGCGAGTTTGCGGATTGGCTTGGGGCGCATCCCGATGTATTGACGGCTGACTCTTTTTTCCATCTTAACGCCTTTGGCAATAAGCTGCCGGGATTAGACGTCTGTGGTGCAGCAACGGCTACGTGCTGCATTTGCCCCGAGGGAGAGGTCTATCCCTGCGCCTTCTTCCAGGCACTGGAATTTGAGGCGGGCAACCTGCACGAGCAGAGCTTCAAGGAGATATGGCATAATTCGGCGACGTTCGCGTACTACCGCAGCATGGGAGCTGGTGCCTGCTCGGGCTGTGGTCAGTATAATGTCTGTCACGGTGGTTGTCCGGCAACGAAGTGGTTTGTGCATCAGAGCTTGCAGATAAAAGACCCCGAGTGCGTGCTGGTGTAGGGGCTAGTTCATGCTCATTAACAAAATAACCAGGGTATCATGAGCGTATCCATACCCGAATTAAAAAGTTACAGAGCATAAACTAGCCCCAAATAGAACACCCTCTAAATGCCTTGGGTACAGTCTTCGAAATGACCGGCACTTCCGCATGCCTTGGCTTTGACGTTCCGCGCGAACACCATGGCCGACCACAGCCTTGTCCCGGATCCAACGGTGAAATAGAACCGCCCATCATTTCGCCGGATACTGACCGTCAGCTGAGTATTCCCCACGCTGCTCAACACACGCCCCCAGTTGGTACCGCAGGTGGGAGAGTAACGAAGTTGAATAGTGCCAGTGCGAAACGAGACGGTTCCTCCGGTTGTTGTCACCGTGATGGCATCGCCTGCACAGCCTGTCGCGATAGGATCGAGACCGTTGCAATTATTGCCTGAACAGGTGACATGGGGCAACAGCTGTTGGGCCGTACTGGCGGAGATCCTACTAACACCCGTGTAGGCGGCGAAGAGTGCAGCCAGAAGCGTGGCTGCTAAAAGCACTTTGAAGAAGCGTCGCATGAGTTTCTCCTTTGCCCGCTGGTTGGCGTTGGCTCACATCGTCCGATGTGTTTTGTGCATGTCTGCTTATGTCCAAGGCTTTCCCCAGTTATCCTAAGGACATTCATCTACTTTACTAGACGCTTAGCAGACCTTTTTTTGGAGGATCACATTGCCTACGGTAACAAAAAAGAGTGAAATACCGTGATTGAACTTCAAACGAGGAAAACGTTTTAGCGATGTTGCATTGAATCACATCAATTAAATTTTAGCCGGTATTTTTTTATTTGTCAAGGTTATAATGACTGGGAGTAGTTTTTCCGAAATGAGAGCTACCCGCAAGGGCTACCTACCTATTCTTCCTCTTGATATGGATAATTGGTAGCAACGGCTTCCAAGTTCTATATTTAATGCAGCCTAGCACAACACCGACTTCGTAGGCGCAATCGTCGAGCAGAGAGCAGAGTATATACTCTGACAGGCTCATATGTGGCTGTAGTCGGGCGTAGTCTACGCTAATGACGGCGCTACACAGTATGAGCACGAGTGGCAGGAAAGGTGGTACGAGCAAGCCTATTGCCAGCAGCGGGAGTGTGTAGTAGCGTGTGAGGTGACGGCAGAGGTGATAGGTGTATGCCAGGTGGCCGCGTAATGTTGCCTGGAAGATGATGAGCGGGTTGAGAGGGATGTTTTGCTGTTGCACCTTTCGCTGGCGTGTGTATGTGCCGAGGAGGGTGAGGAGAAGGCTGAGAAGAAAGAGTATTGTAGGGGTTCGTTTCCCTATTGTGGATTTGCCGAGGGCCGATAAATCGGCGGTGGGCATGAGGGATTGAAACGCGCTCCGCAAGCTCCGCTGAGGGCCCCTACGCGCTCCAAAACTTATCGTTGAAAGCCATAATCCACCGATCACCAATGCTGCAAATGTTGCTTGTTCGGGTGGCAACAGAAGAGTGCGTCGCTGTGTGGAGTGGCGTTGGAGTAATGCCGCTTCAGACGAGGCGTAGGAAATGCGAGTACTCAGGAAGGCACGTAAGGAGGTGCGGTAATCGTGGTAGACGATCCCTTGTGGGAGGTAGACCATTTGTGATCCGGTGGCAAGGAGACGATGGCAGAAGTCGACGTCTTCGCCGAAGTTGAGTGGGGCGAAGCCGCCGAGCCTGTGCCACAATGCTCGACGTACCAGCAGGTTAGCTGTGGGGAGGTAGGTGAGCGGTCCTTCAAGGCGCACCTGCTGTGGTCGTGTACCCATGTATAGGGAGGAGTGCGCATCTTCATAGCGCCCCAGCATGCTGTGCCTTTCGTATGCGCGAATCATGCCGCCAACGGCACCGATGTGTGTGTCTTGAAGTGTAGGTACCAGTTCTGCTAGCCAACCAGGGGAGGCTAGACAATCGCTGTCGATGTAGGCCAGCAGGTCATGGTGCGCTGCTTCAGCGCCGACGTTGCGGCTCCTGGCTACACCCTGCTGGGATGTGTGGTGTATGGTCTGGATGGCTAGACCCTGGGCAACAGTTTGCTGGGCGAGGTGTTGTAGCATTGTGGCTGTCTCGTCGGTTGAGGCATCATCGACAACGATCAATTCGAGACATTGAACTGGATAGTCCAGGCCGAGGAGAGATTTGATGCAACGCTCAAGCTGATGTACGCGGTTATGGCCAGGGATGATAATGGAGATGCAGGGCCACGAAGGCGGTGGGAGCATTGGGGATGCGTCAAGGAGTTCCTTCCAGCGTAGTTGCTCGCAGAGTGTGTGTACGCGCTTCGTGGGCAGATCGACAAGTTGTGCCAGTTCCTCACAAGTTCGTTGCTCACGGCACTGGAGGAGAAGGCGTGTGGTGAGCTTGCTGAGGCGAAGCACATGCAGGGGATAGCTACAGAGAGCCAATCCGCCGTTTTCCCGGGGGATGATGCGGACGGTTCGGGCCAGGCGATAGGAACATTGTTGGGACATGGTTCCTGGCACTTTCGAGTTTCTGGACTGCATGAGCTTGTGCGTTGTGAGGCAAGCGAGGAGTGTTTGCCTGGTCGTAGTATAGCATATTTTTTGGCAAAAGAGAAGGAAATTTTTTAGTGAGAGGCTCAGCGGGCAGGAGCTATCAACGTTTTGTTTTTGATGGGTATGTACCTTGGCTATCCGCAGCGGTTACTTGACCTCCTGGCATAACTGGAGTATGCTACAAAGCACAACGGGTGTGGGAGGCTTTCGTTAATCCACGTTTATTGGTGCCACGCGTAGTCTTCTATACTGCTCATGTCGAGATAGAAAGGACTTTAGGCATGTCTGAAAAAATGGTTGCACCTGAATTGTTTCGTCCGCCAGTGGAATTCCCTGACGTGCCCTACGACCATCTGCTACGTAATGCTGCTGAACGCAACCCCGACCGTCCGGCGATTATTTACCACGACCTGATCTTGACCTTCCGCGAAGTGGTCTCGATGGTCAACTGCATAGCCAATGGTTTGCACAGCCTGGGGCTGAAGAAGGGTGATCGTATTTGCCTACTGATGACGAATCGACCCGAGTATACCATCATGTTTATCGCTGCTGCCTCGATAGGTGTTATTGTCAGCCCGATGAACCCCGCGTACAAGGATCGCGAGGTTGGCTATCAGCTTGAAAACTCGGAGTCCAGTGCGATTGCGATTCAGCGGGAATTGTTGCCGCTGCTTCAGCAAGTATTGAGCCAGAAATCGCTGCCCAATCTCAAGCACGTTGTGGTTACGGGCGACCGCGTTCCCGAGAGCATGCCGAATGCCATACCCTTTGCTAAGCTGATGCGCGAGTCATCGCCGAAACGACCCAAACATGTCGAAATCAGTGGTGATGATATCGTGGCATTGCCCTACTCCTCCGGTACGACAGGTTTTCCCAAGGGAACATTACTCAGTCATCGCAATTTGACCAGTAATAATCTCCAGTTTACGACGGCACTACGGACTAACATTACAGACGTAGCTTTGATCTTCCTGCCGTTCTACCATATCTATGGTGTGATGCTAACGGGCAGTTTCCTGGCCTGTGGCGGCACACAGGTCATGATGGAACGCTTTGACTTGCTCCAGTCACTGGAGTTGTGTGAGAAGCACAACGTGACCTACTATTTTGCTGTGCCGCCGATTGTGCTGGCCCTTGCCAACGCCCCCGTCGATCTGAGTAAGATGAAAAGCGTCAAGTATGTCTTTTCTGGAGCCGCTCCCTTGCCGCTTGATCCGGCACGCAAGTTACGAGACAAGTCGGGTATACAGGTTGTGCAAGGGTACGGTATGACTGAGGCATCACCGCTGACGCATGCACAGCCGGGTGATCCGTCGCTGGTGCGCCTGGATAGCGTTGGTATGCCGGTCCACAATACGGTGCAGAAAATTGTGGACATCGAGACCGGCGAGCGCGAATTACCTCCCGGAGAGGATGGTGAGATCATCATTCGTGGTCCACAGATTATGCAGGGGTATTGGAAGGCTCCTGAAGAGACTGCTCGGGCCCTGCGCGATGGCTGGCTGTACACGGGTGATATCGGCCATGTGGATGCCGACGGCTACACGTATATTGTGGATCGCAAGAAAGAGATGATTAAGTATAAGGGCTTTGGTATCGCTCCCGCGGAGTTGGAGTCGCTGCTGATGGAGCATCCTGCCGTGATGGACTCTGCGGTGATTGGCGTGCCTGATGACGAGGCGGGTGAACTGCCTAAAGGCTTTGTCGTTATTCGGCAAGGGTATAATGTTACACCTGATGAGATCCTCGATTTTGCCAATGGCAAGCTGGCGGGCTACAAAAAGATTCACCTGATCGAGTTCATTGATGTAATTCCGAAGGTGGCTTCGGGTAAAATCCTGCGCCGCGAGCTAAAGGACCGTGAGAAAGCGCGGCGTGGCGGGAACTTGTAGAGGTAATCTCACAGTCCCCGCAAAAACAGCCCGCGTGCGATGGCTTCGCCGGCGATGGCGCAGACGACGACCAGGTAGAGCATGCCGGTAGCGGATTGAAATGAGCGGTCACGGATCAACTTCCAGGCGAGGCCGCCGAGGACGAGTGGTAGCACGAAACTGATTAGGATGCGCAGCCAACCGATGGCGTCTGTGCTCAGTGGTGCGACAACGGGTACACCGGCTGGCCTGGTCTGTGAGTTTGTCGGTGGTGTAACTGCCGTGGTAGGAGTCGCTGTGATAGTGGGAGTGGAGGTGGGGGCGGTGTTGGTATAGGTTGTGCTGGGGCCTGCTGTGATGGCGAAGATGACCTGGGCCAGTACGCCGAGCAGTACGAGCGTAGTAGCGAATTGCAGTGGCTTTTCCGAGAGGGCTGGGGTGACAAGGTACCAGTGTCCAAGCCACATGGCTGTCATGACGCCACCGAGTGCAAGTGCGGCAGCGAAGAAACTGGCGATGGTGAATGCTCCCCCCAGGTTTGCGGCTGCGAGGGGCCGGTAGATCATTGCGATGACGAAGAGTGTGGTTAGACCTGCCAGGACCGTCAATGCTCCACTGATGAGGCGTAACAGGCGTAGCCGAGAAGGCTGGGCCTGTTCTTTTTGCTTGCCCTTACCGTCTACTCCTGCGTTGCGGTCAAGCCAGAGAAAGAGATTATAGGGGAGCATGAGCAGCAAGAAGAGGAGCAAGGGAAGGGATAGATAGCCTGTCCAGGCTTTGTCGAGTTGTGCGTAGGTGTTGAGCAGTTCAGGTGGCGAGAAGCTCTGCTGGAATAAGTAGGTGAGGCCGGTCAGGAACAAGTAGATGATTGCGTAGGTGATGAGGAAGCTGCGTTTGACTTCATTGCGCCAGTCAAGCACGAAGAGCACAGCGAATGCTCCTACAGAAAGCTCGGTCATTACGATGAATAGTGTAAGTGGAAGTGTCAGTAGCATAGTATGGTTATCCCTCTTGTTGTGTCAATCAAGCAAGGTTGCGGGGTGATGCCCGGTTCGTTACCGTTACAAAGCAGATTATACATCTGTTCTCCCGGCATGACAAACAGGATAACGGCACGCGGTGTTGTCACCACGTGACGAGGCCTTTGTTGCTGCCTGTCTGGTTGCTGCTTAGGTCGGCTTTTTCCCCCAGACCGTGAGAAAGAAACAGATGCCACAAAAGCGCTCATCGAGTATTTCTAGCAAGAATTGTTCATACAATTCATCGAACTCTTCTTGTGTCGTGACATCGTGTTTGAGCAGGAAGGGGAGCAGGAGCATGAACCCCACTTTGAGGTTTTGCGACCAGACGGCGTGGGCCGGTGTCCCTGCGGAAAAATCGATCAGGTACGCTATTGTGCCGCAAGCGGGTACTGGCATTGCTTTAAAAGCAGATGCTCCCACTCGTTTAACTTCCCACCAAAAAGTTTATTCCTATTGATGCTATCCTTGATTGATGTTATCATTATCAAACAACAGGCAAAACAATAGTTGAGGCAGGAGAAGAAGTGAGTCGCAAGCTGGTACAAATGGTAAGTCGTCTACATCACGTTTCGTTCAAAGAAGGAGAGGAATATGGAGGCTATCATCGGGAGGTATAGGGCGCGCATGGAGGAGTCGGGACTCGTCCTCAAACATTCAGCGGGCATCAGTTTTGACCTGACGGTGGACGAGACGTTAGAACTTTGGGATTACATCAACGCTTACCGACAGACATTGGTAACTATCAGGCGCGACACAGATCCCCAAATGGAGTCGATTGTTCCGGATGAGCAAAGCAATTAGGGATACCGTTCCCTAATCCTGCTCTGGCCAAAAACGGCATGGGACACAGCGTCGCTACTCAGCTTGTCCTACCGCTCGTTTCAGTGGAGCAAGTTAACTAGAAATAACCTGTAACTCAGTTGTCACATCCCGGACGTCTAGCGTCTCGGCAGGACGATGTAGCAAGGTGTAACCCACTCCTGGTATGGTGCAAATGTAGCGCGGGTTGGCCGGATCCGGCTCGATCTTCTGGCGTAAGTGCCGGATATGGGCTTTAATCAAACGGGCTTCCCCATCTCCACTATAGCCCCACAGGTGGGCTACGATCTGTTGCGCTGTGCACACCTCATCAGCATTAACCGCCAGCAAATGCAGGAGCTTGCTCTCGGTAGGTGTTAAGTGAGCAGTTTTTCCCTGGACGATGACATCGTTATGGATTGCATCGACATGAATCGGTCCCACGGTGATAATCGCGGATGGGCGCTGCGCCAGCGTGGAACGGCATCTTCGACTGAGTGCATGGATCCGCGCTAAGAGTTGCTCAGGAAAGAAGGGCTTGCGGAGGTAGTCGTCGGCACCCGACTCTAGAGAGCGGACCTCATCCTGCACACCATTCTCCTCGGTCAGGACCAACACCAGCGCATCATGTATATTGCGCAGATCTCGGCACATCGCTAGGGCATCGACATTCTTCAATGTAGTATCCAGAAGGACCAAATCAGGTTGATGTTCCACCCAGGCGGCCCTGGCTCGTTCCCCCGTGTAAGCGAAGTGTACTTCGTGCCCCAGGGTTTTCAGCCACCAGGTTAGCATTTCGACTAGATGACGGTCGCTGTCGATGATCAGCAGTTTCATGGTTTTCTCCTTCTTCTCGCTGAAAAGAGGGACACGCCACTTTCATTTGTGGTGACATGATGAAAGATGCTTTGGCGATAGGCGAAGCGGTTTTGCCTGACCCCTCCTGTCCTCGAGAAGTTTTCCATCGGCGATCCAGGGATATATAGCCAAAAAAGTGTATTAACGATAGATACGTGATAAGGTTACACGAGGACAATTTTCCAGCGTGCTGGATGAATCAGAGTTTGTTAAACATAAGGCGAGCTCCTACCCGCAGAAATTTCTCCGCGTGATATTGCCAGACGAGAAGCCTCGTCCATTCCCCCAAGCGATAGTTTACATGAAAACTGAGCTAGACACAACAAGCAAGCATAGAAAGGCGCGTTTCATCATTATATCGATGGTAAGGGGGGATGATACTGAGGATTCTGTCTATTGACAGTAAGTGCCCATCCATCTACACTATGATGTGAAAAAGGCTCACCTTTGGTGTTCTACTTGTGTGGAGGAAACCGCATGCCGCGCTGCCCCAACCCTCGGTGTCAGGCTGACTATCCGCCTGGAACGCTCCAGTGTATTAATCCATTTTGTCGCTGCATATTGCCTGGAGCGGTTGTCGCGGGCCGCTATACCATCGAGACCCTGCTGGGTCTGGGTGGGATGGGGGCGGTGTATCGTGTCAATGACAGCTTCGAGGGGCAGCAAGTAGCCCTCAAGGTGATCTCGGCAGTTGGGAACAATATGGAGTTGACGACGGCGATAGAGCGGTTTCGCCGTGAGGCGCGTTATGCACACCAATTGCGTCATAAGAACATTGTGCCGGTGCTGAACTTTGGTCAAGATGGCACATTGCTCTACCTGGTAATGCCACTTATCACCGGTGGTACGCTCAAATCCTTGTTAAAAGCGGAGCAGCCGTTGCCTACAGCACTGGTGCAGCGCTATCTGAATGACCTGGCGGAGGCGATTGACGAGATACATGCACACCCAAAGCAGATCGTCCACCGCGATATTAAACCTTCCAACCTGCTCATTCACCAGGATGATGGACGGCTGGTTGTGGCCGATTTTGGTATTGCTCGCGCTATGCAGGAGCATGCGCTGACACAGCGTGGTTGGGCATTGGGCACTGAGCACTATGTTGCCCCGGAGCAGGAGAAAGGGAAGGCGGAGCCTGCCAGCGATATCTATTCGATGGGGGTGGTGGCCTATCAGATGTTCACCGGCCTGCTCCCTTTCCAGGCGGTTGTGCGCAGCCGCTCTGCAGATCTCCCCGCGCCAAGTATGTTGAATGCGTCGTTGCCGTCGTCGGTGGATGTGGTCATTCTACGTGCGATGGAGGTCGACCCTGCGAAACGCTTCAGTTCAGGGCGTGAGTTTGCCAATGCGCTCAATAATGCGCTGCGATCACTGCCGAAGATGGTAACGCCTACGCAACTTCCTCAACTGGGGAATGCTAATATGATTGTGCGTACCATCATTCCTGAGAATCCCTGCGGAGCCTGCGGACAAGAAAATCGTAGTAGTTCACGCTTTTGCCGTCGCTGTGGACACAGCCTGGATGATACCTCGCCGCTTGTAACCGATGTTTGCCGGGTTGGCTACTTCAGTGATACAGGCCGCCGCTATGTTGCACACGAGAATGAGGACATGCTGCTGGTTGTGCAGGGTTTGTGTGCCAACCTTGCGCCTCCGCCACGTCCATTTGGTTTGTTTGCCGTGGCCGATGGATTGCGTGGGGAGCATGGCAAGTCCACCGGCGGGCATGAGGCGAGTCGGCTGGCGATAGAGACGGTGGCTGATGTTCTGCTGCCGCTGTTGACAGCACCTGCGCATTCTACCTCGTACAAGGTGCCAGGGGGTGCTACGTTGCAAAGTGGGGGTAAGCAGCCCGGTGGCGCGTACAAAGCGCTGCCTCCGCCGGACGCTGTCGTCGAAGAATGGCTGATCGAGGCGGTGCAACAAGCAAACCTGGTCATTTACCACTGTAATGCCGACTATGAAACGAATATGGCAAGTACGTTGACGGTGGTGCTGATGTATAAACGCTATATCTATGTAGTAAACGTCGGCGATAGCCGGGCATACCACTACAGTGCACCCAAGGGCCTCCATCGCATTACGACGGACCATACATTGGCTGCCAACCTGGTTGATGCTCATCTCTTCATGCCCGAGGATGTATATAAGAGCGCAAAACGCAAGCAGTTCTACCGGATTCTGGGAGAGGTTAACCAGGTGCGAGTGGACCTGTTCCAGCACGCTGTGGAGGTGAACGACCTGATCTTGCTCTGCACGAATGGCTTATGGCAGATGGTGCACGATGACCGCCTGGCGGAAATTCTGGCGCAGGGTCAAAGTGGCGATCCGCAGAAGCTGGCTCGCACGCTGGTTGATGCAGCGAACCTGGCGGGCGGCGAAGGGAATGTGAGTGCAATCGTGGTGAAGGTGCAGTGAGCCTGTCAGCCTACCGCCAGCAGCCAGCAGCGCAAGAGTTCGGCAACGCTCCAAGCCTGGGCGAAACAGCCTGCGGGTGTAAAGGGAGGCTCTGGCTCGGCAACTTCGCTGATCGTTCCTAAGCAGGTGTCCCATAGATGGTGTATGAGCGGTTGTAGTAGGGGTCGCAAGGCATTGCGGTCGTTGTAGACGCGCAAGTGGACATCGATATAGGGGCCGATCAGCCATGGCCAAACGGTGCCTTGATGATAGGCGCTATCGCGCTGCACGCGATCACCTTTGAAAAGGTTGCGATAGGCGGGGTCTGTGGGACTCAGCGAGCGCAAGCCCATTGGTGTGAGTAAGTGATCGGTCACTTGTTGCAACATGCTGCGGATTTGTGCGTCGGAGAGCAGATTTCTTGTCAACGAAGCCGCAAACAACTGGTTGGGTCGTAGCGAGGCATCATTCTGGCCTGCTACTCCCTCTACATCGACCACATCGTACAGATAGCCGCCGGCCTCGTACCAGAAGCGCGCAGCGAAGTTCTGGCTGACCTGGGTGCGGAGTTGACCATATTGGGTTGCATCGGTTGAGAGACGCACCGCCCAGGTTTCCATATAGGTGAGCGCACAGTACCAGAGAGCGTTCACCTCGACTGGTTTGCCGTGGCGGGGTGTGATCACGCGATCATCGACCCTGGCGTCCATCCAGGTGAGCTGAATACCAGGGACTCCTGCACGAAGTAATCCATCTCCTGGGTCGATGCCTATACCATAGTCTGTCCCGCGAATATGCCACTGAATGATGTCCTTGAGCGTTGGAAACAGGTCTTTGAGGAGTGTCTGATCGCCTGTTGCTGCCAGGTAGCAAGCAATGGCGTGGAACATCCAGAGTGTGGCATCGGCTGTGTTGTACTCAGGGGCTGCGCCGCTGTCAGGGAAACGATTTGGGATAAGCCCCTTGTGGGAAAAGGAGGCGAAGGCTTTGAGTAAACCGCGTGCCTCGCTGTACCTGCCTGTAGCAAGGAGCAAGCCGGGTAGGGATATCATACTGTCACGTCCCCAGTCGGTAAACCAGGGATAGCCGGCGATAATCGTTTTGCGGTCGGGTGAGAGGTGCAGTTGCCTATTTCCGGCCGTATCCTCGGTGTACTCTGGACGGGCAACGATGAATTGATCGGCGGCGATGACCAGGCGTGCTCTTACAGGGTCGTTGCCTGGCAAGTCGTTTGTTGAGCGGTCTGCCACGGCTAATAGTTGTTTGATACGGCGCTGGTGGCGGGTCATGGCCTGGGCCACAACTCCTTCATGTTGCGGTCCACCCAACTCAGTTTGTGGCTCGGCTTCGGCACTAAGCACAAACGTTACACGCTGGCCGGGGGTGATTTGCAGACGAAAGTTCCCCGGCTGATAGACGTCTTCCAGGTCTGGTAGACCACGTTCGGTATCACGGCGATGACGCACATGCCAATACCAGTACCCGGTGGGCGTGAAATTTGCAGATGGTCCTGCAATAAGATAGTAGATAGGCGCACCCTCAAAAGCGCGCACGCGACAACGGTTGCCCAGGTTCTCTACAAGGAAATGCCAATCGAGCGCGCCCTGCGTTGTGCTGTGGTGATCACGCGAGAGACAGAAGGGGAACAACGTGAGCCAGATCGGCGCGTCGCTCGCCTCATCACCGGCTGTGCCATGGGCCATGTACTGCACATAGGTTGTGTTCTGCCCATATTCCATCCAGATGCGTTTATCCAGCGTGAGATGGTCGCCTAAGCGATAGGTAAAGCATGGTATATCGCCTTCCAGCGAGACTGTGTCAAGATACAAGAATCCCTGTGGGTCGATGGTGCCGTCCTGGTATTCGTTGACACCGAGTTTGCAGAGTTGCCCACCGGGAAGCTCAACCTCTTCGTCTATCTTTGTGACCAGCACGGTGCGTTCGACAGGGGGACGTAGCGCAGCTACCAACAAGCCGTGATAGCTGCGGGTCGTGGCCCCGAGGATAGAGCCGGCAGCATAGCCTCCCAGGCCGTTGATCACCAACCACTCGTGGTTGAGCCCGGCTTGTACATCGCTACAGATATCGCGGCCTACGTAGAGATTCCATGCATTCGTGGGGGTGCGATGCGATGCATCAGTATCGACTTCGACAATCATAGCCTAAGCCTCCATTGCTGATTTCATCCGGTCTAGCGCTGTTTCGATGCGCTCATCGGGGGCTGTGATTGAGATACGCACATAGCCTTCACCAAGATCACCAAAGTTTGTGCCAGGAGTGATGAAGACTCCTGTCTTGTCAAATAACCAGGTACAGAAGTCGCGGGATGTGGTGTATAAGAAGCTTTTAGGAATGGATGCCCAGATGTAGAGTCCTGCTTTGGATGTGCGGGTGTGCATGCCGATGGTGTTGCAGCCATCCACGAGCAGGTCGCGACGGCGGCGGTAAAGGGCGTTGCGTTGCTGTAACCAGGAGACGGGCAAGTGGAGTGCTTCGATGGCGGCGTACTGGATGGGGCGGAAGATGCCACTATCGATGTTGCTCTTCAAGCGTCCTACAGCATTGACAAGTTCGGGGTTGCCTACCAGCATGCCAATGCGGAATCCGGCCATGTTATAGGTTTTGCTAAGCGAGTGGAGCTCAACCGCAACCTCGCTGGCTCCTGGAATCTGGAGGATGCTCATGGGACGGAAGTCGTCGAAATAGACCTCGGCGTAGGCCATATCGTGGGCGATAACGAGGTTATAGCGGTGGGCAAACTCTACGGCATGCTCGAAAAAGCTGCGGTCGGCACACACTGCGGTCGGATTATTCGGGTAGTTGAGCCAGAGCAGACGAGACTTCGCCAGGACATCCTGCGGGATGCTGTCCAGGTCGGGCAGGTAGTTGTTCTGTGCCAGTAGTGGGAGCATATATGGTTGTGCGCCAACCGAGGTGCTCGCGGTGATGTATACGGGGTAATAGGGGTCAGGGATGAGGGAGACATCGCCGGCATTGAGCACGGCCGTGCCGACGTAGGCCAGGCCTTCTTTTGAGCCGAGTAGTGGCAGGATATCGCGCTCGGGTGTGAGGCGAACGTCAAAACGCTGCTCAAACCAGGCGGCGATGGCTTCGTGGAGGGCACGCATGCCGCTGTACTCTGGATAGCGGTGGTTTTCGGTGTCTTGCATGGCTGCACACAGGCGGTCGATCACTGCTTGTGGCGCGGGCAGGTCGGGGTCGCCCATTGAGAGGCTGATGACGTCTACCCCGGCGGCTTTGCGCTCGGCAATCTTTTTCTTTGCGTCGGCAAAGTGGTATGGTGGCAGGTTGTTAATCAGGTTGGATAGTTGCACGAGGTTGCTCCTTTTTACAGGGAACGGGCTTGAAAGCCCCCGTCTTTCCAAGCGGGGGATGAAAAGCCTGCCGCACGGCCTCGCGGAGAAGCCGCTCCCCAAGCCAAAACACTTGACATTCCATACTCCTTATAGTAGACTTGTTCTAGTACCTTGACAACTCAATCGCGTTTCAGAGGTTCTGTAGCACAGGGCTACAGGTAAAAACACGACCGTGTTGACCAAAGACGAGCGAGATGTACCACTCGCTGAGTCGGTTCACGACTCGCACAAACACCAGGAAATGGACGCGGGGCGTGCACTTCCTCAGCCGTAGGGCTGGCCTGTATGGTCACAGTACAGGTGCCGTTGGAGCGTCCGCGCTCGGCCAACGGACGGGCCACCTGAGATGGCCCCCAACTGTGAAGCGTTTGCACCCCGAAGGTGAAAGCAATTGAGGGGGAGCCGATCAGAACCCCCCGGCATTCATGCGGGGGAGTCTCAGATTCTACTCCATCGGCTCCGCCTCATACCAATTCTTCCCAACTTTCAGCTCAACCCGGATCGGCACGTCCAGGTTTGCTACACCTTCCATGATGCGCTTGACCAGGCGTTTGGCTCGTTCAAGCTCTTCAACTGGCACCTCGAAGACGAGTTCGTCATGCACCTGTAGGATCATGCGCGTCTTTAGGTGCTGCTCCTCGATAGCATGCTGCAGGCGAATCATGGCTATTTTTATTAGATCAGCGTTTGCCCCTTGAATGGGCATATTGATGGCTTCACGCTCCATGGCCTGGCGTTCATTGGTGGGTAGCGAAAGGAGGTCCGGCAGGAAGCGTTTCCGCCCGTAGAGTGTGTTGACATAGCCCTGTGTACGTGCTTGGTGAAGCGTTCGATCGACGTAGCCTTTAATACTGGGAAACGTCTCGTGGTAACGCTTGATGAAAGCTGTGGCTTCGGCATTGCTCATGCCTGTAATGTTTGCCAGGCCAAAGGCCGATTGTCCGTAGAGTGTAGCGTATACGACGGTCTTTGCCAGCCTGCGCTGGTCCTTTGTCACATCGGAAATGGGTACGTTGAAGAGAGTAGCGGCGATGATGGTATGAATGTCTTCATCTTTGCTGAAGGCATCGACTAGGCGTGGATCATGGGTGATATGGGCCAGAATGCGCAGTTCGATCTGCGAGTAATCGGCGGTGAGCAGGACATAGCTGGGATCGGCGATGAAGGCACGGCGTATTTGTCGTCCGACCTCTGTACGTATGGGAATATTCTGCAGGTTCGGGTTGCTTGATGACAGGCGTCCACTGGAGGCAACGGCCTGGTTGAAGGAAGTATGCACTCGTCCTGTTACCGGGTCCACCAATGCCAGCAAGCCATCCACGTAGGTTGATTTGAGCTTGGTGAGCTGGCGGTATTCTAATAAATGATCGACCATTGAGTGTTTGCCGCGCAGGCTCTCGATCACATCGGCACCAACAGAATAGCCTGTTTTTGTCTTCTTGCCCTTTGGCAGTTTCAGTTCCTCGAAGAGGATATCGCCAAGCTGCCTTGTGGAGTTGATGTTAAAGCGATGACCGACGGAATCGTAAATGGCTTTTTCCAGGGTACTAATCTGTTCGCTCAGTTTCTCGTCGAGGCTGCGTAGGAAATCGGTGTCAAGCGCCACACCATATTGTTCCATCTGCATCAGCACAGGCAAGAGTGGTAGCTCGATGTTGTTGTAGAGTTCGAGCAGGTTGTGACGACGGAGTTCAGACAGGATTGGTTCGACCAGGCGCAGGGTCATGTCGGCATCGGCTCCGGCATAGTCGGCGGCAAGGCGTATGGGCACCTGTGCCATGCTGATCATCTTACTACCGCTGCCGATGAGTTGTGTGATGGGTGTCATGATATGGCCCAGGCGCTGGAAGACCTGGTCTTTGAGCCCTAAACCACGTCTACCAGGGTCCACCAGGTAGGCACCCACCATAGTGTCGAAGGCCAGGCCCCGCATCTTGACGCCATAGTGTGCCAAGATCTCCATATCATACTTGGCATTGTGCAGGTACTTTCTTATAGCCGAATCTTCGAGGACGGGACGCAACTGCTCTATCACAAAGGGGAGTGGCAATTGTGTCCCAGGGTCCTGGCCGTCGGACGTACGGATATGGCCGACGGGGATGTAGTATGCTTCGCCTGCAGCCATAGAGCAGGAAATGCCGACCAGTTCTGCATGCCACACATCGTCAGAGGTCGTCTCCGTGTCAAATGCAAAAGTTCCGGCGTCGCGCAGGCTCTTGACCAGGACACGCAGTGCTTGTTCGGTGTCGACGATCATGGTATTGGTCGTCCTGGCGGATTCATCCGGTAAGAAGAGAGGTTCGGCAGAGGTACTGGGCAAGTGGAGTTTGCGCACGACTTCTGTCGCTGGCTCCGGCAGATTAAAGAGATTGAGTTGCAATAGCTCTGTGGTTGGACTTTCCGACGGGGTACCTGGCGTTCTGTACTGTGTGTCCGGAATAGTGGATGCTTCCAGGGCAGCAGCAGGAGGAGGTGGGGGTGACATGATTGGCACAACGCCGAGGGGCGGGGCGAAGAGTAAGTTCTCTTGCTGCATGCCGGCTTGTGCAGAAACCAGGTCAGGTTGTGGAGTTGTCGCCTCCCCCCTATCTTCCGTAAAGGCGAGTGGTGTTGCTCCATCGTCGTTGTCTCGGCCACCAGGGATCTCTGCAACGGATGGTGCGGGAGCCGAAGCCGATGCTGGCGATTGCCCGGACTCCTGTTCGCGCACGAGAGCCCGGACTCTTTCGATGAGCGAGCGAAATTCCAGTTCGCGGAAAAGAGCCAGCACCCTGTCGCGATGTATGTTGCCAGCGCGACAGGCTTGCAGGTCTAGTTGTACGGGCACGTTCAGGACGATGGTGGCCAGGTACTTGCTCTGGCGGGCTTGATCGTCTGCATCACGCAGTAACTTCTGCTCTTTTGGTGTCAGTTCGTTGATGTGGGCGAGTACACCTTCCAGGTCACCGTAGTCGATGAGCAGTTTGCTGGCGGTCTTCTCCCCGATGCCGGGAACGCCAGGAATGTTATCAGATTTGTCGCCCACCAGTCCTTTGAAGTCGGGTATTTGTTGCGGGGTGATGCCATAACGTGCCTTTACTGCCTCTTCATCATATTCTGCTACCTCGGTAATGCCTCGTTTCGCAGTCATGACTTTCACATGCTTGTTGACAAGTTGCAGAGTGTCCATGTCGCCTGTGAAGATGATCGTGTCGACTCCCTGTTGGGTTGCCTGTACCGAGAGCGTGCCCAGTACATCATCGGCTTCAAAGCCATCTTTTTCGTAGATGGGGATGCCAAAGGCTTCGACTATCTCACGAATACGGCCAAACTGTGGCCGCATGTTATCTGGTAATGCCGGTCGGTGTGCTTTATATGTGACAAATTGCTCATGGCGGAAGGTCGGTGTGGGCCGGTCGAAGGTGACGGCGATGTAATCGGGTTTGATATCACCCAGTGCCTTGAGCAAAATGTTGGTGAAGCCAAAGGTTGCGTTGACTACCTCACCGCTCTTGGTTGTAAGGGTTTCTGGCAGGGCATGGAAGGCGCGGTGGATCATAGCATGCCCGTCGATTAAGACAAGCGTTTTGCGCGTAGGGGTTTTGTCGGGTGTATTTTGTGCCTGCTCGGCATGTTGTGTTGTCATAGTTTGTTCCTTGAAGTAAAGGATTACTGAGCACGTCTCGTCAGTTCAAAGCTGAAACCTACGACTTCATTTTAACCGCTTTTTGACGAGATGTATAGTAACATCTTTCGTTGAAACGTGAGATGCACGAATTGGGCGTTAGTTTGAGACGTTAAGGGGAAAACATGTCTAATCGTAACGTAACTACCATGGCGCGTTCTTACAACGTGATAGGAGATACTGCGATGGCGGAAGAAAGTGAAAAGTTATTAACTGTGCGTGAAGTTGCACGACGCTTGCGTGTAGACGATACGACGGTGAGAAGGTGGATCAAGAGCGGGGCGCTAGAAGCAATTACTCTGCCGCACAGAGGCCGAAGGCAAGCCTACCGTATCAAGCAATCGACGTTGGATAAGCTCATGCAAAATCCCATCTCAATGATGTGATGGTTGCTGCTGCTATTTTAGGAAGGATGGAGAACCCTGAAGCCTTTAGCTCTTGATAGCGCACATGGCTGAGGTTCATTATCTCTTCTGTTCCTTAGAAATTGCTGAGCCAACCTTAGAAATTGCTGAGTCTTTTTAATATTCACTTGTATTCAGCTTCACCCACCTGTTATGCTTATAAGTAGTGGGAGATCCATTGCGTTCGGAAACAGAGGAAGCAATGGTTCTAAGTTTTTCAGGAAACGAAAGGATACGAAAAGAAAATGGCAATGCACGTACAAAAAGGTCATGGCCGAGGCTTTGCATCGATGAGTCCAGAGAAAAAGCGTGAGATCGCCAGTAAGGGTGGAAAGGCCGCCCATGCACTGGGGACAGCACACAAGTGGACAAGTGAAGAGGCACAAGTCGCAGGACGCAAAGGAGGTTCGATTAGCCGCCGACGTCCAAAGGCTACTGCCCGAGCTTAGGACCGTGGGTAGTCTTTACTGCTGGCTGGCATTAGATTGCCAGCCTTTTTTTGTTGCAAGGTTTCAGGTAGTCCAGGGAATAGACCCAAACATTTTTGTAAAGCACTTTAAAACGCTCCAGGCTTATTGCTTGTGCTTGTGTGATGAAGCATTTTCCTTGTATACTTTTCATAGGCTAGATATCCTATGCTGAGCTAATTGTCCACCTACTGACCTTCATCGTTTTGAGCGTTCTTTGTGTTGGTATTGTTCATTTTATTGGATCATTCTACAGAAGAGAGGAGTCATCAGAGAGGAGTCATCCATGAGCAGTTCTTCCGTGAGTAGCTCGTCCCTCCCCAACCGTTGGGTACTCGCCATCGCTGCCTTCTTAATGCAGCTTGCTCTAGGTTCTGTCTATGCCTGGAGTGTTTTTCTCAAACCGGTGGCATCGTTGTATTATCATGTACCAGTGGACCAACTGGGATCAGCACAGCTGAAGCCGACCAACTTCACTTTTAGCGTTGTACTGCTTGCGCTTGGCATCACTGCTGGCTTTGGTGGTTATCTCAATAACCGCTTTGGACCGCGAGTTGTTGCTACTGCTGGCGGCATCCTCTACGGACTGGGCGTCCTGCTGGCGGCATTTGCTGCACCTAACATATTGGTCTTGTATCTCACCTTCGGAGTTATTGGTGGTATCGGTATCGGCCTCGGCTATATTGTTGCGCTCGCGATGCTCATCAAATGGTTCCCAGACCGGCGCGGGTTCATTACAGGCTTAGCCGTTGCAGGCTTTGGGGGGGGCGCTCTGATCACGGGACCAGTCGCTGCGGCATTGCTTAAGTCTGTTGGAGTGGGAAGCACCTTCCTCTACCTGGGTATAGCCTATCTTGTGGTGATCGTTGTTGTGGCACAATTTTTCCGCACAGCACCAGATGGCTATGCACCTGCAGGTTGGACGCCTTCAGTCCGGCAGCAAACAGACCGTGTTGTGCGTGATTTCACGCTCGCAGAGGCGCTACGTCTGCCGCGATGGTATATTCTATGGCTCATCCTCGCATTGAACGTGACTGCTGGTGCTGCACTGATCTCCGTAGCCTCGCCATTGGCACAGGCGTTCACCAGGGTTGATGCATTGACGGCTGCGATCCTTGTCAGCACCATTTCCATCTTCAATGGCGTGGGACGCTTGTTCTGGGGCTGGCTATCTGATGGCATTGGTCGTCCTTTCACCTTTTTGAGCCTGTTCGTCATTCAGGCTATCGTCTTTGCCATCCTGCCATCGATTAGCAACTTTACTTTGCTGCTGATTCCGGCTGCCATCATCGCACTCTGTTACGGCGGTGGTTTTGGCACCATGCCAGCCTTCGCTGCCGACTTCTTCGGGCCAAAGAATGCCGGAACGATTTACGGTGCGATGCTTACCGCGTGGAGTGCAGGTGGTATCGTTGGCCCGATACTGATTACAAGCTTTAGCGCAGGCAAAGGCATCGATTATAAGACGCCGCTCTACATTATCGCTGTGGTCATGCTCGTGAGCGCGGCCTTGCCATTGGTTGCTCGGGTACTCGCACGTCGTCGAGGCGACGTTGTTGAGGTCACTGCTAGCTCCGGGAAATGAGACTTCCAGGGCGGAAGCTCACTGTGAGCTTTCGCCCTGGAGGCACTTGCAGGGGCTGCCTTCACAAGCGACCTATGATACAATAGTATTGTAGGATACATAACAAGCAAGATCGGTCATCGTATTTTTTGCCGAATCGAGGTACACATCCTATGGAAGAACGCATATTACTGCCTGTGGTGGTACAATCTGCCGTGTCACAGGTCATGGAGATAGGCTCCAGGGTGCAGCCGTTCAGCGTCGAGAGCCGCGACAAAGCTCCACGCATTCGCGATGCGCAGCTTTTTCACAGCGTCTGCCCATACTGCGCAGTGGGTTGCAGCCTCAACGTCTACGTCAAAGACGGCAAAGTGATTGATATTGAGGGCAATCCCGATAGTCCCATCAACCATGGCAAGCTCTGCCCCAAGGGGTCGGCCACCTTCCAGTATACGGTGAACCCCAGTCGCATGAGGCAAGTGCTCTACCGCGCGCCCTACAGCGACCATTGGGAGCTCAAATCACTCGACTGGGCCATGGAGCAGATTGTTCAGCGTGTCAAGAAGACCCGTGATGAGACGTTCGTAGAACGCTTGCCTGATGGACGCGAGGTCAACCATACGCTAGGTATCGCCTGCCTTGGTGGGGCAACGCTGGATATTGAAGAGAATTATTTAATGAAGAAGCTCTTCGGCGGCGGCTTAGGCATGCTCTCGATTGAGAACCAGGCCCGCGTTTGACACAGCTCCACCGTACCCGGTCTGGGTACAACGCTGGGGCGTGGCGGTGCCACAACCTTTCCACAAGACCTCGTCAATAGCGATGCAATTTTGATCATGGGCAGTAACATGGCCGAGGCCCATCCCGTCGCCTTTCCCAACGTGGTAGAAGCCAAGGAACGCGGGGCCAAGGTTATCCATATAGACCCACATTTTTCGCGCACTTCGGCCCTGGCGAATTTATACGTTCCCATACGGGCAGGAAGTGATATCGTATTCCTGGGCGCGATTATTCGCCATTTGCTGGAGAACAATGGATACTTCCATGACTACGTGGTGCATTATACCAATGCTGCCACGCTGGTTCGCGAGGACTATCGCGACACCGAGGACCTGGACGGCCTCTTCTCTGGCTATGATCCCGCCACAGAAAGTTATGCCGATCAAAGCAGTTGGGACTACCAGCGGGATGCTGATGGGCGGCCAGTGACCGATCCCACGCTGCAGCATCCACAATGTGTCTTCCAGATCATGCGGCGTCACTACGCACGCTACACACCTGAGATGGTGGAGCAAGTGTGTGGAGTGCCTCGTGAACAATGGATGCAGGTTGCCCAAACGCTCATCGAGAACTCTGGGCGTGAACGCACATCCGCCCTGTGTTATGCCGTTGGCTGGACGCAGCAATCCAAGGGCGTGCAGATTATCCGCGCCGGAGCCATTATGCAACTCTTGCTCGGCAACATCGGCCGTCCTGGCGGAGGCGTTATGGCATTGCGCGGCCATGCTTCGATCCAGGGATCAACGGATGTGCCAACACTGTACGAGCTGCTGTCCGGCTACATGCCACAACCAAGTGCTCTGCTCCCCCAGCAGACGCTCGCCGACTACATCGCCACATCAGGACAGAAAACGGGCTGGTGGTCAAACTTCCCTGCTTATATTCGCAGCCTGCTCAAGGCCTGGTATGGTGAAGCTGCTGACGAGGAAGAAGGGAATACTAGTTATCGCTGGCTGCCCAAGAACATCGGTGACCATTCGCACCTGGCGACCAGCTACGAAATGTTGGACGGCAAGGTACGTGGCTACTTCCTCTTCGGTCAAAACCCCGCAGCGGGCAGCACCCATTCAACGATGCAGCGAGAAGCCCTCAAGCAGTTAGACTGGATGGTGGTCCTCGATCTCTACGAGACTGAATCGGCAGCGTTCTGGCATAGAGGGCCAGTGCCACATACAGATGCAGTTGATCCGAGCAAGATCAAGACGGAGGTCTTCCTCCTCCCTGCCGCAGCCTCCACAGAAAAAGAGGGTAGCTTCACAAATACCCAACGCTTGATCCAGTGGCGTGATAAGGCCGTCGATCCACCCGGCGATGCTCGCTCAGACCTGTGGTTCGTCTACCATCTCGGCAAACGCTTGAAGGAACTCTACGCCGACAGCAAAGAGCCACGAGATCGTGGGTTGCAGGCGTTGACATGGGAATACGAGCTAGAAGAGCCGGAACCGGGCTCGCGCATTCTTGACGAGCCAGATGCCCAGCTTGTGTTGAAAGAGATCAACGGCTACTACGTGTACCCACAGGACCAAACAGAGATGGGCACGGGGAAGGCACATGCCTATACATTGCGTGAAGCTCCCCACGTGCCAGGTTTTGCAGTGCTTAAAGCTGACGGAAGCACGGCCTGTGGCTCGTGGATTTACAGCGGTGTCTATCCAGAGCCGGGCAATAATCGTGCGGCATCACGTAATGGCGAGGGATATACATTTCTGCAATGGGGCTATGCCTGGCCCGCTAACCGGCGCATCCTGTATAATCGGGCCTCGGCTGACCCACAAGGTCGCCCGTGGTCAGAGCGCAAGAAGTACATCTGGTGGGATGAGGAGCAGAAGAAATGGACGGGCTTCGACATACCGGATTTCCCGCTGAACAAGCCACCTGACTACATGCCACCACCCGGCGCGACGGGTATGGATGCTATTTCTGGCAGCGATCCGTTTATCATGAAGCCGGATGGCAAGGGTTGGCTCTTTGTGCCCACGGGGCTGAAAGATGGGCCGCTGCCCACCCATTATGAAGCGGCAGAGTCGCCAGTTCACAATGCCCTGTACCACCAGCAGAGCAACCCGGCTGCAAAGTACTACCGCGATCGGCCAGATAATCGTCTTGCCGCGGTAGGCGACGAACACTACCCCATCGTGGTCACGACCTATCGTTTGACCGAGCACCATGTCAGTGGACAGATGACTCGCTGGATGCCCTGGCTTAATGCGCTGCAGCCTGCCCTTTTCGCCGAACTCAGCCCCGAATTGGCGGCAGAGCGAGGGATCAAGCATGGCGGGTGGATGGTTATTAGCTCACCACGTGGGGAGATCGAGGCCCGAGCGATGGTGACACGGCGCATGCGTCCCTTGCGTATAGATGGGCACGTGGTACATCAGATCGGCCTGCCATTCCATTGGGGCTACCAGGGGAAGATTAAGGGCAGCATCACTAACGACCTGACGCATATGGTGCTAGAACCGAACGTGAGTATTGAAGAAGCCAAGGCGTTTACGTGTAACGTGCGCCCTGGACGCCTTCCATGAGACGAAGGAGTAAACCTATGGCGGTGGAACCTCAACGCGCTGCGAGACAACCAGGGTCTCACAATGGGGTGAACCCTTTACAGGCGGCGGTATCCTCCCTGGTGGGTAGCAAAGTACCACCGCCGCCATCACAACCTGCAATGGGCTTTTTTACAGATACCAGCCTGTGCATTGGTTGCAAAGCCTGTGAGGTGGCCTGTAAGCAATGGAACCAGCTTCCGGCCAAGGATCCTGTGTGGACAGGGTCGAGCTATGATAATACGGGGGCATTGGGTGCCATTACCTGGCGGCATGTGCAGTTCATCGAACAGATAGGGGACGGTTACCAGGGCGACCGCAAGGGATCGTCCCTACCAGACACGAAATTCGAGGATCGCGTAGCAGAGGCTAAGAGCAGTGGTACGATTCCGCAGGTACCTCCGGGTACAGCATTGCCCTTCTTCAATACCGATCGCTGGCTGATGCGCAGTGATGTATGCAAGCATTGTGCCAATGCGCCCTGCCAGGAAGCCTGCCCGACAGGGGCGATTATTCGCACAGAGTTTGACACGGTCTATGTGCAGCAAGATATTTGCAATGGCTGTAGCTATTGCGTCGTCGCCTGTCCCTTTGGCGTGATTGCCCGCGATGAGGCTGGCACTCATACGGCACGCAAATGCACGCTCTGCTATGACCGGATGAAAGATGGCATGGTGCCTGCCTGCGCAAAGGCATGTCCCACCGACTCGATTCAATATGGCGAGGTGGACAAACTCAAAGCGCATGCACGCGAGCGCCTTGGCATCTTGCATGAGCGCGGGGTGGGCGAGGCGCGTCTCTATGGGGTGGATGACGATATCCTTGAGGGCGGGCTTAACTCGTTCTTTCTCCTATTGGAAGAACCTGAGGTGTATAATCTGCCGGAGAATCCACCGCGCCCTTCGAACAATGTTGTCCCGGCGTCGTTCTGGTCGATTGTCGCGGCGTTGGTGCTGGGGATGTTGGGTATTGTTTTCTTTAGAGAGTAGCATTGGTTTGTCACCTGCATAGGTTTATAGGAGAATCCGATGCAAGAAACTCGTCTTCCACAAACGATTATGGAGCGCCTTGCACCGCAAGATTTCGTCGAACGGTTAGCAGCGCTCACCACGGGCTATACGCCAGACCTTCAGCAGGAACTACAAGAGCCAGCGTACTATGACCGCCCTGTGCTGGCAGAGCCTGTCTGGCACTGGGAGATCATCTGGTATTTCTTTTTTGGTGGGTTGGCAGCGGGCTGCTATATCATTGCAACTATCGCTGCGCTTTTTGGCTCGCGTGAGGACCGTGCCGTAGTTCGCACCGGTTACTATCTCTCGTTGCTGGCCTTGTTGCCTTGCCCGGTCCTGCTCATCAAGGATTTAGGGCGACCTGAGCGCTTCTTGCACATGTTGCGCATGTTCAAGGTGAAATCGCCCATGTCAATGGGTACATGGTCGGTGGTCACCTTCTCGTTCTTCAGCGGGACTACTGCGATCATTCAAGCGGCCAGAGACGGTCTCCTGGGACGCTGGTGGGGCGCGAGATTGCTTGCCGCGCTTCCACAAAAATTGATCGCGCTTCCAGGAGTCGCAGTGGGTTTTTTCCTGGGCAGCTACACCGGTGTTCTCTTAACGGCAACAAGTGTCCCTCTCTGGTCACGCAGCAAACTACTGGGCGGGATATTTATCACTTCCGCTATGTCTACCAGCTCCGCGCTGATCTCTTTTGTGTTGCGTCTCACCAATGCGGTAGTCCCCCGATTTATCGTGGGGAATTCCTTACACAAGTTGGAACGTCTGGAATGGGCAGCAATGCTGATCGAGATGACGGGCATTCTTGCATTCTTGCATGAAAGTGGTCGCGCGGCTCGTCCACTGGTAGGCACTGCACCCACTGAACACGGTATGACATTCTGGCGCTTCTGCTTCGGCACGGGCCTGGTATTGCCATGGCTGTTGCAAACGCTGTCGCTATTAGGAGGCCGAGGTAGCAGACGCATAGGCAGGGGGCTGCTCATCTCGGTGCTGGTGCTGGTGGGAGGCTATTTCTTGCGCCGCACCATGATAGAGGCAGGACACATATCAAGTAAGGATGCACGCACAACACTTTGGAATGCGAAACGGTAGTAGCTTGTGAATAGGAAACTATGGCAGTACATCAAACACGCACGGAATTCTCTGGCACTTACAATCCTTTGCGGCGTTCTAGGGTGCGTGGCGACGATTGCACAGATGGTCTTTCTGAGTAAGACTGTTAGTTCTGTCTTTTTATTTCACGAGAATCTTGCCCAGGTCAGACTTTTCCTCTTGCTCCTCCTGGGAACCATCGCTGTGCGTGGTGCTCTCATATGGGGGCGCGAAGTTACAGCTCAGCAGGGAGCTATGCGTGTCAAGTCTGAACTACGCGAACGCCTGTTTACTTACCTGCTCCAATTGGGACCGACATTTTGCAAAGGGGAAAGGACTGGCGAACTAGTCGCAACCACCTACGAGGGTATTGAGCGACTTGACGCCTATGTCGGCCGGTATTTCCCACAAATGATCCTAAGCATCTTGATCCCACTCTTGATCGCCTCGACTATTCTCCCGCTCGACTGGGTCAGCGCATTCCTGTTGCTTATCACCGGACCCATCATCCCGCTTTTAATGGTCCTGATCGGGAGCTATACCGAGAAACATATTCAACGCCAGTGGGTTGCCCTTTCACGTATGAGCGCCCACTTCCTGGACGCTGTACAGGGTCTGACAACGCTCAAGCTCTTTGGGCGTAGCGCAGCGGAACAAGCACATATTGCCCAGGTCAGCGAGAGCTTCAGAGAGAAGACCTTGAAGGTGTTGCGAATGGCGTTCCTGTCAGGCGCGGTGCTCGAATTTATGACAGCGATGGCGATTGGCCTTGTCGCCGTGACACTGGGTGTGCGCCTGCTGAACAACGGCATATCCTTTGAGAGCGCTTTTCTCATTCTGCTGCTGACGCCTGAGTTCTATCGTCCACTCCAAGAGCTTGGCGTGCACCACCATGCAGGGATGGAAGGCAAGGCAGCGGCCAAACGCATCATCGAAATTTTGGAAACGCCGACAGCGATACTTACAAACACTACATCATCCAAGTTGCCGGTTGGGGCGCTCACCATTGCATTGAGAGGCGTTACCTATACCTACCCAGGCAACGACCGTCCATCACTGCGGGATATTACCCTAACATTGCCTGCCCACACTTCTACTGCCCTGGTGGGACGCAGTGGTGCGGGCAAGAGTACGCTGGTGAATGCGCTGCTGCGCTTTGTAGAGATCGAAAGCGGCGAGATTTCGGTGAATGGTATTCTACTCACAGAGCTGCCGGTTGAGACATGGCGGGAGTATATCGCCCTGGTTCCACAACGGCCCTACATCTTCTACGGCAGTGTGCGCGAAAACATCCGCCTCGCCCGTCCGACCGCCAGTGACCGAGAAGTGGAAGAGGCCACCGAACTGGCCGGAGCCGCAACCTTTATCGACCAGCTTCCCCAGAAATATGAGACCCAGATCGGCGAACAGGGCACGCGCCTGAGTGCCGGTCAGATACAGCGCCTTGCCATCGCCCGTGCCTTTCTCAAGAACGCACCCCTCCTGATTCTTGATGAGCCGACTTCAAGTCTCGATCCAGAGAGTGAAGCAGTGATCAGACATGCACTGGAGCGCTTGATGCAAGACCGAACGGTGCTCGTCATTGCTCACAGGTACAATACGATCGCCAATGCAGGGCAGGTCCTGGTCCTGCAAGATGGACAGATTGTCGAAGTTGGGCACCCGGCTGAACTACGCTCTCACAACGGTGCGTATGCTCAACTTATGGGGAAGATCATAGGAGGGGACGCATGAAGATTTTCCTCCGCCTACTCAGCTTTCTGTCCCCTTTTCGCTGGCATGTCACACTGGCGATCCTGCTGGGTTGCGTGATGATCGCAAGCAACATCGGCCTGCTAGGGATGGCCGCGTACCTGATTGCAGCTGCGGCGCTTGGCCCGCTTATTGTGATGCTGACACTGCCCACCTACATCGTGCGTTTGATGGGTGTCACACGAGCCGTCTCACGCTATAGCGAACGCCTGCAAGCCCATAGTGTGACGTTTCGCGTGCTGGCCCGCTTGCGTACCTGGGTCTACAGTCGTCTTGAGCCACTGGCCCCTGCCCATCTACTCACTTACCGCAGCGGTGATCTACTTACCCGCCTCGTTGCAGATGTAGATGAGCTGCAGAACGTCTACCTGCGTGTGGTTTCGCCCGTCATTACGGCCATCATCATTGGTCTCGTGACGTTTGGTCTGTTCAGCATCTTTAGCACAATGCTGGCCTGGATAGCCCTGACCTTCCTGATCATCGCCGGTTTTGGCGTTCCACTCCTTGCTGGGGCGCTCGCCCATGGATTGGGGAAGCGGCAGCTTGCGCTGCGAGCCCAACTCAAAGCGCAGATAGTTGATAGCATTCAGGGTGTACAGGACCTTCTAGCATACGGACGGGCGGGCGATCAGCGGCAGAAGATTACCACCCTCGACAACGAACTGAAACGGGTACAGCAGCGCATGGCATACATCTCAGGGTTACAGCAGGCCCTGAACGATGCTCTGATGAACCTGGCGCTGTGGGTCATACTCATCCTGGCTATTCCCCTGGTGACAACCAGGTTCATCAGTGGGGTCTACCTGGGCTTCCTCGCCCTGATCATCCTCGCCAGCTTTGAAGCCGTTCAGCCCCTGGCGCAAACCTTTCAATTTCTTGGACACTCTGTAGCCGCGGGGGAGCGGCTGTTCAGGATTACCGATGCGACGCCTACGGTGATAGAGAGTGCTTCACCTGTGCCTGTACCGGTTTCCGTAGGGGCGAGGGTGGAATGCAGTGAGGTGGGATATCTGTCCCCCAGACAGGGTTCCACAAGGGCAGCCTGTCTGGGAGACAGGTATGCCTGTACTAACCTGGAGTTTGACCAGGTGTCTTTCGCCTATACCCCAAATGAAAGCGAAGTCCTGCACGAAATCAGTTTTCAGGTGCGCCCAGGAAACTGTGTTGCTATCGTCGGTCCAAGCGGATCAGGCAAAAGCACAGTGGTGAGATTAGCCTTACGCCTCTGGGACCCCACGCAGGGTACGATTCGCCTGAACGGTCAGAATATTCGTGAGCTTGCTTTAGACGCTCTACGTGACCAGATTGGGGTTGTTGCCCAGGACACCTATCTCTTTAACGACACACTACGTGGTAATCTGCTCCTGGCCCGGCCTGGCGCTAGCGACGACGAACTTGTACGGGTGCTAGACCAGGCACAACTCAACGAATTCGTCCACCAGCTCCCCAAAGGACTTGAGACGTGGATAGGTGAGCAGGGACTGCGACTCTCTGGCGGAGAACGACAACGTCTGGCTATTGCGCGTGCGCTGTTGAAAGATGCACCCATCCTCATACTCGATGAGATCACGGCCAACCTGGACCCGCTTACAGAGCATGCTCTGCTGGATGCGCTCGATGGACTGATGCAGGGACGCACGACGCTGCTGATAACCCATCGCCTCATTGCTATGGAACGGATGGACGAAATTCTGGTGCTCGACTATGGACAGATCAGAGAACGCGGCACGCACGAGCAACTCCTGGCGTCAAGGGGGCTCTACCAGCGGATGTTCGACATACAAAACGGCATATTCATCTGAGAAGTTACATAGGAGCATGGGAGGAACACTATGGATGCGTCAACGATTTTATCTCGCTTACAATTTGCTTTCACTATCTCCTATCACTATCTCTTCCCGCAGCTCACCATGGGGCTAGCGTTGCTCTTAGTGATCCTCAAAACGCTGTACCTGCTCCGTAGGGATGAGCGCTACAACACCAGTGCCCGCTTCTGGGCAAAAATCTTCGCCATCGGCTTTATTGTCGGTGTCGTGACCGGAATTCCAATGGAGTTTCAGTTCGGCACCAACTGGGCACGCTTTTCCACTAATGCGGGAGAAATCATTGCACAGACCCTGGCGATGGAAGGGGCCTTCGCCTTTTTTCTCGAATCGACCTTCCTCGGTATCTTCCTCTTTGGTGAGCAGGTCTTCGGACAGAAGATGCACTTGTTCTCGGCCTGCATGCTCTGGATCGGCACATGGCTTTCCGGCGGCTTTATTGTCGCAACCAACGCCTGGATGCAGCACCCTGTTGGTTACATCATTGCTCCCAATGGCCGATTCCATATCTCCAATTTCTGGGCTGTGCTCTTCAATCCCTGGATTCTCGCGCAATATATGCACACCATGAGCGGGGCAGTACTCACCGGCTCGTTCTTTATGACCGGGCTGGGCGCTTACTATCTGCTGTCAAAGGTCCATCTCGACTATGGGCGCATCTTCGTGACCCTGGGAGTCATCGTAGGACTGATTGCGAGTGTGATCCAGCTTTACCCCAGCGGAGATCTGGAAGGGCGACAGGTCGCTGACTACCAGCCCTCGAAGCTTGCTGCGATGGAAGGCCTTTTCAGCACGGAGCAAGGGGCAGGCATTGTGATTATCGGCCAGCCCGATACGGCCAACAATCGGCTTGACAATCCCATCATCGTGCCCAAGGTGCTCAGTTTCCTGACCTATCAGCGCTGGAACGCCACAGTTAAGGGCATTAACGCCTTCCCCCCCGATCAGCGCCCCGACTCTATTGATCTTCTCTACTATAGCTATCACATCATGGTTGGGTTAGGCACCTTCTTCATCGCCATCACAGGTCTTGCATTCCTCTTACTCTGGCGCAAACTACTCTTCCAGACACGGTGGATGCTCTGGGTTCTGATGCTCGCTACACCCTTTCCCTTCATCGCCAATACTGCCGGGTGGTTTACCACCGAACTTGGACGTCAACCCTGGGTCGTGTTCGGACTAATGCACACCGCTCAGGGATCATCCACAACCCTCTCGTCAGGCAATGTGCTCTTTACGTTGATTGGATTTGCGGGCATGTATCTACTTCTTGGCTTGCTGTACGTTGTGCTGGTGGTCTTTGAAGCGCTACGCGGCCCCAAAACAGAGGAAGAGACGACACAGGAAACAGAGGAAATTGCTCCCCAGGGGGCATAGCAGATAAGGAGAGAGACCATGCCGACACTCTGGTTTATTCTGGTCGCCTTCATGCTCAGCATGTACGTGCTACTGGACGGCTTTGATTTGGGAGCCGGGATCATCCACCTGTTCGTCGCCAAAAACAATGATGAACGCCGTATGATCCTCCAGGCAATAGGCCCGGTCTGGGACGGGAACGAAGTCTGGCTGATTGTGGCAGGAGGCACCCTATTCTTCACCTTCCCCTTACTATATGCCTCCAGCTTCAGCGGGTTCTACTTGCCTTTGATTATCGTGCTCTGGCTTTTAATGTTGCGTGGGGTCGCCATCGAACTGCGTTCGCTTATTCCAAGTCCAGTGTGGAGCGCTTTCTGGGATGGCCTGTTCTTTCTGGGCAGTGCACTACTCGCGATCTTCTATGGAGCTGCCCTGGCGAATGTGCTGCGCGGCGTTCCACTCGACCAGAGCGGCTACTTCTTCGAGCCACTCTGGACCGATTGGAACCCATACAGTCTGACACCGGGTATTCTGGATTGGTACACTGTCCTGATCGGGCTGTTGTCGCTCACGACGCTGGCGATGCATGGAGCTAACTACATCGCCGTGAAGACTGAGAACGAGGTCAACGCTCGCGCCCGGCGCATTGCCAGGCTAGCATGGGTAGCAACCATTGTACTAAGCGTGCCAAGCACCATCGCCACATTCTCCGTGCAACCACACATCGCGGCAAGCTTCATCAGCCGCCCCTGGGGGTTCATCTTCCCGATTATCGCGCTGATCGGGCTGGTTGGCATGGGCTACAATACGATCAGGCAGCATGATATGGGCGCGTTCCTCTCTTCGGGAGCCTTCATTCTCGGAATGCTCACCAGTTCGGCCTACGGCCTGTATCCGCTCGTTCTGCCGGCGGTACACCCTGCCAACAGCCTGACTATCGACAACGCTTCGGCATCCCAATACGGTTTAGCGGTTGGATTGGCCTGGTGGATCGTCGCAATGATCCTCGCTGCCATCTACTTCATCCTCACCTACCGTCTCTTCCGCGGCAAGGTGCGGCCAGCAGAAGCTGGCGGTCATTATTAACAGTGGGAGCGGGAAGTCCCGCCCCCTGGAACGGGGCGGGATGAAAGCGACCCATCCCCCTTGCTATCTTGTACGATAAATGCTACAATATCTATATGGATACAGAACCACATCAAACCATGCGGGTATGGAAGAAGACACACAAGTTGCTGCGCATGATTGCCGCCCAGACGGATGAAAGTATGGTAGAAGTGCTCCATCGCTTGGCCCAAGCCGAGTATAACCGCTTGCGAGATGGGAACACGACAAGGAGAGAGGATGAAGACCGTCAGGATATATAGGCTAGGCATGCTCTCTTCCTCTCTTTTTCAACGTCTGAAAGCCGCCCAAATGGAAGCGGCTCAGGTCTGGAACGAGTGCATGGAGACCCACAAGCAAGCATGCGTAGCGCATACCCTGTGGCCTGGACGCACCGAGTTGCAAAAGGCGACCAAGGGACGTTTTGCCCTGCATAGCCAGTCCGTCCAAATGATCGTGCATGCCTTCCTTGCCACTATCCTCGCCACGCGTAAGTTGCGCAAATCTCATCCCCACATGCGCATGAAATACCCCTGGCGGACCAAGCGGTTCTATCCCGTGATGTGGCCCGCTCAGGCCGTCTCCAAAGAGCGCGGGCGTGTGGTGTTGCCCATGGGCAAAGGCCGGAAGTCGCTCGTTTTGCCGCTTTCGCTGCCTGAGCAGAGTGGAGCATGCACGCTCGTCTGGAATAACGGCTTTGAACTGCACGTATGCATCGAGATACCACAAGCAGAAGATGCCCCTGGTGAGAACAGGGCTACCGTTGATCTGGGCGAAATCGTGCGACGTGAAGTCGCGTAAGTAATTGTTCCATATGGCAACGGAGCCATAACGGAACCTGCTGTTCCACCAGCAGTACCCTTGAACGGCGAAGCAGGAAGGCAACGACCTG
>Ga0099828_10000131_pt1 | contig 40678 bp, 44 predicted proteins | sample CZO8metaG_2_FD_79338 | JGI IMG/M metagenome (GOLD analysis project Ga0099828, IMG submission 79338) | Vadose zone soil microbial communities from the Eel River Critical Zone Observatory, Northern California, USA - CZOApr15con2H1.8 metaG | ecosystem: Environmental > Terrestrial > Soil > Vadose... | reverse complement strand
TGCCTCCGAGGCGTCCCCGAGTGGCGTCGAGGTGGCATGGGCGTTGATGTAGCCGACCTCGCCCGGGGCGATCTGGGCGTCGGCCAGCGCGGCGGTCATGGCCGCCGTGGCCCCGGCCCCGTCGGGATGGGGTGCCACCACGTGGTAGGCGTCGGACGAAAGTCCGTAGCCGATGGCCTCGGCAAGGATGCGGGCGCCGCGGTTGCGGGCGTGCTCCATCGACTCGAAGACCAGCACCGTGGCCGCTTCCCCGATGACGAAGCCGTCCCGGTCACGCTCGAATGGCCGTGAGGCATGCTCGGGATCGTCGTTGCGGGTCGTGAGGGCACGGGCCGAGCAGAAGGAGGCCACCGACATCGGCGAGATGCAGGACTCGGCCCCCCCGACGAGCACGACGTCGGCTGCGCCGTTGCGGACGTAGTCCATCGCCCTGCCGATGGCGTGGCCGCTCGAGGCGCACGCCGTCACCGTGCACTCGTTCGGCCCAGTGAAGCCGAACTCGATGGCGAGGGACCCGGCTGCGGCGTTCGGGATCATCATGGCGATGAGCGACGGGCTCACGAAGCGCGGGCCGCGCTTCAGCATGGCCGTGTGCTCCTCTTCCCACAGGCCGATACCGCCGATACCGCTGCCGATGACCATGCCGACCCGGGCGGGGTCGGGATCCGTCGCCTTCATGCCGGCGTCCGCGAGGGCCAGGGTCGCCGCCGCGTAGGCCAGCTGCGAGAAGCGGTCGAGCCGGCGGGCGTTCTTGGCCGGCAGGTAGTCGGTGATCTCGAAGCCGTGGATCTCCGCGGCCACCTTGGACTTGAAGTCGGTCGCGTCGAACCGGGTGATCGGCCCGGCACCGGAGCGCCCCGCCATGAGGGACGCCCAGAAGTCCTCGACCCCCGTCCCGATCGGCGTGACCGGCCCGATGCCGGTGACGGCGATGCGACGCCTCTCAGGCACTTGCTGCGACCTTGGCCCCGAGGATCTCCACGGCCTCCCCGACGGTCGTGACGTTCTCGAGCTCGGCATCGGACACCTCGATCTCGAAGCGCTCCTCGATGGCCATGACCGCGCTCATCAGGTCGATCGAGTCCAGCCCGAGGTCGTCGAACAGGTTGGCCTGCGGCGTCACGGCCTCCGCCTCGACCTTCAGGCGGTCGACCAGCACCTCGCGCAGCGCCTCCAGAATCTCGTTGTTGCTCTCAGCACTCCCCATGTCGCTCTCCTCCCACTCCCAAGACCGGCCCCAAAGGACGTGATCCCCCCTGCCGGTTTCTACCACAGGCCCCGCTATCTACTCCGGCTTGTGCATCGCAAAGCGTCTGTATGCCCTGCCCTTATTTCCCTGGCCTAATTGATCGACCCTTATTGCCCTGGCTTTGTTGCACGCCCCTTATTGCACGCCCCTTGTTGCACGCCCTATGCGATTCCCCCGTCGACCGTGACGCAGTTGCCGCTCATGTACGAAGCCCTGGCGCAGAAACGCACCGCCTCGGCCACCTCCTCCGGCGTGCCGGTGCGGGCCATCGGGATGCGCTCGACGAGCTTCTCCCGTTGTGCCGCCGGCAGGTTGAGGGTCATGGCCGTGTCGACGAGGCCGGGCACCACCACGTTGGCGGTCACGCCGCGGCGTGCCACCTCCCTGGCCACAGACTTCGTGAAGCCAACGAGCCCGGCCTTCGCCGCCGCGTAGTTCGCCTGCCCGGCGTTGCCGACCGAGCCCGCGACGGAGCCGATGCTCACGATCCTTCCCCACCGCCGCTGCAACATGCTGGGCAGGGCGCGCTTGGTGCAGCGGAAGGCGCCCGTGAGGTTGGCGGCGATGACCTCGTCCCAGTCCTGTTCCTTCATCCGGATGAGCAGGCCGTCACGGCGCAGCCCGGCGTTGTTGACCAGGACCTCCACAGGGCCGAGCGTCTGCTGGATCTCGTCGAAGGCGGCGGCAACGCTCTCGGGAACCGTGACGTCGATGCGCACGACGATCGACCCTGGGCACAGCGCCGATGCGCCGGCCGCTCCGTCCTTGTCCTCCCGGTACCCGATGGCCACGCGGACTCCCTCCGCGGCGAGGGCCTGCGCCGAGGCACGCCCGATGCCCCGGCTGGCGCCGGTGACGAAGCCGACCCGGTTCTCGAGGTGGCTCATGACGGGAGTCCCACCCGTAGGAACGCTTCTTTCGCGGCTCCGTTGACGCTTGCCGGCGAGGGGAGGTTCCAGCGGATCATGGCGCCTCCCCAGGTGTAGCCGCCGCCGAAGGCGAGGAGCAGCAGGCGGTCGCCGGGGGAGAGCAGCCCCGTTTCCCACGCCTCGCACATCGCGACGGGGATCGAGGCGCCCGAGGTGTTCCCGTACCGGTCGATGTTCATGTAGACCTTCGACATGTCGACGTCGAGGGCCGCCGCACAGTCGACCAGGATGCGCCGGTTGGCCTGGTGGGCGATCAGCAGGTCGAAGCCGCCTGCCCCCATCTCGGCCCCGAGCGCGGTCATCGTCCGCACCGCGCTGCGGTAGACCTCCCGGCCATACATCTTCATGCAGTGCAGGTTCTCGGCGAGGGTCTCGGGCGTGGAGGGCTGGTAGTTGCCACCGGCCCGGATGAAGACGTGCTCCCCGCCGGCGCCGTCGGCACCCAGCGAGAAGCGCATGGGCTCCGCGGTGTCGTCCAGTTCGATGACGACCGCCCCTGCTCCGTCGCCGAAGAGGGGGGCGGTGACCGGGTCGTCGAGGTTCAGGTTCTTGGAAAGTGCGTCGGCTCCGATGACGAGGACGCGCCGGGCACCGATGGCGCTCATCAGCGAGGAGCCCACCGCCAGGGAGTAGACGAACCCCGAGCAGGCCGCCGACAGGTCGAACGCGGGGGCGCTGGTCATGCCCAATTCGTGGGCGATCACGCAGGCTGTCGACGGGAACTGGTGCTCTGGGGAGCAGGTGCCGACCACCACGCAGTCGATGTCCGCGGGGGTCATCCCGGCCCGCTCCAGCGCCTGGCGGGCGGCGGCGAGGCCGAGCGTCGCCGTGGACTCGCCTTCCCCGACGTAGCGGCGCTCCCGGATGCCGGTGCGCGACTCGATCCAGTCCGCCTCGTGGCCCAGGCGATGTGCTACCTCCGCATTGGTGACGACCCGGTCGGGGACGGCTTTGCCGATGCCTCGGATCGAGACCCGCATCCTCTCTAAAGCCTCCGGAGCCACAGCACCGGTTCTCTTCTCCTCACGGGGGAGCCGTGCGGCACGAGGAAGCCCATCACCCAGCCGGCGAACGGGGAGTGCACGGGGACGAGTTCGCCGTCGGTGCCACGGACGCGGGCGACGACGTCACCGGCGCACACGTAGTCGCCCTCCCTGGCCCGGCGGTCCCGCAGCGCTCCTTCGCAGGGGGAGACGACCAGCCGCTCGTCCATCGAGAGGCCCTCGCCGAACACCTCGTCGAGATGGCCGGCGGGCATACCGGTCTGCAATGGCTCGCTGTGGAGGGGCTGCAGGGCAATGCTCCGTTCAGTCACTTCAGTCCTTTCATCAACGGGTCAATCATCGACAGCCACGCCTGCCTTCCGGTGCGGCTCCACTGCTCCATCGAGAGCCGCCAGGCCGAAGGCCTCGGCCTCGGCATCGCTGCCAACAGACGCCGACGGCAGGTCGGGGACCGAGTGCCTGGCGAGCCCACACAGAACCCGGGCAGGACCCACCTCCACCAAGGAGGTGATCCCGCCGGCCTGCATGCGCTCCAGCGTTTCAAAGAAGCGTACGGAGGACGTCATTGCCGCTACGAGGAGCCCTTTGATCTCTGCCGGATCGGAGTGGGGCTCGCAATCGACACAGGAATAGAACGGGCAGATCGGCTCTTTCACTTGAATATCGGCAAGGAGTGCCGCAACCTCAAGCGCGGCTTGCTCCATCAGCGGGCAGTGGCCAGGGATCGGGACCTCGAGGCGGACCACGCGCCGGGCGCCCGCTGCCTTGCAGGCTTCGGCGGCCTGGGCGAGGGCCTCGTCGACGCCGGAGATGACGGTCTGGGTGGGCGTGTTCAGATTGGCCACCCAGACCTCCCCGTCGACGCCCTCGCAGATCTCCCGGACGGCGGCGGTGTCGAGACCGATGACCGCAGCCATCCCACCAGGATTGCGTCGGGCCGCGTTCAGCATGGCCTTGCCCCGCAGCGACACCAACCGGAGACCGTCCTCGTAGGCAAGGGCGCCGGCGGCGGTGAGGGCGGCGTACTCGCCGAGGCTGTGCCCGACGACGGCGTCGGGGCAGAGGCCCCGGCTGGACAGGGCACGGCTCGCGCCGGTGCAGGTTGCGTAGAGGGCGGGTTGCAGGAGGTCCGGAGGGAACGCTCCCTTGGGGCCGGCGTCGGGGATGACCGTGCAGACCCGCCGGAGGTAGACGTCGAGGATACGCCCGGCGATCTCGAACAATTCCCGGGAGGCTTCGAGGCCCGCTGCCATCCCGGGCCGCTGCGAACCTTGGCCGGGGAACATCCAGGCGATCATGCGTCGCCCCCCTCGATCGGGCTATCGAAAATAGTGCGTAGGCCTCGATGGGTGTAGACGCGTTGCGCTGAAGGGTATGAGCTTTCCATTACTCAATACGACACGCAGGTAACCGATCTGTTACCAGTTACCTCAAGTAACTTCCACGGACGTGGTTTCCGACCGGCGCGATCCGCCGAAGCGCCCCGAACCGGAGCGAAATATGACGGGGGACTACGACACTTCTCGCCGCAGGTGGGCGATCGTGCGGTGCAGCAAGACTCGGGCAGACGTCTCGGTTCGGCCGAGTACCTCGGCGATCTCGGCGTGAGGGAGTTGCTCCACGAAGCGAAGGATGAGGGCCTTGCGACGTTCCTCGGGGAGGTGGCTGATGGCTTCGAGAACCCGGCCGAGCATCTCCTCGTCGAGGACGACCTCGCCGGGGTCCTCCCATTCCTCCGCCGGCTCGGGGACCTCCTCGACGGACACGACGTAGCGGCGCCGCCGTTGGTGGTTGGCCGTCGCGTTGCGGGCGGACGTGAACAGCCAGGACGCCACCTCGTCGGTGTCCTTCGCTGGATCGAGGTGGTCGAGGGCCTGGACGAACACCTGAGCGGTCAGGTCCTCGGCATCGTGGTGGTTGCGGACCCGCCGGAGGATGTACGCGTTCACCGGCTTGATGTAGCGGGAGTAGACTTCGCGATACGCCGACTCGCTCCACTTGGCGGCGCGCTGGACCTTCGCGGGGAGTTGCTGGACCTTCGCCGGGAGTTTGTCCATCCACCCCTTATACAGGCAATGGAGTCCCCGGAGCACGCCGGAAACGTGATTCATTCGGGTTACCTAAGGTAACTTATGCCCATGCGAATGCGGCTTTCCCGAGACGAGCGGCGCCTGCGCCTGCTGCTCGCCGCGACGCAGGTCTTCGGCGAGAAGGGGTATCGCATGACCGAGGTTTCCGAGATCGTGCGCCTGGCGGGGGTCACCAAGCCCATGCTCTACCGCCACTTCGAGGGCGGCAAGGCCGAGATCTACATGGAGGTCCTCGACGACCACCTCCAGTCGATGATGCGCAAGCTCGGCGAGGCGATGGCCAAGGCCGAGCACCCCCTGGACGCCCTCCGGCGTGGCATCGACGCCTACCTCCGGTTCGCCGAGGAGAATCCCGAGGCCTTTCATCTGCTGGCGGAGACCTCCGCGGAGCTCGACCCGGGGATCGTCGACCGTCTCAAGGAGGTCCGCAGCACGATCGCCGACGGGCTGGCCGAAACGATCGGCGCCGTGCTGAGGGAGGCGGACCTGTCTCCCGAGGGCGCCCCCGTCTACGCCCACGTCCTGCTGGGTGGGGTGGAGTCGGTGGTTGCCTGGTGGCTGGAAACCAAGGAACTGGAGCGGTCCGCCGTCGTCACGTACCTGTTGACGCTGCTGTGGCGAGGCTTCGAGGGCCTGCCCCGGAGCGGGTCGCGCATCCACCTGGAGCTCTCGCGGCTCATCGACCTCACCCCGGTCGCCGAGACGGGCACCTAAGCGCCCGACGGGCGCCCTGCCGACCATGGACACTGCGAACACCAAGCCGCCCTCCGGGATGCGGGACTTCCTCCCGGGCGAGGTCAAGGCCCGGGAGAAGGTCTTCGGCCAGGTCCGGGCCGTCTTCGAGTCGTATGGCTTCGCGCCAATCGAGACGCCCGCCATCGAGCGGCTGGAGATCCTCCAAGGCAAGTACGGCGAGGAGGGCGACCGGCTGATCTTCAAGGTCGCCCAGCGCGGCGCCAAGGCAGGGGAGGAGGCCGACCTCGCCCTGCGCTACGACCTCACCGTGCCGCTGGCCAGGGTCGTCGCCGAGTACCAGGGCCGCACCGGCAAGATCTTCAAGCGCTACCAGGTCGCCCCCGTGTGGCGGGCGGACCGGCCCGGCCGGGGCAGGTTCCGGGAGTTCTACCAGTGCGACGTCGACATCGTCGGGCCGGAGTTCGGGCTCGCCGACGCCGAGGCGATCCTCGTGCTGACCGAGGCCCTGTCGGCCGTGGGGCTGAAGGGCTTCGAGGTCCGGCTGAACTCCCGCAAGGTCCTGCGGGGCCTGATCGAGTCCTTCGGCGTCGACCCGGCCCGGGAGACGGACGTCCTCACGGCGCTCGACAAGTTCGACAAGATCGGTGGATCGGGAGTCGCCGCCGAGCTGCGCGAGCGTGGCCTCGAGGCGGCGACTTCCCTCCTGGCCGGTGTCTCGGGCCCCGAGGACGAGTTGCGGCGGCAGCTCGCGTCCTCTGAGGCTGGCCGGGCCGGCCTCGACGAGGTGGACCGCCTCATCGACCTGGTCGGGCCGCTGGTCAGCGGGGGCAGGATCGCGTTCTCACCCTTGCTGGCGCGCGGGCTGAGCTACTACACCGGCCCCATCTTCGAGGTCTACATGGAGGGCTCCACGTCGGCGATCTCCTCCGGCGGCCGCTACGACGGCCTCATCGGGATGTTCGCCGGTCGCCAGATCCCCGCTGCCGGAGGATCGCTCGGCATCGAGCGGATCATCCCCCTGGTCGCTGCAGCCGACGAAGGGGTGGTCTCACCCGCCAGGGTGCTGCTGGCCGTGTGGGACGCGGATTCCCGAGGCCACGCACTCGGCCTGGCAGGGCAACTGCGGGCCGCCCGCATCCCGGCCGAGGTCTACCTCGGCGACGACCGCATGGGCGAGCAGCTCGGCTACGCCTCGGCCCGCGGTATCCCCTTCGCCGTCCTGCGGGGGCCGAAGGAGAAGGAGCAGGGCACGGTGACCCTCCGGGACCTGGCGACTCGCGAGCAGACCACCGTGCCGGACGAGGACCTGGTAGCCGAACTGAGCAGGAGGCTGTCAGCCCGGTAGGGATCTCGGAAGTTTGGTGGAAATTCGTTCGCAGCGAACGAAAAGTCACCAAGCCTCTGGCGAAGTCCCGAAACCGACTCCATCCACGTGGGAAGACCCATCATCCGTTCGGGCCGTGACCAGAGCTTCGGATCACCTGCGCGATCAACGGCTCCCACGAGAACCCGCCGTCAACGGTCGGTATGGACTCGTTGCCCTCAAGGACGGTTGCGCCGGCCGTACGTAGTCGCTGGACGTTGGATGCATACGCCGGGTGCGTGGTGAGGGTCGACTTGCAAAAGACGGCGACCGTGATGGGGATCCCGACGCCGAGCAGCTCGTTCAGGAGACCCAGGGCCAGGGTGTCGCTGATGCCGGCGGCCCATTTGTTGATGGTGTTGAACGTCGCCGGGGCCACCAGCAGGGCATCCGCGGGTGGTAGCTCGTCCTGCTGGGTGGGCAGACGGGGCCGGGTGCGGACTGCATGGCCCGTCGCTTCCTCGAGCTGGCCGATGTCGAGCCATGCTGCGGCGGTGGGTGTCAGGATCACGCAGACGTCCTGGCCGGCCTCGTGCAGCAGGCCAAGAGGGCGAGGCCAATCCAGGGCCGGTGGGGCGGAGCAGATCACCCAGTAGAGGACCGGTCGCTTCGGACCTTCGGCGCTCATTGCCTGCCAACACCCACCCGTTCGGCGAGCTGGCGCAGGCCTGGAGTCCGGGATCGGCTTCCACGACGCAGGAGCTCATCGACGAGGCTTCGTGCCGTGGCGTTGTACTTGACGACCTGGGGTCCGGTGCGCTCGGCGAGGAGAAGGTGGATGACCGCCTCGCTGTCTTTGTGTCGCTGGGTCAGCCCCCACGCGGTGTCGAGATGCACCTGGCATCGCCGGCCAACAAGCCCGGGAGCGAAGGCGTCCGGGTCGATGGCCTCACCGATCCTGATGGCGCGATTGGGGTCGCCCAGAACGACGGCGGTGGCGAGCGCATGCGCGCGGACATTCGTCGGGCCGAATGCGGTCCAGGCGTGGTTGCCGTCGACGCGAAGGCCCTCGGTCAGCTTCTGCGCCGTGGCCAGGTGCTGGCTGGCAATCCGGCCGTCCCCCATCTGGGCGGCGACGATCGCCGCGATAAGCAGCAGGGCTCCCCTCGTGGACACCAGCGCAGGATCCTGTGCGACATCCGAACCGACGGTGGCGAGCTGTTCAGCGGCCAGCACGGCGACCTGGTGGGTTCCCCAGCTCGCTACTGCCATGCAACGCGCAGCTGAGCTGGTAGGCGGCTGCGCCGCCGAGCACAGGTGAGCTACTTCGAAGGGCGGCGGTGCTTGCCCGGTCGGCCGCAATGCGCGCGGTCAGCGGGAGCTGGAACTTGGTCGCAAGTTTGGCGGCCACGATGTAGCCCCAACCCTCGGCCACCACCGCTCGCCGGTCGGTGGCGACATCGGAGGACCGGAATGGGCTGCCGGAGGCGAACAACTGGGATATCAAAGCAACAGCTTCGTCGTACTGTCCCTGTTGGTAGGAACGGTGGGCACCAGCAACATGCTCTTCGATGGCGCCGACGGTCCCGAGCCGGATTGGGGCTGGGCTAACAGCGCCGCCACTCATGGCGGCGGTGAGCTGCTCCATCACGTTGAGACGGCGCCCCGGGGGGGCGACAGTCAGTGAAGGCGCGCCGGCCCCGACTTGGAGCAACAGTTCCCCCGGATGTGGGTCGACGCAGGCGAGGCCGAGGAGGCCCCGGGGGATCTCGAGGTGGGCGGCCATGCGGGCGAGGAGTCGGATGTCATGAGCCTTGGTTTTGCCGTTCTCGATGCGGGAGATCTCAGACTGGCTGTACCCGCAGGCCCGGCCGGTTTGCTCCTGGGTCTCACCCCGTGCCTTCCGGGCGAGACGAATCAAGGCGCCCGTGTCGCCTCGACTCGAAGCCGCCCGAGCGGCAGCGGACTCCCACCACGGCCGATATGACGGCGAGTCGCCTCGACTACTCGCACTGCAAGTGCTCATCGCGCGCTCCCCGACCGAGGGGTTATGCACACCCCGCATATCCCTATGCGGGAACGGGATAGTCCGTCGATCACGGCCCGTTCTTGTGGTCGAGTGGTCGCCGTGAGCGTGATCACGAGATCCCACTCCACAGCCCATCAGGGATGGGCCGCTGTGACAGTCCCGTTGTACCGGTCGAAATGACCACCCCGACATCGTAGACGGCTGCTGTGTTCTCGGAGTCAAGCCACAAACCGTCAAAACGGACGCCATCCGGAGCGACAGAAAGGCAGGCCCAGCCCATGACGACGACGTCTTCCGCCGGCAACTCGCGGCCGCCCGGTCCCTACGGCGAGTACCGGGAGCACATCCGGGACCTGTTCGCCTCCTGTGACGACGTCCTGGCGCAGATCCGCCGGGCACTCTACGGGGGGCGTCCCAGCCGACAGTACGTGGCGGAGAAGGCCCAGGCCCTCCGTGACGCCGCGGCAGGCCTGCTGGCAGGCTGCCACGACGTCGAAGGATGCCTGCGCAAGTGCGGGCAGGACGTCACCGAGGACTGGGACGGCGAGCCCTACGTCACCGAGTGCCGCCGGGAGGCGGGCCACCGGGGCCCGCACCGGTCCGGGCCCCCGGCCTCGCCCATGGGGGTGGCGGCCGACGCAGGCCGGGCCCTGGCCCGGGCGGCGCTGGCGTTGTCGGACCACCTCGACGCGCTGGCCCACCGGGGATGCCTGCTCCCCGACGCCGACGACATGGCAGGCCTCGCCAAGGGCCTCGGCGAGGTGGGCTACGCCCTCACCGGAGCCTCCAGGGCGTTGGAGGTCCTGGGAGCCGCACGGGGTCCGGGTGGCTCGGCCGAGGAGGACCGGCCGTGAAGCTCCGGCTGCACGGGACCCCCCAGGAGTGCCGACACGCCGTCGAGGAGCTGGGGGGTCTGTTCGAGGTGGTATCGGTGAGCGGCGTCCACCCGGACCGGGGCTCGGGGCTCCTCGTCCGGGTCTACCTGGAGGTCCGCCTCGACGACCGTCCCGAGCGCCCCCCGGGCTCGGGCAACGGCTCCGGCGCTCGGCGCTTCCGTGGCGGTGAACAGGGTTCTGTGCGCGGGCAGGCCCCCCGGCGCTGGCAGTGAACGGCCCCGCCCGGGCCTGTATCAGATGCGGCCAGCCAGCCGAGCGGGACCTGCGCCCGGACCTCTGCATCCCATGTGCGAAGGCGCTGCTGCGCCGTGCCCTGGCCTACGAGTCCGTGCTGCTGGCCGGCTTCACGCCCGACCGCAGCGCCCTGGCCGTCAGCGTGGGGCGCAACTGATGGCCAGGGCGCGAGGCGGGTTGCGTTGAACTCCCCACCGCGGGCGGACCCCCCCGGGCGCGCAGGAAGTTCGGTGGAGATTCGTTCGCAGCGAACGAAAAGTCACCTGCGGAGGCCTCAAGCTCGCTAGGGGGTCCAGGGGGAGTAGCAGCCCCCCCGAAGCGCAGCGGAGGGGGGATAAGCTGCGGATCCCCCTGGCAAGTGGGACGCCCCTGGAAGGGGCGGACCACCTGGGATCAACTTGGCTCGAAGTGGACCGTCACCCGCTCCACTTCCGGCCAGCGCCGGTGGACCTCGTCCTCGATCCTCGTCGACGCGTCGTGGACCGTCGCCACCGACAGGCCCGCCTCCGCCTCGCAGTGCATGACCACCGAGAGGCCGTCGTCGGTGTCGGTCACCACGACCTCGTGGCAGTTGCGGACCTCGTCGTGGCCCTCGGCCATCGACGTCACCGAGGCCACGAGTTCGCTGCGCTGCCTCGTAACGTCCGCTCCGGGCGTCGCCGGCCCCTCCAGGGGTTCGAGGTGGGTGTCAACCCTGGCGACGTCGGCCACCTCGTGGGCGATGTCCGATTCCAGGCCCTCGGCGATGGCGTGGGCCTCTGCGAGCGACATCCCCCCGGGGAACTTGGCATGCAGCGAGATGTGGAGCCCGTCGGGGCGGCGGGCGACGAAGACGTTGTGGACCTGGTGGACCGAGGGGTGGCGGGCGGCGACCGAGAGGACCTGCTCCGCCACCACCTTCTCGTCGGCCAACGGCTCGACGTGGACGATGACGTCGGCCCCCGGCTCGACCGTGCGGATCGCCTCCTCGACGGCCTCGGTCAGCAGGTGCGCCCGCTCCAGGGGGACGGTCCGGGACACGCCGACCACGACGACGGTCTGGGGCTGGCCGCCGGCGTAGCGCAGGCGGACCCGCCGTACCTCCTCGACCCCGGGGATGGCGCCGGCGGCCCGGCGGATCCTGCCGACCGCTCCCTCCGGCGCCCGGTCCATCAGGGCGTCGATGCTGCGGCGCCCGATGAGGAGGGCCTGCACGCAGACGTAGGTTGCGACCACCAGGCCCCCGATGGCGTCGGCAGCCTTCAGGCCCAGCTTCACGGCGGCGAGGCCGCCCAGCACGGCCGCCGACGTCAGCAGGTCGGCCTTGAAGTTGACGGCGTCGGCGAGCAGGGCCGGGGAGTTGTACCTGCGTCCGGTCCGGGACAGGGCGCGGTAGCGGACGGAGTCGAGCACCATCGACGCCGCCATCACGGCGAAGGCGTACCAGGCGGTCTTGATGGGCGGCCCGGGGTGGATGAGCCGCAGGAGGGCCTCCCGCCCGATGGTGACGGAGAGCAGCAGCAGGGCAACGGCCTCGGCCATCGCCGCCACGTTCTCGGCCTTGCCGTGGCCGTAGGGGTGGTCGGCGTCCGGGGGCCGGGCGGCCACCCCGACGGCGTAGAGGGTCATGGCCGTCACCATGGCGTCCAGGCCGGAGTGGGCAGTCTCGGACAGCATCGACACGCTGCCGGTGGCGAGCGCGGTGGCCAGCTTGAGTGCCACGAGCGCCAGCGCGGCGACGAGCGACACCGCGGCGACGCGCCGGACCGGCCGGCGATCGAGCGCGCCGCCTCCGTCGTCCATTCGAAAGGGCCTCGTGGCTAGCGAACCAGGCCCCGGCGCAGCGCCAGGGCGACGGCTTGCACCCGGTCGTTGACACCAAGCTTCTGGTAGATGTGGGCGAGGTGGGTCTTCACGGTCTCCTCCGAGACGACCAGGGCGCCCGCGATCTCCTTGGTGGTCTTGCCCGAGGCCAGCTCCTGGAGGACCACCTGCTCACGGTCGGTGAGGCGCTCCCGGGAGTCGGCCCTCGCCAGGGCGCCGATGCGCTCCAGGAACGGCATCGTCACGTCCGGGTGGAGGAAGCCCTTGCCCTGGGCGACGGCGTGGATGGCCCGCTTGAGCTCGACGCTGTCGACGTTCTTCGGGAGGAACCCGGCAGCACCGGCCGCGACGGCGGCCGCCACGATCTCCTGGTTGTCGAACATCGTGAGTATGAGGACCTTCGCCGTGGGCACCAGCCGCAGGATACGCTTCGTGGCCTCGACGCCGTTGAGCCCGACCAGCTTGTAGTCCATCAGCACGACGTCGGGCTTGAACTCGACGCAGGCGGCGATGGCCTCGTCGCCCGAGGGGACGGTCCCGACCACCGAGAATGCGTCGTCGAAGCCCAGCATCGTCCCCAGCGCCTCGGCCAGCACGACGTGGTCCTCGGCGATGAGGATCTTGATGAGGGACTTGGAACCCTGGCTCGCCTGGCGGTTCGGCATCAATCGGTGCTCCGCACGGGGATCCGGACGATGACCTGGGCACCCCCGCCTTCGCATCCCTCGAACCAGGCGCCACCGCCGACCAGGGCCACCTTGTCCTTGGTGAGGGTGAGCCCCAGGTGTACGCCGCCGTTGCCGTTGGCCGAGGGACCCCGTCCGTTGTCACGCACCTTCAGCTCCACCGAGTCTCCGAGCCGGTGCAGCAGCAGGTCGACGTGGGACGCCCCCGCGTGCCGGGCGACGTTGGTGAGGGCCTCCTGCGTGCACTCGTAGAGAAGGAGCGCCACCGGCAGCGGCAGCTGCCCGGGCTCGAGACCGTCGACGTCCAGGTCGACGTCGATGGCGGTCTCGGCCTGGAAGGCGCGGACGTAGCGGTCCAGGGTCCCCCCGAGGTCTGCACCGTCGAGGGCGCTGCGCCGCAGGTCGGCGATCGCGGTGCGGATGTCCGCGATGGCGCCGGCCACCTGCTGCTTCACCATCGAAGCAAGGGCGGCTGCCTGGTCGCTCTTGCCCGCCTTGAGGGCGGAGGTGATGTTGTCCGACTGGATCTGGACGGCGGCGAGGCGCTGCAGCACGAGGTCGTGCATGTCGCTGGCGATCCGGGCCCGCTCCCGCTCCCGTTCGTCGATCAGCTTGTCCGCCAGCGCCCGGCGTTCCCGCTGGGCCTGCTCCAGCTGCTTGGAGTGCCGGAGGGCGTAGCGGGCGAAGAGCAGTGGGACGAGGAAGGGGGCGACCGCCCACCAGCCGAGCTGCTGGTAGACGAGGGCGAAGATGACGCCGAGGCATCCCAGCACGAGGTAGCTGCCGACGAAGCTCGGCACCGGCGTGACCATCCGTCGGAAGACCTCGCCCAGCCGGACGCCGTGCAGGAGGTGCTGGGCCTCCATGACGAAGAGGAGGTTCAGGAGGTTGTAGCCGAGGATGGCTGCGACGATGCGCCACTGGCCCCACCTGGAGATGTGCAGCAGGACCGAGGCGGCCGCGGTGGCGACGGCAAGCTGACCCCGGTTGAACGCTGCCTTGGGGAAGGTGGTCTCCCGCCGCAGCTCCCAGTCGGTCAGCGACCCGAAGGCCACGACCGCTGCGGCGACCGGGGGGGCGAACAGGTACGCGATGGCCAGGTTGACGGGCCCGCTCATCGTCACCTCGACCGCCTGGGTGACCGGGGCAGGGAGGAGGTTTGATCCGGCGCAGGCGATCAGCCAGAACAGCACGGCGTCCGGACCGACGCCCATTTGCCAATGGGACCAATCAGCGGAGACAACGCCGTAGAGGATGATCGCGGCGGCGCACGCGGCAACGGAGTACAGGTACAGGGCTGACGCGCGCTTGCCCATCTTCTGCCCCGGCTCCTTTGCGGCGTTTTCTCCCTCACTTGAGAGTGTGCCACGGCGCCTCCCGCCACGCGCGGGGGATGCCCGGGGTCCCCCGCTCCCCATGTGAGGGTTTCGGAAATCCCTCGGTTGGGGGCCCCCAGTTCCCTCGCTTGGGGGATTGAGCGGGCCTCCCGGCGGTTCATCATTGGGTTCCACGAAGCCAGCCCGTGCGGCACCGGTAGCCAGCTTCGATCGACAACCAGGAGGTCACGGCATGGCAGCGATGGTGAAGCGTATGGCCCCCAAGTTCATTGGCTTGGCGACGATCGCCGCCCTGTTCCTCGCTGGTGGTGGGAGCTTCAACAGCAACTAGGCGACCCAAAATTTAGTTCCAAGATCGGGAGGGGCATCGGAACGGTGGTGCGGAAGGATCGGCCGGCGAAGTCCATGGCGGTAACCCCCCGGCTGCTGCGGGAACTCACGGCAGATCCTCGGCGTCCCTTCGGTGCCTCCTCCCGTAGTACCGGCACGGCGGCCTGACCCGGGGCGTCCTCGAAAGGGGCACCCCGGGGCCCGCCTGCTGACGGCTTGAAGATTGTCCTGCCCCGGCGGGATAATTCGGCGCGTCATTTTTTCCTGGTTCTGGCACCGCGGACCTCTCCAACCCTGTAATATTCGGGCCGATCGCCGGGAACGTGAGGATCCCGGCCGATTCGGGAAAGGGGGGTCCCGCCATGATCGCGCCGAGCGAGACCGACTTTCTTCTACCGAAGGAGGTCGCTGCAATGCTGCATGTGTCTCCCAAGACGGTGGCGCGGTGGGCGACGCAGCAGAAGCTGCCGTACGTGAAGACCCTGGGAGGGCACCGGAGGTTTCCGGCCGACCAGATCCAGGCGTTGGTGCGCCGGCTTGCCGACGAGGGCAAGACCTTCGAGGAGACGCTGGGGGAGTAACAAGCCGGGTACGGGGGGCCAATGGGGGGCGGGCGTGCGGTAGCCTGTGCCGCTATGGCCCCCCCTTCCGACCCGCCCCGCTACGACCCCCAGAGCTTCGAGGAGCGCTGGGTTGCGACCTGGGAGCGGGAGGGAGCGCATGCGGCCCCCGAACACCCCGACCCGCGGCGCAAGCGGTACGTGCTCGAGATGTTCCCGTACCCGTCGGGCGACATGCACATGGGCCACGTGGAGAACTACTCCATCGCCGATGCCATCGCCCGGCAGTGGACCATGTTGGGCCACGACGTCCTGCACCCCATGGGCTACGACGCCTTCGGGCTGCCGGCCGAGAATGCCGCCATCTCGCGGGGCGTCCACCCCAAGGAGTGGACGTTTGCCAACATCGAGCGGATGCGCCGCTCCCAGATGCGCCTCGGCTTCTCGTACGACTGGGACCGCCAGGTCATCAGCGCCGACCCCGCTTACTACCGCTGGAACCAGTGGATCTTCCTCAAGCTGCTGGAGCGGGGACTCGCCTACCGCAAGACCGCGCCGGTGAACTGGTGCCCCGTCGACAAGACGGTGCTGGCCAACGAGCAGATCTCGGCCGGCGTCTGCTGGCGCTGCGGCTCGGTGCCGGAGGTGCGGGACCTGGCCCAGTGGTTCCTCAAGATCACCGACTACGCCGCGCGCCTCCTCGACGACATGGACATCCTCGACTGGCCCGACCAGGTGCTCGTCCAGCAGCGCAACTGGATCGGGCGCAGCAGGGGGGCCGAGGTGACCTTCGAGGTCGTCCCGACCCGCCCCACCGGGAGCAAGCTGCCGCCGGTCTCCTACCCCGTGTTCACCACCCGGCCGGACACGCTCTGGGGGGCCACGTTCTTCCTGCTGGCCCCCGAGCATCCGTTCGCGGCGGAGCTTGTCGCCGGGACCGAGTACGAGGCGCCGTTCACCAAGTTCCTCGCCGAGGTGCGGAGCCAGACGGAGGTGGAGCGGATGTCGTCGGAGCGGGTCCGCCACGGCATGGCGCTGCCCGCGGTGGCGGTCAACCCCGTCAACGGCGACGAGATCCCCGTGTGGACCGCCGACTACGTGCTCAGCCACTACGGCACCGGGGCGGTCATGGCGGTGCCGGCGCACGACCAGCGCGACTTCGAGTTCGCCCGTACCCATGCCATCCCGATCCGCGTGGTGGTGGAGCCCGAGGTCCCCGAGGAGCTCGACCCCGACACCATGACCGCCCCCTATCTCGGGCCCGGCGTGCTGGTCCATTCCGGTCCGTTCACCGGCACCGTGGTGTTCCCCGACACGGGAGTCGGGATCGACAAGGTCATCGCCTGGCTGGAGGCCGAGGGCAAGGGGAAAGGGTCCGTCAACTACCGGCTACGGGACTGGCTCATGTCCCGCCAGCGCTACTGGGGTACACCGATCCCCATCATCTACTGCCCCATCCACGGCGAGGTGCCCGTACCGGAGGAGGCCCTCCCCGTCCTGCTGCCGGACCAGGCCGACTACACACCCACCGACGACGCCGTGGGTCCGCTGGCCAACGCGACCGAGTGGGTCAACACCGTCTGCCCCCGTTGCGGAGGGCCGGCCCGGCGGGAGACCGACACCATGGACACCTTCTTCGACTCGTCCTGGTACTTCCTGCGGTTCTGTGACCCCCACATCGAGACGGCGCCCTTCACGCCCGAGGCGGTGACCGCCTGGTGCCCCGTCGACCAGTACGTTGGCGGCATCGAGCACGCGGTCATGCACCTCATCTACGCCCGCTTCTTCGCCAAGGCCTTCCAGGACATGGGGATGCTGTCGTTCCCCGAGCCGTTCCTGCGCCTGTTCAACCAGGGCAGCATCAGCATGGGGGGCAAGGCGATGTCGAAGTCGCGCGGGAACGTCGTCGAGGCGTCCGCCGCGGCGGAGCGCTACGGGGCGGATTCCGCCCGGTTGTTCATCCTGTTCTGCAGTCCTCCCGGGGCCGCCTACGACTTCCCGGCCGACGGGCTGGAGGAGATCGGCAGGGTGGCGTTCTCGTGGCTGTCGCGGGTGTGGCGCGTGCTGTCGGACACCGCCCCGGACCCGGCGGGCCCGGTCCCGCAGGAACTGCAACGGGCGGTCCACAAGACGGTCAAGGCCGTCACCGACGACTTCGAGACCTTTAGTTTCAATACGGCCATCGCCCGGCTCATGGAGCTGCTCAACGCGTTCTCAAAGGCGGGAGGCCCCGTGCCGCGCCCGGCGGCCGAGACGTTCCTGAAGCTGCTGGCCCCCGTCGCCCCGTTCATCACCGAGGAGCTGTGGCATGGCTACGGCAACGAGGGCTCCATCCACAAGCAGTCCTGGCCCACCTACGACGAGGCGTTGCTGGCGGCCGAGCACGCGGTCATGGTGATCCAGATCAACGGCAAGGTCCGCGACACCGTCGAGGTGCCGGTGGGCATCACCTCCGAGGAGATGCAGGAGATCGCCCTGGACCGGGAGAAGATCGCCGCCGTGCTGGACGGGAAGGCCCCTACGAAGATCGTGACGGTCCCGCCCCGCCTGGTGAACCTCGTCGTCCCCTGACTTCTTCACCGGTGACACACGCCCCCCGGGACCGCCCGCTGCTCATCGTGAACACCGGCGAGGGGAAGGGCAAGTCGACGGCGGCATTCGGCGTCGTCCTGCGGGCCTGGGCTCGCGGTTACAAGGTGGGCGTCTACCAGTTCATGAAGTCTGGGAAGTGGAAAGTAGGGGAGGAGAAGGCAGCCCTCGCCCTCGGTGGCATCGTCTGGGAGAACATGGGCGACGGGTGGACCTGGACGTCACGTGATCTCGAGCAGTCCGCCGACCTTGCCCGGGAGGGCTGGGAGGAGGTGCGCCGGCGGATCGCGGATGAGACCTACGACCTGCTGGTCCTGGACGAGTTCACCTACCCGCTGACGTTCGGCTGGGTGCCGCTCGACGAGGTGATCGAGGTGCTGGCCAACCGCCCCGGCTTCCAGCACGTCGTGGTCACGGGCCGGGCCGCCCCGCAGGAACTGGTCGACATTGCCGACCTGGTGACCGAGATGCGGAAGGTGAAGCACCCCTACGACTCTGGGATCAAGGCCCAGCGGGGCATCGAGTGGTGAAACGAGGCTCGGGTTGGTCGACTGGGGTTGGTCGATTGGGGTCAGTCGGCTTGGTGCTTGAGAGCGGGCAGATCCCCTATCGAAGCGATCGTTTTCCTGGACAGTGGACAGATCCACACTCCCCCCTGACCTCGAGCGACCGGCTTGAGTGAATGCGACGATGAGGGGTGAAGCGGGCATGGGGGCCACGGGGTTTCGTAGTCCTCGAATAGGGTCGATTGCAGCAGTTCATTAGCAAGCAAGACTGTCGTTTTTGCTTGAGATGCATCGGCGATGAGCCAGAGATCCTGTGACCAGGGATAATCCCGGTGCTCGACGTGCACAAATGGAAAGCCGTCAGTATCGCGGCATGTGGTCAAGGCAATAGCCCTGGAGAGGTGACAGTTGAGATCGTGGGCCAAGAGCCTGACCGCTTCTACCAGGAGTTCGAACTCCCGTTCGGGACGCTCCCCGTCAGGAATTGACCAACGTTCAGGCACCTATGCCACCTACACCTAGACTCTGCACGTGATGCTACCACTGACCGTGACTATCTCGCCGCTCACAGCGCTGAACAGGTAGTCCCAGATATGCAGGTACAGGATATCCCCGGTTCCTATCCTGAACGTCTTCACAACAGTACCGCGAAGATGATGCACGTACGTGCCCAGGAATAGTATATTGTTACTCCCTTCCACTCTTCTACGTACGTTAAGAGTACATCGTGGACGGGGGTGCCCGCAAGAGGCAACACGCTTCTACGCATGTCACCGAAGAAGAGCGAGGAGTCTCCGAGCAACTTTGCTCCAAAACGCCCGATAATGGTCACTTTTGGAGCAGAGTTCTGGAGGTCAGTCGATCTCCAGGGTGCCGCCCGCCCGCCAGTAGAAGCCGTCGGCCCCGCTCCATGAGGCCCTCGTCGATCAGGTACCGCCGCAGGGCGGCGACGTCGGGGTGCACGGGCGCCAGCAGGTTGTTGACCTCCGCCTCCGAGTAGCGGTGGCCGGGCTCGAACATCTGGACGAGGTGATCGAGCACGATCCGGCGCTTGGCGGCCTTGGCGGGGATCACCTTGAGCCGGCCGTCCTTGAGGAAGTGGCCGAGAATGACGTCGGGGACTACTTCGGGTGGGTCTTCAGCCATTCCGCCTCGGCCCTGCCCAGTTCGGTGGAGGGTTCGCCGGCCTCATAGAACTCCAGCGTCATGCGGTGCCAGTTCGCGGTGGCGCCGAGCTGGGCCAGCACGGCGAAGAGGCCCAGCTCCAGGCGGTAGAGCAGGATCCCCCACCGTGGGAGGTTCAGCTGGCGCAGGAACGACCACCACGGGTTGCGGGGGTCGAGCATGGTAGCGGTCCGCTGGGCGATGAACTCCCGGGTGAAGGTGTAGTCCCGGTCCTCGGCGATCGGATCGAGCACCAGCCGGACCCAGTCGTAGAAGCGCTGGGGGTCGATCTGGGCGGGCTTGGTGACGTACCGCATGGAGACGGCGTTGCGGTAGACGCCCTCGACGTCGCCGTCGCGCAGCGCCAGGAACGCACCCAGGAGGAAGGGGCTCATCCGGGAGTCCAGGTTGCAGGCGAGGCCGAAGTCGAAAAAGGCCATGCGGCCGTCGTCCATCAGGAAGTAGTTGCCCGGGTGGGGGTCGGCGCTGGTGAAGCCGTAGCGGTACAGCGAACCGTAGTAGAAGCGGAAGAGTATCTCGCCCACCCGGTCCCGCTCCGTCTGGTCCGCCTTCATGATCTCGGCGAAGGGCCGGCCCCGAGCCCGTCCCATGGTCAGGATCCGCTCGGTTGAAAGCTCCGGGATCGACCGGGGCACCCAGACGAACGGGTGGTCCTCGTAGCGGTCGGCGAGGGTGTCCATGTTCTCGGCCTCCAAGAGGTAGTCGCACTCCTCCAGCAGGCGGGCCCGCATCTCCTCCAGGGCGTCGGCGGCGTCGAGCCCCGGGGCGAGGAGGGGCATCAGGGGCTTGACCGCGGTCGTCACCGCCAGGTCGGAGCGGATGGCGTCCTCGATGCCCGGGTACTGGACCTTGACCGCCACCTCCTGGCCCGCCTTCGTCGTCGCCAGGTGGACCTGGCCGAGGCTGGCAGCGGCGAGCGGTTCCTCGACGAAGGTGGCGAACACGTCGCTGGGGTCGGCACCGAACTCGTGGCGGAAGACCTCCCCGACGAGCTCGGCCTTCATGGGCGGGGCGTCGTCCCGCAGGGAGCCGAGCACGTTCTGGTACATGTCCCGGACCTCGGGGGGCAGCACCCCGGCATCGATGAACGAGGCGAGCTGGCCCAGCTTCATCGACGTGCCCTTCAGCCTGCCGAGCGTTTCCACGAGGTCCTCGGCGGTCGCGAGGTGGAGGTCCTCGAGCAGCTTGGCGGGCGAGTCCTTGCCCATGAGGGACCGGGGGCCGAGCATGGCGAGGCGCATCGAGCCCTTCAGGGAGGTGGCGGCCAGCCGGCTGAACCGCCCGACCATGCCGGTGGGCACGGCGCTGTGCGGCTCCTTGCCCTTGGGCCCCGCCGGCTCCCGCGGCTGCGGCTTCGCAGCCCCGTCTGGCCGAGGTGGCTCCCCACTCGACTCCCGTGACCGCTGTGCAGCGGACTTGTGGGAAGAGGTGGGCTTCTTCGGGTTTCTCGGGTTTTTCGGATGACCGGTATCCGTCACGCCCCCAGGCTACCGCGGGCCGGGCACCCGCAGAGCTTTGAGCGATCCGGCTTCCGGCGCCTCGCTCCGCACGAGGTCGACGAACTCCTGCCCACCCTTGTCATTCCCCTAAGGGCCGGCCAAGGAGGCGTTTCGGGAACCTGCGGGGATCGAGCCCCGGCCGAGGCGGTCTCCCGGGGCATCGAGCTGCACCAGGCAGCCAGGAAGCCATCCTCTGGGCGACCCCACGCCGGACACCCATTTCATCTTCGTATTGTAATTGTAGACATGAACGGAAGCCCGAAGCGTCGCGCGGACATCCAGGGGGTTGGCCCGAAGCGGCATTGGTAACCTAGTGGGCACCACCCAGCACAGGTGATAGTCTCCTTGACAGCGAGCGGGTAAGCGAGGGAATCGAGCCGGTGGCTATTCAGATCTACAATACCCTTACTCGGTTGAAGCAAGAGCTAACGACGCTCGACCCTTCCGAGTTAAAGCTCTTCGTCTGCGGACCGACGGTTTACGATTACAGCCACTTGGGCCACGGTAAGACGTACACCCAGTTCGACTTCGTTGCGCGCTACCTGGTCTTCCGCGGGTACGAGGTCTTCTATCTGCAAAACATCACCGACGTGGACGACAAGATCATTCAGCGGGCTCGCTCCAAAGGCGTTGAACCAAGGGAGCTGGCGGCGGAATTCGAAGGCTACTACCTGGAGGACATGCGTGCTCTACATAACACGAGCGTCACCGAATACGCCAGGGCACACGACTTCATTGACCAGATCGTCAGCCAGGTCAAGAGACTGGCGGACAAGGGGTACGCCTATAGGATCCCTGACGGCTGGTACTTCGACCTGAGCCGGTTCCCAGGTTATGGAAAGCTCTCTCGTAGGACGGTGGTTCAAGCTGACGATGCGTTGTCGCGCGTCGACGAGAATCCTGACAAAAGGAACCCAGGCGACTTCTGTCTCTGGAAAATGCGGAAGCCAGATGAGCCGTTTTGGACCACAGACTTGGGCGAGGGCAGACCCGGCTGGCATATCGAGGACACGGCGATCACGGAGTCTGTCTTCGGGCCTCAGTACGACATCCACGGCGGGGCGGTAGATCTGATTTTCCCTCATCACGAGGCTGAGATTGCCCAAATGGAGGGTGTCTCCGGCTTGGAGCCAATGGTCAATGCTTGGATGCACACGGGCTTTCTGAGAACCATCGGAGCTCGCATGGCGAAGAGCGCTGGAAACTTCGTTACGATCCGGGAGGCGCTGTCCCAGTATGACTACCGCGTTCTGAGGTACTTCTTTCTCAGCCATCACTATAGGAGCGCCATCGACTTCGGTTCGCACACACTTGAAAATGCGGCAAACGCCCTTAGCCGAATTGACAGTTTTAGCCGAAGTATATCCCCCTTAACGGACGATCCCGATAGTGGTGACCTTGTGAGCCATTACCGTGAGGCCATTCTTGAGCGGCTGGACGACGACTTCGATACCCCCGGGGCCCTCGCCGCGCTGTTCGACTTCATTCGGGAGCAGAATCGACGGGGCAATCCGGGGTGGCGAGTCTTCGCCCTCCTACATGAACTTAATAGCTGTTTTGACTTCATGAATCTTGCTCAGCCTGACCTGGACGCTCTCGTAAAGGAACAGGTGGAACGCCGTGAGAACCTGAGAAGAGAAAGGCGATTCCAAGAGGCTGACCAGATTCGTGACCGCCTCCGTGCGGACGGCATCCAGCTTGAGGACACGTTGGAGGGGGTCAGGTGGTGGAGGGACAACGCGCACAGTCCCGAACTGGAATCGTAGTTCTGTAGAGGAGACGAAATTTATGGCACACTCCTTTGCGCGCCTGCGTGAGCACTTTCTGCCAGCGCACCTGACCGCTGGTTTGATCTCGGCTTTCAGGAATGGGCCGGCGCGAGAACGCAGCTACCAGGGTCTGGTCGATAAATCTCTGCGAGAGTGCCAATTCGTTGAGGCTCTACAGGATCTATCACGCGACCTTGAGAGCTTCGTCGTTCCGGCGATCGAACATGACTACGGGGTCGCTGGCGGTCGCGTGAATCCGCCAGTTATGGTATATCGATATCCTCTTGGAGTCGGCTTCACTGCCCACCACGATCGGGTGACTCCGATAGAGCTTGCCAGAGCCAAGGACAATGGGCAGCCGGTGGTAGGGGGCGAATTCACGTCCGTGGTGTTCCTGAATGACCCGCATGAGTATGGGGGCGGTGAACTCTATTTCCCGGATCATGACTTGGAGTTCAAACCCGCGAAGGGGTCCCTGGTTGTTTTCCCGGCGACGGAAGAATTCATCCATGGCGTCGCAGCGGTGACTTGGGGTGAGCGGCTTACCGTCGTGGCGAGAGTGGATGTTCAACGCACGTAGCCGCACTGGCCCGAGACCGGATGCTGGAAGAGAGCCGGCGTGAAGAGTGCTAGGGGGCCGTGGCGAGAGGAGATCCAAGCGTCAAACATCAGATCGATCTTGCGGCCTGCTCTTATCGAATATCTTGAGGCCTTCGAGCATCGGCCGTCGGTCGAAGGCTTGGTCCTGCTCGGGGGGGCCTCGTCGTGCCAGGGTCGAGCAGTTCTGGACGAATATTCGGACTTGGACGCCGCAGTCTTCATATCCATACCCGCAGCAACCCCATGGGTGGGTCAGCAAAATTCAGTCAGGACGTTTCTCAACCAATCTCAGAATCTTTTGCCCCCGTGGCTACCTCCCTTCCAGCTGGCCATCCCCAGCCCAGGGACCAAGGCTGGCGAGATCAGCTTGGACCTCCACCAGCTCATTGTCGAACTTGAGGAAGACGACGCCAGGGTCTGGGATGAGGGGTGCCGCCAAGCCTACTCAGAGACAGGCGAGATCATCTTTGATCGGTCGGGTCGGGTGGGTCGCATTATCGCGCGCAAGACCGAGTGGGATGAAGACGAGGCGTGGCGAACTCTGATTCGGGTTATTGGGCAAATCTACTGGTGCGGCTGCGTGAACCCGCTCCGGCAGCTCGCACGTGGGTTGCCTGATCATGCCCATGATCTCCTCAACGAAGCTCTGGATGGCATCATTCATGTCGCTTATATCGCTAATCGGCGTTATCGTCCTCATCGGAAATGGCGGCTGCGTGAATCTTTTTCGTTGCCGTCGCTGCCCCCAAGGTTCAAGGAGCGAGTCTTGGAGGCCCTCGTGATACGAGACCTTGAGCCCGCTCATGTTGGAAGCCGCATCCATCTCGTGACCGACTTGATTACCGACGTGACCGAGCTGGCTTCGCGGTTCTGGGAACTCCCGGAGGATTGCTACAACGCGGCCTGTCAGTTCTCCTACGACGACCGCCAGCTTCGGCGCCCAACTGATCAAGCAACGAATCGCCCTCGGTCGAAGGCTGAGGGCCGTAGCAACATCCAATGAGGCCAGGGTAGATTTGGTGGAATCGAAGAAAGAGGGGCCGTTATGCTACTCGACGTTCAATCTTCAGCTGATCAGATTCATGACGACGGATTAGTCTTGGTTCCAATTACGGTATCCGGCGCGCGGGGTGCACCCAACCCGACTACCGGCGGGATGTGTCATCGCCCACGGACCCCTTCCCCCAAGCCCACGTGGAGTCTGAAGGTCCATCCTGCAACTCGATACCAATCCTTCTGAGAGCACCTCGTATCTGATCCGCGCAAGACCACTCCAGCGACCCTCTAAGTTGCCCACGAATCTCAACAAGCTCCTCGATGAGGGCCACGAGGCTTTGCTCAGATTCAGCGGCGGCCTGCGCCAGGTTGCTCAGGTGCAAGAGCGTTTGCTCTACCAATGCATTTGTCCGCACGGAACCGTAGGCGGCAACGGCCCGTGCGCCCTGATCGGCCAGGGCTCCCAGGCCCATTTGAGTCAGATGCCCAACGTCCTCGTGAGGATCGGATGCGAATTGATAGGGTCTTTCCTTGTGCCCGGCTTTCGCTGTCAAGTCCTGCCGGGTGCGAGACTCAGTCTGCTCTCCTTCGTCGCGCCGGCCAGACCAGGCAACTTCTCGGAGGTCGAGGCGTTTGCCGGCAGGCACAACTATCTTTTGGGCGCCTCTTCCAATCGTGACGACGCCGCGCCCCATGACCGTCATGATTCCTTGTCGTTCGTCGATGATGCAGCCTGTGTGTTCGTCTACACCCAGGATACGAACATCCGGGGGCAACAATTGCTCCATGGTCGAGAAGCGATTCTGGCCTAGGTAACAGAACCGGGTATCGAAGTCCTTGCCTTCGCTGTTGTTGTAGTGCGGGACAACTGCAACCCGAAGAGACGCGTGGGCAAGGAGGTCCAGCCCTTCCATCCAGTGCAACTCTTCGCCCACCTTGAATATCTCGTAAACGGGCAGGGCAAAAGCCCCAAGCGTGATGGCTGCCGCGCTGGCGAACATCAAGCAACCTCCATCGTTGAGGATTTGCTGAAGGATGGCTGGGATTTCCGTTGCCCGCAATGCACGGAGAGCGAACGAAGGGCTCCCCGGCCCGGCAAGAACATAGTTCGCCTGCCTAAGGGCTGCAAGAAATCGACCCCGCGTCGCCGGCTCCAGGTAGTCTCGCCAGGAGAGTACTGCGATTTCGAGGTCAAAGGAGTCCCGAAAATACGACTTGGCGCGATCCCCCAACTGATCCACGTTCTGCTGAAAAGCCGCTGGAACGTCCAGGAACACCGGACGGATCGTGGCGAGAGCAGAGAACAGCGCCTGATGGAGTGGTCGGAGTGACTTAAGCAACTCTCCTGAGCCCGCAATAGCTATCATTGAGCGCACATCCGCCTGGGTGTCCCCGATCTTCCGTGCCGTGGAACGGCGAAGAGTTCCGCCGAACGGGCCGAAGACTTGGCGGCCAGAGGCGCAACGTTCGCCCATCGCTCATCGTGTACAAGGGTATAGCAGTCCCGGCCCTGCCCAGCCACCCTGACACACTGGCGTCATCGGATCCGGCGAAAGACCAGCCACGTTGTGTCGACGATGCGGCGCACCGAGGTTCTCAGGCCTCGTAACGCTTGCAGGGCCTCCTCCAGGGCATTCCAGCCCACGAGTGCACTTGACCCGGACCTGGTATGCGGAGCAGCCCGCAGCGCAGCCAGATCGCCAGGTGGGGATTCCTGGTCCGACAAGGATTTACCTTGGCCAAGCTCTGGGTCGTGTGCGGGGCGGGTTTGAGGGAATGGCTACGTTACGAGAGGACGAATAGACGCTCGGGCGGCCGTCCGGTCAGAAGCGAGGAGAAAAAGGGCCTCATGAGTCCCAAAAGGATCTCGGTTCTTCGGTACGGGTCGCTCAGGCGGCCGGGGCGCCAGGCTCAAATACGGGGAGCGGATATAAATGACTGGTGACGACAGAGACCCCACGCCTCACACAGTTCTCCCACGGCGCCGGCTGAGCCTGCAAGCTCGGTCCCGGTGACCTGGCGCAGGTCCTGCGCCGCTTCGGAGAGCACCACCGCAGCGAGGACCCGAACCTCCTGCTGGGCCTCGACGCGCCCGACGACGCCGCCGTCTACCGGATCAGCGACGACCTGGCGCTCCTGCTGACCATCGACTTCTTCACCCCCATCGTCGACGACCCCTACCTCTGGGGGGCCATCGCCGCCGCCAACGCCTTCAGCGACTGCTACGCCATGGGCGGCCGCCCGGTGCTCGCCCTCAACCTGCTCGGCTGGCCGGAGCACCTCGACTTCGACCTGCTGGCGCTGGTCCTCGAGGGCGGTGCCGACAAGGCGACCGAAGCCGGCGCCTCGGTCGTCGGCGGCCACACGGTGGAGGACCAGGAGCCGAAGTACGGGATGGCCGTGACGGGCATGGTCCACCCCGACCGTCTGGTGCGGTCCTCGGCGGCGCAGCCCGGCCTGTCCCTCGTCCTCACCAAGCCGCTGTCGATGGGCATCGTCTCCACCGCCATCAAGCGGGACCGGGCGCCTGCGGGCCTGGTCGAGCAGGCGACCGCCATCATGGCCACGCTGAACGGCCCGGCCGCCGAGGCGATGCTCGAGGCGGGGGTGGAGGCCGCCACCGACGTGACCGGGTTTGGGCTGCTGGGCCACCTCAACAGCGTGGCGAGACTCTCCGGCATCTCGGCGGAGATCTGGTCCGAGGCGGTCCCCGTGCTCGACGGCGTGGCGGACCTGGCGGCCGAGGGCCTGGTGCCCGGCGGCACCCGGCGCAACGCGTCGTACTATTCCCCCTTCGTGGACTTCGACCCCAGCATCGGCGAGACCGAAAAGACGCTGCTGTTCGACGCCCAGACCTCGGGCGGGCTGCTCATCGCTGTCGACCCCGCGGCGGAGGCCGCGCTGGTCGAGGGGTTGCGGCGGCGGGGGACCCCGGCCTCGGCGGTCATTGGCAGGACGGTCGCCGGGGAGCCGGGCCGGATCACGGTGAGGCCGGCGCCGTGAGGACCCTCGTCATCCCGAAGGACGTCTACGACGGCATGGTGGCTCACTGCGAGGAGGGTATGCCGAACGAGGCGTGCGGCTTCATTGGCGGCAAGGTCAGCGACAAAGAGAGCGTGGCGTCCAAGCTCTACCCGATGACGAACGCGGCGGCGTCCCCCGTCTTCTACCGCCCCGACGACCGGGAGATGCTGTTGGCGCTGAAGGACATGGACGACAACGACCTCGACGTCGCCTCGATCTTCCACTCCCACGTGGCGACGAGGGCCTACCCGTCCCCGACGGACATCCGGGAGGCGCACTACCCGGACGCCGTCTTCGTCATCGTCTCCTTTGAGGACCGCGACAACCCGTACGCCAGGGGCTTCCTCATCCACAAACAGGACTGGCGAGACGCCACCGGCGAGGTCGAGGAAGTCGAGCTGGTCCTCGAGTAGTCGGGCGCCATGCCCCACTGCCGTGTTCCACGTCGGAGGGAATCGCGGGGCGCCAGCTGTGGTTGTACCTCCGCGGAGGATATGACCATGATCGAGACAAGCACTCAACCAAGCACGTTTTCCATAGCCCCGGCCACCGGCGTGGGCGCCGTTCATCTCGGCGTCACCGGCGGGGAGGTCGCCAAGGCCTTCTACAAGGACGTTGTCGGACTGACCCTGCTCTCGGAGACGGAGGAGGAGCTGCGATTCGGCTCTGCGGCCGGCCGTGAGCTCGTTGTGCTCGTCCCCGGCTCCAGCCGGCCGGTCGTCGAACGGCGCACCGGGCTGTACCACCTCGCCCTGCTGGTCCCCGACCGACGGGAACTGGCACGGGTCATCCGGCGCCTGTCCTGGCTCCGGTACCCGAACTCGCCGACCGACCACACGATGACGAAGTCCGACTACCTGTGGGACCCGGACGGCAACGGCATCGAGATCTATACCGAGAGCCCCGAGGACGGCTTCTTCGGCATGGAGAACGGCACGTTCATTGCCCGAGACACCGCCGGGAACCTGCGGTCGGGCCGGGACCCCATCGACCTCGAGGAGCTGTTCGGGCACCTGCAGCCCGGCGACGGCCTCGATGCGCCGATGCCGGCCGAGACGAGGATGGGCCACGTTCACCTCCACGTCCGGGACGTCCAGGAGGCTGTGGACTTCTACCACGGGCTCGTCGGCTTCGACGTGATGGGGATGGCGCAGCGGTGGGGAGCGGCATTCGTCTCCGCGGGCGGCTACCACCACCACCTTGGCCTCAACACCTGGGCGGGCGAGGGGGCGCCGCCGCCTTCGGTCGATGCCGCAGGGCTGCGCCACTACACGATCGAACTCCCCGACGAGCCGTCGCTGGCCGAGGTCGCAGGCCGTCTCGGCCGCACCGGGGTCAGCCTGGGCGAGCACCCCGATGGCGGCTGGTGGCTTCAGGACCCGTCAGGTAACCAGATCCACCTGACCGTGCGCTGACCACAGGGCGTAGCCGAGCCGGGCCAGGCCCCCGCCGAAGACGAACGCGCCGATGATGCGCAGGAACCAGGGGGCAGGCCCCAGTGGAGCCACGGGGGCGCTGAAGAGAAGCACGCCGACCATCACCGCGATGGCCCCGTCTCTCGGGAGCACCCTTGCCCGCAGGGTCGCCCATCCGAGCAGGACGTAGCCGATCGCCAGGATGGCATAGGTGGCGTCGATGGCGAGGCGAGGGCCCAGGCTGCGGAACATGGGCCCGTTGGCGGCGACAAACGCCGGGTCGGCCTTGGCGATGGCCGGCCAGAGGAATGCGGTGATCATCCCCGTCCCGACGAACATGGCGGTGCCGGTGAAGGCCACGGCGAAGGCGACGACGCCCAGCCGGCCCGCCGCCTCCCGCTGGCGGGCGCCGAGGCCGAGCAGCCCGAAGAGGGCGAACAGGGCCCCCAGGAAATGAAAGGTGTGCGCCGGGAGCCACCGCACGCTGAGCGGCGCCTGCGCACCGGCGAGCTCACCGTAGGGGTGGAGGACAAGGAACAGGACGAAACTGCATCCCGCGAGGATCAGGGCGAGGCCGCAAATCTGCACGAACCGGCAGGTTCCTGCCGGGCCTGAGGCACCGAGGCCTGAGCTGTGCTCCGCACGAGCCCTCCGCCATAAGGCGCTCGATTGAGATGGTCTTGTATTCTGTGAGTATTAGACAATTCTGCGGGCAATGCAAGAGGGCGAAGGAACCATTTCCAGGCACGAATAGCGCCGGGCTGGTGGTATCGTCGTGACCCATGCCAGTCAAGGTGCGCATCCCCGCTGTGCTCCGTCCCCAGGTGGGGGGCCAGAGTTCCGTCGAGGCGTCCCCGGGCAGGCTGCGTGACGTGGTCGGCGAACTTGTCGGTGCCTACCCCTCGCTCGCCGAGGAGCTGCTCGGCGAAGAGGGTCAGCTGCACCGCTTCGTGAACGTCTACATCAACGACGAGGACATCCGGTACCTCGACGGGCTCGACACCAAGCTCGGCGACGGCGACGTCCTCTCGATCCTGCCTGCCGTCGCCGGCGGATCCGGCTAGACAGTTCTTCCTCAGGTGCGCTTCGACGACATCACCGGGCTCGTCGGCAATACCCCCCTCGTCGGTATCTCCAGCCTTTCCCCCAAACCGGCAGTCCGGATCTGGGCCAAGCTCGAGGGGCAGAACCCGACGGGGTCGCTGAAGGACCGCATCGTCCGGGCGATGCTGGATGCGGCGGAGCGCTCCGGCACGCTGACACCGGAGCGGATCCTGCTGGAGCCCACGTCCGGCAACACCGGTATCTCACTCGCCTTCCTGGCCTGCCGCCGGGGGTACCGCCTGGTGTGCGTCATGCCCGAGACCGCCTCGGCGGAGCGCCGCCAGCTCATCCAGGCCTACGGGGGGGAGATCCGGCTCACCGAAGGTGAGTTCGGGTCCAACGGCGCCATCGAGGTGGCGAAGAAGATGGCCGACGAGGATCCCCGGTACCTCATGCTCTACCAGTACGGCAACGAGGCCAACCCGGCGGCGCACTACGAGACCACCGCCCCCGAGATCGTCCGGGACTGCCCCGAGATCACGCACTTCGTGGCCGGCCTCGGCACCGGCGGGACCCTCACGGGGGTCGGCCGGTACCTGCGGGAGCACCGTCCCGACGTCCAGGTCATCGCCGCCGAGCCGGAGCAGGGGGACCTGGTGTACGGCCTGCGGTCGCTCGACGACGGCTTCGTGCCGCCCGTGTTCGACTCCAGCGTGCTTCACGGGCGCATCAAGGTGCGGTCGAACGACTCCGTCAACCTGACCCGCCAGGTGCTCGAGAAGGAGGGCATCTTCTGCGGGATCTCGTCCGGGGCGACGGTGCACGTCGCCCGCCGGATCGCGCAGAGGATCGACGCCGGCGACATCGTCTGCCTCTTCGCCGACGGGGGCTGGAAGTACCTCTCCACCGAGATCTGGACCAAACAACTCGAGCAGGCCGCCGAAGACGTCGAGTACATGCCGTGGTAGGGGGGCCCGGCGCCCCCACCGGCGCCCCCGGCGCTTCGGCGCGGGTTCCGGCGCGGGCCGAAGCGGAGCGGCCGATCGCCGTCTTCGACTCGGGTGTCGGCGGCCTGACCGTCGTGCGGGCGCTCGAGGAGCTGCTGCCCCAGGAGCACCTGGTCTACTTCGGTGACACGGCCCGGTCCCCCTACGGACCCCGATCGGTCGAGGAGGTCCACAGCTTCGCGTTTCAGATCATGGATCAGATGGTCCGCCGTGACGTGAAGATGCTCGTCATCGCCTGCAACGCCATGACGGCCGCCGCCTACGAGGAGGCGAGGGACACCTACGACATACCCGTCATCGGCGTCATCGAGCCGGCGGTCCGCTCCGCGGTGCGGGCCACCCACAACCGCAAGATCGGCGTCCTGGGCACCCCGGTGACCATCGGCAGCGGCGAGTACCAGCGGGCGCTGTCGGCCACCGGTCGCCAGGTCGAGGTCTTCTGCCAGCCCTGCCCGGCCTTCGTCGACCGGGTCGAGGGAGGGGATCTCTTCTCCGAGGAGCTGATCGGGCTGGCCGAGGGATACCTCGCCCCCTTGCTGGCGGCCGACGTGGACACGTTGATCCTGGGATGCACCCACTACCCGCTGCTGAAGGGCGTCCTGCACTGGGTGACCAAGGGGGACGTGGAGCTGATCTCCTCCGCGGAGGCGGTCGCCCGGGATGTCTACGCCCGGCTCGTCTCCGAGGGTCTCCTGCGCCGGGTGAAGGAGCTGGGCACCCGGCGCTTCATGGTCTCAGGTGACCCCGAGCAGTTCCGGGCGGTAGGGTCTCGCTTCCTGCCGGAACTGAGGGAAGTGGAGGCCGTGCCGTGGGCGTGAGGGAGTCGAGATGCCGGTCGCTGTAACCGTGCTGGGGGGGAGCGGGACCTTCCCCGCGCCGGGAGCTGCCTGCTCGGGCTACCTGTTCCGGTCGGCGAACACCAACCTCTGGGTGGACATGGGGCCCGGGACGTTTCCCAACCTCCAGAGCCACCTCGATCCTGCGGACGTGCACGCGATCGTGCTGACGCACGTCCACCTCGACCACATCACCGACTTCCTGCCGTACACGTACTGGAAGCGCTTCGGGCCGGGCAAGGAGGCGCCGCCGATCGACGTCTACGCCCCGGCCGGGACCGGGGAATTCCTCGGCCACCTCGCCGGGGGGGACCCCACGTACGAGGGCCACGTCAACTTCAAGGAGATCGACTCCACCCTGATCGAGACCATCGGCGACTTCGAACTGCGCTTCTGCAGGACCCGGCACCCCGTCGAGACGTACGCCATCCGGGCGCTGGCCAGCTCCCAGACCATCGTCTACACCGCCGACACCGGCCCGAGCCGGCCGGTGACGGATTTCGCCTGGGGAGCGAACCTCCTGATCGCCGAGGCGAGCTTCCAGCAGACCACCAAGGAGGGCGCCGACCTGCACATGACCGCGCAGGAGGCCGGCCAGATGGCGGCCCAGGCCCAGGTGACGCAGCTGGCCCTCACCCACATCGTGCCCGGGCTGGACCCCAAGGTCAGCATCGAGCAGGCCGCACGGGAGTACCGGGGCGAGATCCACGCGACTTCCGACAATTTACGGATTGTCGTCTACTGACGCAGGGGGGTTCGGGGGGAGTAGCAGCCCCCAAAGAGAGCCGCCCGGCGCTAGAGGCTGCGATCCCCCTGAAGAGAGGAACGAGGGGGGTTCGGGGGGAGTAGCAGCCCCCCGGAGAGAGCCGCCCGGCGCTAGAGGCTGCGATCCCCCTGAAGAGGGAAACGCTGTAGGGTCGCGCGGATGAAGCGAACCGACGGGCGCGCCCCCGACGAGCTCCGCCCGATCTCGGTCACCCGTGGATACACGGAGTTCGCGGAGGGCTCGGCCCTCTACGCCGCCGGGCGGACCCGCGTGCTGGTCACTGCCTCCGTCGAGGACAAGGTCCCCGACTTCCTCCGGGGCTCCGGCAAGGGCTGGGTCACCGCCGAGTACTCGATGCTGCCCCGGGCCACCGAGACGCGCACCCCGCGCGAAGCCGCCAAGGGGCGCCAGAGCGGGCGGACCCAGGAAATCCAGCGCCTGATCGGCAGGTCGCTCAGGGCGGTCACCGACCAACGTGTCCTGGGGGAGCGGACGATCTGGATCGACTGCGACGTGCTCCAGGCCGACGGTGGCACCAGGACCGCATCGATCTCCGGTGCCTACCTCGCCCTGGCGGACGCCTGCGGGCTCCTGGTGGAGCGAGGCAAGCTCCCCCGGTCCCCCCTGCGGGAGGAGGTTGCCGCCATCAGCGTCGGCATCATCGACGGGGTGCCCTGCCTCGACCTCTGCTACACGGAGGATTCGACGGCCCAGGTCGACCTCAACCTCGTGATGACCGGGTCCGGCGGCTTCGTGGAGTTGCAGGGCACGGCCGAGGGGATGCCGTTCACACCCGAGGAACTCCAAGCGATGCTGGACCTCGGGCGGAAGGGCGTCGAGGAGATCGTCGCCACGCAGCGCCGCATTCTGGAGACGTGAAGGCAGGAGACACCGTGGTGATCGCCTCGACCAACCCGGGCAAGATCGCCGAGGTGCGCCACATTCTGGCCGGGCTGCCGCTGGTCCTGGCGTCCCGGGACGAGGTGGGAGGCTGGCCCGAGATCGAGGAGACCGGCGACACCTACCTCGCCAATGCCCTGCTCAAGGCCCACGCGGTGAGCGCGATCACCGGCCTGCCCGCCCTGGCCGACGACTCGGGGATCGAGGTGGACGCCCTCGGCGGGGAGCCGGGTGTCCGGTCGGCCCGCTACGCCGGTGAGCAGGCGACCGACGAGGACAACAACGCCAGGCTTGTCGCCTCCCTCGAGGGGATTCCGCCCCAGCGGCGGGGTGCCCGGTACCGCTGCGTCGCCGTGCTGGTGACGCCCGACGGGGAGGAGATCGCCGGGGTCGGTTCGTGCGAGGGACGGATCGGCGACGAGCCCAGGGGGTCCGGTGGCTTCGGCTACGACCCCTGGTTCATCCCCGAGCATGAGTCCCGCACCATGGCGGAACTCACGGCCAAGGAGAAGCACGCCATCAGCCACCGGGGCAAGGCCCTCCGTGGCCTTGCGGAGAAGCTGCGGAATCTCTGAGTCCACTGCGGTCCAGCCAGGAAAGGAGGCAGGTATGGCTGACAAAAAGGGCGTCGTAGGGGAGTTCAAGGAGTTCCTGCTCCGGGGCCATGTCGTCGACCTTGCCGTGGCGGTCGTCATCGGCGCCGCGTTCGGGGCGGTGGTGAAGGCATTCGTCAGCGACATCCTGACGCCGCTGGTCGGCATCCCCGGGAAGGCAGACTTCTCGTCGCTCCATTTCACCATCCGTGGCAGCACGTTCCAGTACGGGGACCTCATCAATACCGCGATCACGTTCTTCTTCGTCGCGGCTGCGGTGTTCTTCTTCGTCATCAAGCCGCTCAATGTCCTTGCCGCACGGCGCAACAAGGGCGTGCCCGAGCCGGAGGTGACCACGCGACCGTGCCCGGAGTGCCTCAGCGACATCCCGAAGGAGGCCCGCCGGTGCAAGTTCTGCACGGCGTCGGTGGAGCCGGTGCAGCCCGTGCAGCCTGCGGAGCCCGTGCAGCCCGTACAGCCGGCGGAGCCGGTGGCGGCGGACTGAGCAGGTCGGCCCTCAGGTCCTGGTACGAGCCGCGGCGGGAGGCGTTCCCTTGGCGTGCCCAGCCCGAACCGTACGGAGTCCTCGTCTCGGAGGTGATGCTCCAGCAGACCCAGGTGAGCCGGGTGGTCCCCGCCTACCGACGGTTCCTCACCCAGTTCCCGACGCCGGCGGCGCTGGCCGCCGCCCCGCTCGCCGACGTCCTGCGGGCTTGGAAGGGACTCGGCTACAACCGCCGCGCAGCGGCCCTGTGGCGGGCGGCGGGCGTCATCGTGGCCGAGCACGGCGGCGTCGTGCCATCGGACCCGGCCGCGCTTGCTCGCCTCCCGGGGGTCGGCCCCTACACCGCGGCGGCGGTCGCCTCCTTCGCCTACGGGGCTGCGGTCCCGGCCATCGACACCAACGTCCGCCGGGTGGTGGCCCGGCACCGACTCGGCATGGAGACGGCCGGCGCTGCGGATGTCCGCCGTGCCGCCGGGGCGTGGCTCGACAGGTCGGACCCCGGCGCCTGGAACGCTGCGCTCATGGACCTGGGCAGGGAGGTGTGCCGGCCGGAACCGCTCTGCACCGGCTGCCCTCTCCGGAGAGGCTGCCGCTACCGCACGAATCCCCGGGCGGTCAAGCCCCCGGGGCGAACGGCGGAGGCCTTCGAGGGCTCGATGCGCCAGTTGCGAGGGCGGATCGTCGATGCCGTCCGGGAGGCCCCGAGCGCACGGGTCGCCGACCTGGCCGCCCGGTGGGGCGAGCCGCCTGAACGGGTCGCGGCAGCGGTGGGTGCCCTGTCGGCCGAGGGCCTGATCCGGTCCGGCCCCGGGGGCCGCATCTCCCTGGGCGATGGAACCTGAGGAACCTGTTACTGGTGTGAAGCGTGTGAAAAAATCGTTGTCCAGCAACAAAAAGTTGTCACGCTTCTCATGCGGTAGGTTGTGTCCGTGAGAGCCGAGAACCGCTCAGTGGTCCGGCGTCGCCTGCCGGACAACCTCCTCCTGCCCATCGGCGACGGCGCGGTGTTCGTCGTCTTCACCGTCGTTGGGCTCATGTCGCACAAGGACAGCTTCACGCCCTACCACTTCCTGCGGAACTTCATCCCCCTGACACTGTCGTGGTATCTGATCGCCGTCATCCTGGACACATACGGGCGTGGTGGGGTGATCCGGATAGCTGCCAACTGGCTCCTCGCCGTGGTGGCCGGGGTTGCGATCCGGACGTGGTGGGTCGGCACTCCCAACGGCAGGGATCTCTGGGTCTTCCTGACGGTGGCCCTCGTGACCAACGGCGCCTTCCTGCTCCTCTGGCGCCTCGCCGCCTCCCGCCTAATGGCTGGTGGCGCTCGTGAAGGTGAAGGCGTCCAGGCGGAGGGCCGGCGCTAGCAGCGATCCGCCGCCGGGGGACAGGCACACCAGGTCGGCCCCCACGCCCGAGCACCCGGCCAGGGTGCCGAGCACGCTCTGGGTGAACCGGAGGTTGTGCACGGGCTTGGTCACCACGCCGTCCTCGATCAGGAAGAGGCCGTCCCGGGTCATGCCCGTGAGGATGGTCTCCCGCTGGTTGACGACGTTGACGTACCAGAACCGCCGCACGAGCAGCCCTCGCTCGATCCCCGACGCGAGCTCGTCGGTCGTCTGCTCGCCCGGGGCGATGAACAGGTTGGCGGGGTACGGGCCGTACTCCTGTGACCCGGAGGCGTGGCCGGTCGTGGTCGTCCCGGCCTCTGCGGCCGTGCGGGTGTCGTAGACGGGTTGGTTGGCGGCGCCGGCGTCGAGGATCGCCACCCGTTGGCGCCACACGCCCTCCCAGTCGAAGGCGGGCCCCAGGCTCATCGGGTGGGCGACGTCGTCCACGACGCTCACCCTTGGCGCGGCGACCTGCTGGCCCTGGCGGTCGACGAAGAAGGACTCCCCGTTCAGGACGTCCTTGGCCCCGAACCCCATGTAGGCCAGGTACTCGACCATCTCCCCGGCTGCCAGCGGCAGCAGCACGACGGGGTAGGTCCCCGGCGAGACATCCCCGGCTCCCTGCCCGCGGTCGGCCCAGTGAGCCAGGTCTTCGGCAAGGTCGACCACCGGGATGTCGGCGGCCCGCCCCGCGGCGCATTCGTGGTGGGCGGTGCCGTCGCCCGACCGGACCATACACGTGAAAGCGGCGATGGTGAAGGCGGTGTGGCGGCGGACGCCGTTGGTGTTGGCGAGCGACACCTCGTCGGCCGAGGTGGAGAAGAACCCTGCAGCCGGCCGGTCGCCGGCGGCCTTGACGACTTCCGCGACCCGCTCGGCCCGCCAGGCGGGAGAGGCGTCAGCCGTTGCGCCGTCGAAACGTTTCGCGTCCTGCGCCGGCGGGACCAGGCTGGCGCCGAAATCGGTGGGCAAGCCGGGGAAGATGTCGTCGGGAGGCGAGAGCCGGGCCATCTCGAGCGCCCTGAGCCCGGCTCGGCGGATCGTATCCTCGTCGAGGCGGTTCGTCCCCACCGCAGCCGACCGCCTGCCCGTGACGACACGCACCTTCACCCTGGCGTCGGAGCGCTCGGTGTGCTGGTGGATGATCGAATCCGCGAAGCGGGTGAGGCCCCCGGACTCGGAGAAGAGGGTGACCTCGACCTCGTCGGCGCCCTCCACCGCGAGGGCCTTCTCGGCGATCTCGAGCGCCCGCTCCGCCCCGATCACTCGCCCGCTCGCACGGCGACGTTGCGGAAGCGGGCCGGGGCCGCCCCGTGCCCCACCCGCGCCGCCTGAGCCGGCTGGCCCTTGCCGCAGTTCGGTACGCCCCAGATCTGCCACTCGCCGGGTCCGGCGATGCCGTCGCAACCTCCCCAGAACTCCGTGGTCATCCCCTGGTACATCGGGTTCTTCAGCATGCGGCCGAGCTTGCCGCCCTTGATCTCCCACGCGATCTCGCACCCGAACTGGAAGTTCTTCCGCAGGTCGTCGATCGACCATGAGCGGTTGGTGGACATGTAGATCCCGTCGTCGGTTGCGGCGATCAGCTCCTCGAGGCTGGAATCGCCGGGCAGGAGGTTGACGTTGGTCATGCGGATGAGCGGGTAGTTGATCCAGCCATCGGCTCGCATGGTCCCGTTGGAGCCCTCCAGGCCGATGGCGGCAGCGGTCTCGCGGGAGGTCTGGAACCCTACGAGGAGGCCGTCCCGAATGAGATAGGTGGGGGAGGGGCGCACCCCTTCGTCGTCCCAGCCCACCGTGCCGAGGCCGCCCGGCGACGTGCCGTCCGAGACGATGGTCACGTGCTGGGAGCCGTAGGTCAGCTTCCCGAGGTCCGGGGGCGTGAGGAACGAGGCCCCCGCATAGGCTGCCTCCGTGCCGAGGATCCTGTCGAGCTCCGTCGGGTGGCCCACCGACTCGTGGATCTGCAGGGCCACCTGCGAGCCGTCGAGGACGATCGTCGTCGTGCCCGCCGGGCAGGCCGGAGCCGTCAACAGGGCCAGTGCGTCCTCGGCGACCCGGGGCGCCTCGTCCACGAGGGCGAGGCCCCGCACCAACTCGAAGCCCATGCAGGCGTACTGGCCCCCGTGGGAGCCGGGGTAGGAACGCCGCTGCGCATCGTGCTCGTCGGCGGCGGTTGCCGTGATGCCGGTGCCGGTCTGCAGGATGGTCTGGGCGAGCAGCGACCCTTCGCTGGAGACGAAGACGGTTCGCTCCCGCCGCAGCTCGAGCGAGGCGGCGGCGGCCATGATCCGCGGGTCGATGCGCATGGCCTCCGAGGCGGCCATCAGCAGGTCGACCTTCTCGCTCAACGGCACGGCGAAGGGATCCTCCTTGAAGGGGGTCTCGTAGTGGCCCCCCTGAGGGGCGGCGGGTGCCAGCGAGACGTTGCGGCGCTTCACCTGGGCAGAGGCCCGGCCCACGTCCACGGCCAGACGGGCGGTCGTGGACGGCTGGTCCCCTTCGAGGACGAACGTGGCGGCGAAGCCCCAGGCACCCTCGACGAGGACCCGTACCCCGACCCCGGCGGAGGTGTCGTGCTCCGCGGTCTCCAGGATGCCGTTGCGGACCGCAAGGCCCTCGGTCTCGAGTTCCTGGACGCGCACGTCGGCGTAGTCGGCCCCCGCGTCCAGGGCGACCTGCAGTGCGCGCTCCGCGATCTCCCTCACCCGACGGGATGCTACTACCGTCCCACCTGGAGTCTGCGACCCCCGCCGTGTATGGTTCGAGGATGCGGGTGGCGGTCCTGATCGGCACGGAAAAAGGGGCCTTCGTGGCCACGTCGGACGCTGCCCGCCGGCAGTGGCAGGTCGAGGGGCCGCTGTTCAAGGGCTGGAAGGTCACCGCCAGCGCCCGCAGCCCCTCCGGTCGCTACCTGGTGGCGACGGCCAGCTTCGTCTACGGGCCGGCGCTGCACGTGGGAGACGACCTCTCGGGTCTGGCCCAGGTCGAGGACGGGCCTGCCTACCCGGAGGGTGGGGACCTGAAGCTGAGCCAGATCTGGACGATCAACGCCGGTGCGTCTCGCCACTATGCGGGCGTCGACCAGGCGGGGCTGTTCTTCAGTGACGACGACGGGCAGAGCTGGCAGCCGGTCCCCGGCCTGAACGACCACCCCACACGCAAGGGGTGGCTGCCCGGAGCGGGGGGCCTGTGCGCCCATGCGGTGCTCGTCGATCCCGCGAACGCCGAGCGGATCTGGTGCGGCATCTCGGCGGTCGGCGTCTTCCGGTCCGACGACGGCGGCGCAACGTGGGTGCCGAAGAACGAGGGCGTCGACCAGGTCGTGCCCGACCCCAACTTCCCCGACATCGGCCGCTGCGTGCACGGGCTTGCGCCCGACTCGGAGCACGCGGACACCATCTTCCGGCAGGACCACAGCGGGATGTACCGGACCTACGACGGCGGGGACCATTGGGAACGCAACGAGGCAGGCCTTTCCTCGGGCTTCGGCTTCCCGATCGCGATGGACCCTTTGACCTCCGCCCTCTACGCGGTGCCCATCGAGAGCGGCGAGTACCGCATGCCGGTGGGCGGGGCGTTCCGGCCCCACCGGAGCACGAACGGCGGGGACTCCTGGGAGCCGCTCGGCAACGGCCTGCCGCCGCCTCCGTACGAGGCGGGCGTGCTCCGCGGCGCCATGGCCGTGGACGGGCTGGACCCCGGCGGCGTCTACCTGGGCACCGCCGCCGGCGACCTCTTCGTCAGCGCCGACGGCGGAGATTCGTGGCAGGGCTTGCCCTGCACGCTGCCGCGCATCCTGAGCGTCGAGGTCTACGTCGAGGAGTGACGCCCATGGCGCACGTGATCCTCCAACTTCCGACACCGGTCTGCTCGATCCTCGGCCTCACCGCCCGCTCCCACGAGGTGGAGGGGGCCACGGTCGACGAGGCGCTGGAGGACGCCTATGGCCGCCTCCCGGGCCTGCGGGTCCACCTGTGCGACGAGTCGGGGGCCCTGCGCCAGCACGTGTCGTGCTTCCTCAACGAGACGGGGACCCGGTGGCTGACGGAGGGCGAACAGCACCTCGCCGACGGGGACCGCATCACGATCCTGCAGGCAGTCTCTGGCGGGACGTAGGCCTCGGGGGCCTCGGCCGCCCGAGCATAAGACTGACACGAGAATTCCCCGGCGGCGGGCGGCCATGGGGGTTCGACCACTCTTCGTGGTCAATTCGGGGTCGCTATTTTCCCATAACACCCGTTTTGGCGGCCTTGTGGAAGCCCCGGACCCTAACTTTGGTTGTTTGACCGCGCCTGGCGCGGCGAGACAGCCACAGATGCGCCGGGACCGCCCACCAGGTACGAGGGCGACCACAGAACGTGGTGACGCTGGAGCGACGCAGCCGGTCCGAGGCCACGCAAAGGACCCCATTTTCATCCGCGGTCTGGACTTTGAGTAAAAACTGTTGCCCTACAGCGGTTTGTACTCAAAGTTCGGTCCTGCAGCGGGCCCGAGCGCCACGGTTTTCGCGGTGTTGCGCTCTCGGCCGCTTCGAGTCAGAATCAGAATTGCATGAGTGTAGTTTTGGATCGGCCCCCAATCCGCGCCGGTGACCCGGACGAGCCAGCCTGCCCCTCGAACAGCTACCTTCCCCTCCTCCGGCGGCTCGAGCAGCTACCCCCGGTTGTCGAGGCGGGCTCACTCCTCGTAGACCGGGCGCTCCGCCTTTGGTCACGCCCGGGATTCGAAGTGTTCGTCTGCCTGCCCGAGCTGCGCTTCGAGCCGTTCGACTACCAGCTCCAGGCAGCAGGCGCCGTGCTGCGACGGATGCGCGGGCGGGCCATCCTCGCGGACGAGGTCGGTCTGGGAAAGACGATAGAGGCCTGCCTGGTGCTCAGCGAGCTCCGGCTCCGGGGGTTGGCGCG
>Ga0099828_10000124_pt1 | contig 41216 bp, 38 predicted proteins | sample CZO8metaG_2_FD_79338 | JGI IMG/M metagenome (GOLD analysis project Ga0099828, IMG submission 79338) | Vadose zone soil microbial communities from the Eel River Critical Zone Observatory, Northern California, USA - CZOApr15con2H1.8 metaG | ecosystem: Environmental > Terrestrial > Soil > Vadose... | reverse complement strand
TGGGTCTTGGCCGAAGACCCGGGTCTCTTGTAGCCCGGTGGTGTAGTGGACTAGCAAGGGTCGAAAACAATGACCCGGCCAATGATGGGCTTTGGACTCCCTAACCAGGAAGAGACCCATCGACGGGAGTTCGAATCTCCCCCGGGCTACCATTGGCTGGCCATGACTTTACACCGCGTGCAGATGTCCCTTCTTCACCGCGTCCTTGAGGGCGGCCGTTATCAGTAGTGTCGTGCTCGTTATCTTGACTGGGAACTGGGTTCTGGAACAATGCTCGAAGTCACATTAGTAGACCGACTGGGAGCGGATTTCTCTAATCGTCCGGCTGTCTGAGCGGTTGTATCAAGATCGTTTCACCCAACGTATTTCCCCCATCTTCAACACATAGTAAGGCTGGAGGTAAGAAATCAAGAATGTCGTCGAAAACAGCCGTCGAATTCCCGAACATTCCCTCGATACTAGCTCTAGTAGGAGGCGCTCTGATAGTGCTCTTTGACACATTCCTCGTGACCGTCAGCATAGTTGTACTGCCACATCTCAACTACACCAACTTCAATTCGCCACGCGGCTACACTGGCAGTCCCGGTGCTCTCGCCGCAGGCTTTGTCGGAGCAATCGCAGTATTCGGTCTCATATGTGGCATCATCGTCACAATGTCAGCCGTACTGCTGCGCCTCAAGCCCAACCAGCGACAGACGTGGGGCATACTGGTACTGGTCTTTAGCATCCTAGGCTTCTTCGGCTTCGGAGGCTTCATAGTCGGATCAGTTCTGGGAATAGTCGGCGGAATAATGACCCTCAGATGGAAACCATCACCGACAGCACCAGCAACACCCCCGCAATAGGGAGAATCGATCGGACTAGCGCGAAGGAGAAGGGGTGAGGCGAAGACTCGGAGAAACTAAAGATCCTCCTGATAATGCTTGTATCGGCTGCAGGAGGACTGGCAGTCTCCGGGTACATCCTCTCCCTAATCCTAACCCCCGCAGAATCACCTTTGGAGGTTCTCTCTCAACTTCTCACGAAAGGGTTCCCAGCCACTTTTCCATTTCTCGTTTTGTTTTCTTCGATTCTATTTCTCTGCACGGTACTAGCCAGCGTGGTTGGGGTCATCTATTTCCTGGTTCTCCCTGAGATGAAAAGCTACTACGCACCCGGCAATGGTAACGGGAAAGAAAACACAGCCATGGTCCTGAAAACTCTCAAGCCTGAAGAAAGAAGCATCGTCAATGTTCTAGATGCCCACGGGGGCACCTATTTGCAGAAGTACATCACGAAGGAAGCGGGTCTATCGCGATTGAAGACTCATAGATTAGTCGCAGCGTTGTCAGAGCGCGGAATCGTTCAAGTTGAGAAGTACGGAAACACGAACCAGGTTAGACTTGTAAAGTGGTTCCATGACGGGATGCATCAACCATGAAACCTGGACCGTCGCTATTCGTCAATGCTGTCAGAACAGCAGATCCTACCCATGCCGGCCAGATCGACGTTTGGCCCAATTGTGGTCACGTCGCCCGGTTTGATGCCGTCGTTTACTCGGAGAATTCACTGCAACGATATCGAACAGAATGCGTCTGTAGTTTATCGTCAGAGCCCTTGCATAGAATGACCCTGGAATGCTCATCTCTTGGAACTCGTGACCTTTCTTTTCGTGTGGGCCGAATCTTTCGAACGACAAGCAGGTTTCAAGGTACAGCTTCAGCTTACTAACATCAGCGTCCACCACGACTTCCTTTGGTATGGGTTGCTTCTTTGACTCGCGGAGCAGGTCATTCAGTGCTTCTCGCGCTGCTTCATGGTTCTTCCATGCTTCCTCAACATATACGGGGAATAGGCCGTTCGCTTCCATCTTTGAGATGAATGAGCCGTTGTTGTCTTCTGCGTAGCTTTTGAGGAGGTGTGCTTTGATGTTGAGTTCGTTTGTTCTGTCGAAGCTGTACAGGAAGCGGCGGGCGTTGCCTTCCTCGTCTGATTTGTAGGCGTGGTTTAGCGAGTCGCCGAAAGAGCCGCTGGCTAGGAGAAACCTTGCCATGTCATAGTCCTGGGAGATTAGGGCGCTGGAGATCATGTGTGCAAAGTCTGGCTCATATGGGATCTCGCTCATCAGGAGACCCTTCCAGGTGGTTTTGCGGGTGTGCCGGTCTATCGCTCCAATCTCGACGAGCCAGTTTTCTGCGAAGGCGACCTCGCGATGGTCGACTTTTGACATGAATTCCAGTTCTGAAAGTTTGAGGCCGTACTTGGACATCAGTAGTACTAGGTCGAACGGGGTCTCGGTCTCGAGAGCCTTGCGCACTGGTATCGGATCGATCTTCTTTGGAAGCGGCGAGTCAGTCAGGATGACCGCGCGGCCTGGTTTGAACCGGCCTATTCGGCCCATCATCTGTAGCAGAGAGTTGTTGTCTATGCTCGTGTAGTGGAGTGTCTTTTGGCCTAGCTTGTCCTTGCTGTCGATCACGTCGTCGAAAATGAGCACGTTGTCGACGTAGATGTTTACTGAGCTGGCGATTACGTTTGTTGCGAAGATTCTCAGATTCTTGTCGGTCTCGGCTCGGCGCTGTACCCTGTTGACCTCGGACCCCTCAAGCCCTCCGTGAATGTAGACGCCGCGGTAGAGATCAGCATATTTTTCGACCATGCGTCTGGTTGGGAGAAAGACTAGCCAGGACTCGTCGCGGGGCTGCGAGTAAAGATACCGGTCTAGAATCCTGAACATTCCATTAAGATCGTTTACCAGCTCCACTTCTAGCTTGACGCGGTATCTGCGCCCGCTCATCCGGTAGAGGTTTGAAATGCCTAGGAAGGAAAGGAATTCTTTCGGGTCGATAGTGGCGCTCATGACCCGAAACAGATTCTTTGCATTGTCTTCCTCCTTCTTCGCCAGTGACATGCACAGTTCCAGCTGAGAAGACATCTGGTGGCTCTCATCAAAGTAGATTGAAGAATCCTGAATCGAGTTCTCGGCCAGCATTCTTAGCAAGACCCCGTCGGTGACTATCTTGATCTTGCCGGTGACGTTGATCTGAGTGTCCTTCGTAATGACCGCCAGTTCATGTTCTAGTTCTGGATGAAGCGCTTGGAGCGAATAGTAGAGCGCGTTGCACGCAGCCCTCGATGGTTCGCGGAGGACGATCTCCCTCCTCCCCTTGGACAATTCGTATTCGTGAATCGGGGTGACGGTGCTCTTCCCGGTTCCGACATCGCCGATGATTACGAAGTGTTCCGAGAAATCTATCGAGTCGAGGATCGAGAAGATTGGGAGAGGAGGTTCTGACGGTTTGTTATTCGCTTTCGCTCGGCTCTCTTCTCCTATGTTTGGGACGGCTGGGGAACGGTAATCATAATCAACGCCAAGTTCGTTGCCAGCCAAAGGAATTCGAGCCCTCCAGAGTATGGTTTCGGTAGGGGAAGAAATAAACCAACGCCGATGAGAAATCTACTATCCATGCGAGCGTGAGTCCTCAGTACCTTCCAGAATTACTTGGACGAACTTGTTTCTTGATTTTGTTCCTCTTACGATGGTGACTCTTGATTTTGGGATTTTGAAGTGTTCGGCCAGAATCTCCACGAGTTTCTTATTCGCTCGGCCACCCACCGTCCTTTCATCGACCTCACTTCAAAACAGTCCTCACTCACCCTGACCACGACTGCTTCTCTCGAGTTCGAAGTCCCCGTATACCCTGATCAGCATACTTCAAGGAACCCGTCGAAAGTCAGAGATAGCCGCCCTATCCTGCTTATTAGCCGGATGACTCGTTTTTCCGGATATGGCCGATCCTCCTTATCCTTACCAACAGCCAAAGGACGGCAACACTCCGATCATTGTCGTAGCCGCCGTGGTCCTATTTGTGCTGGTGCTGGCTGGCGCAATAGCAGCTTTCCTATTCTACACGCCGAGCATTCTTAGATCCAGTAGCAGCTTGCGTGACTTGCAGGATCCCAGCGTCACGAGTGCGACACTGACTTGTACTGGGATCTGCAATCTCACCGGGCAATTCTACTCAGACTATACCAGCCAGTCTGGGCCGATAGCCTCGAATGGACCGGGAATCTGGCAGCTCGATAGATCCTCGAACGCGTTCTACTGGGACATTGAATGGCGAATCAATCTGACCTCAACCGGATCGATAACGATAGCGCTGAACACTGGATTTGTGATCCTACACCTTCAAGGTCCAACCAGCAACCAAGGCTCATGGACCACTTCCACAGAACAGCACTAGGGCTTCTCGAGCTAGTTCTCTACTTTCACAGGTCAATCCGGAAAGTTCTTATCGACAGAAGCCCCAGCAGGTATTGGATGAAGGGCGTTTGAGGGTCGCGAAAGGCGATCTCATCGCGTCACTCTTCCTGGCCGTTTTCGTGATTGGGTTCTTTGGTCTCCTTTACAACATCCGTGTGGAGAGCGGCTGGCCTATCCTTACCACCATTGGACTATTGTCCTTCCTCGTCATGGCCTACATCTTGCAGAACCAGAGAAAGAACCAGCGGAAATGGGAGAAACGGCCCGTCACCTTTCCCAATCCGGAAGGTGGAGGAATCGTGGGCCTGTACATGGAGCGTCCTTGGTACAGTGAACTGGCCGAGCTAGGCAGACGGTACAAGAGGAAAAAGCCCAAGTCTCAAGAAAAACGTCGCTAACCTGTCGAGGATCCTCCGAGGAGCCTAAAGTTTGGTTATTGCCCCGCTTCTAATATTGGGTCGCTTGCAATTCCCACCTAAGTCTCCGATTCTTTGCCAGAACATCGCTGGGATTGGATTCCGGCTCCGACCCATTCTAATACGACGATAATAATCAGGCCGCCGAGCGCGTACTAATCCATTCACATAATAGCAACCAATCACCGAGCATCCTCTAGATGTCTCTACTAGGAAGGGCAGGGCTCGACCTGAGATCGTGGGCCAAGAGCCTGAGAGCTTCAGACCGAATCATCATGGCCTGCATCATAGGGTTCGTCCTTGCACTGCTCGGTCTGCGAATACTCGGAACTCCAGTAGACACATACTTCGCCCTTGCCTTCTACCATTCCTTCTCCGGTGACACTTTGTCCCTCTAATCTTCGGGATAGCAACGTTAGGCGATCTCATCTGGGTCCCACTAGTCTTCTGGCTCTACGTCTTCCGCAAGGATAGCAATGAATGGACAAGCTCACTGATACTGGCGGTGGCGATGGTTTCTGCAATGGCTCTGACGGACGTCTTGAAAGCGGGCTTTCAACCTTCCAAGACCGTTCCAGGTACCTTCGCTCGGAATAAAGCCCCGCGGTGAAATTCCAACAAATCCCGGATTCCCCTCAGGACACACAACAAACGCATTTACAGTCGCTACAGTGATATGGTCTAGGTATCCTGCTTGGCGTGTTCCCTTCGTTCTGCTTGCGATCGCTACGGGGGTTTCGATGATCATTCTGGGGCTTCACTTCCCGAGTGATGTTATAGGGGGTGTTTTTCTAGGAATCTTCTGCGGGACATTCGTTCTGGGGTTAGCCAAACTCAGGTCGAGTAAGTGATATTGTTACTATCAAAGCAAGTCGAGGCTGCGGGCCGAACTCCAACCGACGATACTTAGCGGTTCAGCGAATCTCTGGTTCGCGAGTCTGCGAAGAGCTGAACCCTTCCACAGCTCTGACAGAGAAACGCGTCCAGGTGGAGAACGTCTTCTCCGAGCTCTGCCCAGTTTCCAAAGAGCAGATGAGCAGATCCGCTGGTTCCTCCGGTCCGGAATGGAATGTCGCCCATGTCAACCATAGCCGTGTTGCAGCTTTGACACTTGACAGCAAGGCTAGTTTGAGAAGTGGATTCTGACAATGTTCTTCGGTTGGAAGTTTTTGGGTTACTAAGCATTAAGCTTTCATCAGCAACGGCTATCCATGATCACAACGGCAAGAGCGCATGTTCAACGAAGAGCGGCCACTTTTGGTTTCGCTTATCTCTTCTTGAGATAAGGAGGCATTATGTTCGACTTCTCTGCATTGCAGAAGAATCCTGACTTCTACGCTCGGATGCTCCAGGTCTGGTGCTGGACGTGCGGCAGGGTCACGACTCATGAGATAACCTTCCGCTGGGGAGGGAGATGCTTTCTCTGCAGAGAGTGTGGAAATATCGTCGTTGAGAAGCTGTGATCATTATACCTGGACGACCATAGTCACCTTCAGGGAAAGATGAAGACGGGCCTTATGGCGGAGCCGGTCGCCTTGTCTCAGCCAGGTCAGCGTCCGCGGCCGCAAATCGAGTCTCTCACTGACCTCGTCTTCGGCCTGGCTCTATCAATAGGCGCCATCATTCTAATCAGCAAACAGCCCGCAAACCCAGCGGACCTCTACCGGGCTATCGCCGGGTTCGGGTTCAGCTTCCTGATCCTAATCCAAATCTGGTTCCGGTTCACCGAGATAATGTCCGTCCTCCCCGTCGAGACGACTGGGACCCGGATCCTCAACACTGTCCTCCTCTTCCTCGTCGCCCTCGAACCCTACCTGTTCAACAATCTGGGGTTTTTCTTCGTCACTGGGCAAATGTCAGGTCCGCTCGGCGAGGTCGCTTCGACTGTCTATGCGGTGGACATCGGAGCCATGTACGGCATCCTAGCCATGTTTACTAACATTCTCACAACCGAGGAGAGGAAACTAGTAGCTCCGGATCTGCTCAAAAAATACAAGTTTAGTCGTAACCTTGAGATTGCTGTTGCCATCATATTCCTAGTATCGGCGATTCCGGAATTTTGGACTCTGAACCTTCGATACTTCTTCTGGGCAATAACATTCTTCATCTTTCGCATCGGGACTATTGTTAGAGGATGGCGGAAACGGTCCCACTTCAGCTAGTTTTCAGGCCGATCCAAAGGTCGAATTTCGAAACTAGTCAAGACTGCTCTAGTTGCAGAGCGCATCTCTGAGAGCACGATGCCCTCATTTGACATTGAAATGTGAATGCTGAGAAAACAATCACTTTCCAAAAGCGTCTCCAACAGATGCCGAGGAACTTATTCTCCGAAAATTGGATGGATGCGTAGCGCAAGTTAGAAAGTGAGAGAAATACGGTAATTTTGGGCAAACAATCCCATAATAGTTATCAGTTTCTGAATTGTCCGTAGAATACAACAGATTTATATTCAAACGTCTGCTTATGTGTGATACGGTGAATTCGGGACGCGAGCTAAGCCCAAAAAGAAGAGTAAGAAGTAGAATCCGCCGAGTTATCTAACTTCTACTTCGAAATTCCCGAGTTTCTTTTCCTTTGTTCCGACCTAATTCTGACCGCTCTTGGAAGGCCCGCGCCTCATTAGGCTCCTCTGTAGTCGAGCAGTGCCAGAATGAACATTGCATGGGACCAAGCGAGTGGCGAGGCGGATATTGGCTCTCCATTGTCTTTGTGGACTTGCTCGGCGAAGAGCTGTAGCTCGTCAACGTGTCTCACACACCATTCAATGAGGGTCTTCGCCTTCTCATAGTTTCCCTGCTGGCATCGGTATAGCGCCATCCAGAGCGTAGTGATGAACCACGGATTTCCTCCATGATACGTGTCACCTGGATATCGTCCTATTCCTTCCGAAGCGTACGTGAACGCGCTTTCGATCTGTCGAGAACTACTGAGGATTCGCGGATCATCAGGTTCGAGCACTCTGAACGGATAGGTTAGGCCGAGAATTGCTGTGTCGATGGAAGAGTCGTGGGGCTTCACAGATTTCAGGAATCGGCCGCTCGGCTCGTCCCACAGGTGTTTGACGATTGCAGTCTGCAGATTCTTAGTCTCGTTTGACCATGCGTTGGATAGCACCTCGTAACCGAGGGTCGAAGCGATTCTAGCGCTTTCTCTCATAGCAGCTGTGGCGGCCGCGTTGGTGTATGTGTGAAGAGCCTGCTTTTCTTCCCATAAGTCAAAGGAGGGTCCCACAAGACCCGTGTCGGCGTCCCTATTTCGAAGGAGATGCTCGACGCCCTTCTTCACTGTCGGCCACATGTCAGCAAGAAACTCCTCGTCCCTCGTCAAAGTGTGGTGCTGGCCGATGCCCCAGAGAATAGTTGCGCACTGATCTTCCTGTTCTCCCCAAGAAGGACCTGGAGATTTTTCAACATGGTATCTCTGTGCCCAACCGCCATCTGGCTGTTGGACTTCCTTGCACCATTTATAGAAAGCTGCCGCGTCGTGATTGTAGCCACAGCGGTCCAGGGCATAAGCGACGTACGTCCCATCTCTCGACCAGACATAGCGATAGTCAGGCTCCAGAGTTGGGGCCGCGATTATTCCCCCAAGGTCGGGAGATACGAGGGTCTGGAGGGTGAGTAACGATCTTCGAAGCAGTTCCCTCCAATGTTCCTGGGCCACTGTAGCCTTGTTCCTTCTCAGCCAGTCCTGGCAGGATCGATTCACATCGTTGACCATTTCTGCGAGCGAACTCTGTCTGGCCTCTTCCAAGATATCGAGAGCCTGTTGCTTGTTGTGGCCGAAGGTCATCAGAAGGACAAGCTGTTCCCTCGCGCCTTGGGGTAGGTCACCGAGACTCCATTTCAGACACGAGTTTACTCCCTTCACGCCTGCATGCAGCGCTAAGGAGTTGCCGCCTAGCTGACCATCCTTCGCATCGACAAACGCGTCTGAGCCCTCCTCATGTACTCCGCACTGATGTTGGGACGAGGGCTTGTCCGCCCCATACGCGAACCAGTAGTGTCGCTTGTACGAAACTACACTGTCAGTCTTCTCATCATAATAGCAAGCATCGCCCAGCGGTGTTTCAGCGATGTCGAAATCGTTGTAATAGAGAAAACTGATTTTAGAACCCTCGCTGCTCCCATTGACCACTTCGAAGATCCGGACCAGCGCGTCCTTGTTAGGCAGAACAAGATCCGTGGCCTTCACTTGTATACCGTCCGGGTTTGCAAAACTCGTCTCTAGAATCGTACTATCAGGAAGAAAACGCTGCTTCCTAATCCAAGGATCATCCGTCAACCAGCTGAAGGATTCGTTACCGTTTCGACTCGCTAAAATCCCGGGAAGGGATCCGCGAACGTGTTGAGGATAGTTGTGGCTTGGCCAGAAGAGGTGCCGCAGCTCTCCGTTCTTCCCAATCGTGACTAGGGTCGAACGGTTTCCCATTGGAGCCTGCTGGCTGGTTGAGAGCATCCAGTGTCAGCCTTAACGATGACGCGACGTGTTTGGAATCTTAAATGGGTTAGGTATCTGCGCACGGGCCTTTCACGGTACAGCAACAGTAGGCATTCCTTGGATTCACAATTCAATCCCTCGATGGTCAGAACACAAGGGTCAATCTAGATTTGAAGCCTTTTACCATGTCCCACCATTTCGTCGGCATACATGTTGGATCTGACCAAGAGATTCTCCTTCGGCATAAACCTGGACGATCCATGGAGATATAGTGGGGCAACTCCACCTCGATCAATAATTATTCCGCATCTATTGTCAGTGGGTCTTCCCGAGGGGAAGATTCTCGACGAAGCTGATGAGCAAGAGATCGGACGACGGGGAGAATTGGAGCCCGGGACTGTTGCGGGCAGAGCGGTGGTTGCGCTCGCTGATACGCTCGTCGACGCAGGAGTAGGATTCGTCCGATGCTGGTTCCCATGGAAATATTTCGAGCCCTTCCCGGTGCCAGAGGCATCGCTTGCTGAATTACTCGAGAAATCGTACGCTCAGTGGCCCATGGATGATCTCGTCAATACTTTGACAAGTCGAGGCGTGGGAGTCGTCCCGGTAATAGCATGCGGCTATCAACGGATGCTTCCTCAGGGGTTGGAGCCTGACCCGAACAGAGATCTCTACCTGAAGCGAGTCTCCATCCATGCACAACTCATGGTGCGCCACTACAAGGACAGAATCAACAACTGGCAGATTGAGAACGAGCCGAACTGGTGGGCTGAACACGAGGCCGGCGGATGGCGGTCAGGCTTTGCATGGGTCCACGAACATGGATTCAGACACGAGCTTCTACAGACACTCAACGAGACTGTGCATAGAGAAGACCCGTCCGCTAGAACGATCATTAACCTGGAGGCCGACGCAGTGGTCTTGGACCCAGGAATCTACTCATCGTATTGTGATATCCTAGGTTTAGACTTTTACCCAAACTACAAGATCTCCCATCCAATCAATAGGAAGGCCCTGAAATTGGCTGAGCAAGTGGCGAAGAAACTCAGTAAGCCTGTTATGATCTCTGAGACAGGATATCCGAGTGGACCATCGCTCCTGGGATATTCAGCGGACAGCCAAGCCAAGTACGTTACAGAAGCTTGCAGCACCGCGCACAGGCTTGACGACGTGACGGGAATCGGAATATGGCGCTACATTGACACGGCTTGGAGGTCTTTTCCGCCTCAAGAGAATCATTTTGGCCTGTTCGACAATAAGGGAAATCCGAAGCTTGCCTGGATCGAGTTCTTGAGAGTTATCAAAGAATTGAAATGAGTCAACACACCCAACGATGTCGAAGCGGTTAGTCGAATGAAGGGCAACACGCTCAGGGAGGTCATAGGGACTGAGGAGAGGAGTCTCTACAAGTTGATCTCACTAATCGCTGAACTATCGGCCCAGGTTCGAGAGATGATTCCGAGAGAGCTGGGACTCGAAGGAGGCATCAACCCATACGGAGAGAAGCAGTTACAGATCGATGTCTGGTCAAATGATCTCTTCACCAAGAAGCTGCTAAGGAGTGGCCTTGTCAAGAGACTCGCTTCGGAAGAAATGGAGGAGGTTGCCGTATCAAAGACAGGAGAATATTCGATCGTTCTCGATCCGTTGGATGGTTCTTCAAATCTGAAGAGCAACAACTTGCTAGGAACGATCGTTGGAATATACCGCGAAAAAGATCTGCCTGCAAGAGGAAGGGACCTTCACGCTGCCATGTACTTCCTCTATGGACCATTCCATCAGCTCGTACTTGCACTCCATGACGGGGTCCGGACCTTCGCAGCACTCGGCAGAGGATCCGAAGGAACCAGATTCGTATCAGATGGTCTCATTCGCCAGCTTCCCAAACCACCAAGTGTCTACGGTATCGGGGGCATAAGAGAAAAATGGACTCCTAGAGTACGAGAGTTCGTTGAGAGTCTGGAGAAGCGCAAGATGTCCCTTCGATACGGCGGGTCTTTCGTAGGCGACTATAACCAGGTCCTGACAAAGGGCGGTTTCTTCGCATATCCAGAATTGACTGACGCTCCCGAGGGGAAGTACCGGTTGCAGTTTGAGTCGAACCCGGTCGGCTTCATCACCGAAAAAGCGGGAGGCCGAGCGAGCACAGGCACGGCGAACATTCTTGATGTTGAACCCATCAGTATCGTCCAGCGTGTCCCGACATATCTCGGCAATTCAGAACTGGTCCAAGAGTTCGAGTCGATCTACATGTCCAAAGGACAGGCATCATGAAGCCACGGATCTCTATTGAACCCTCGATACTCAGCGCAGACTTTGCCCGGCTTGGCCAGCAAGCGAAAGAAGCAGAGGACGCTGGGGTTGAAGGGATTCAGATAGACGTGATGGACGGACACTTCGTTCCGAACCTGACATTTGGACCCGGACTCCTCAGGGCGTTGAGGAAGTCGGTAAACTTGTTCCTGGACGCTCACTTGATGATTGACAATCCTGACAACTTTCTTGAAGAGTTTGCGCGTTCAGGCGCCAACAGGATCATAGTGCACGAAGAGGTCTGCAGAGACCTCCCTGCGATGCTTCAGTCGATCAGAAAGTTGAAGGTCGAAGCAGGGGTTGCGATAAACCCGGAGACGCCAGTCACAAGAGTGGAGAACGTCCTCAGTGTCGCGGATTGTGTGCAGGTGATGACAGTCCACCCGGGATTCGCGGGGCAGCGTTTCATGGAGGATCAGCTCAGCAAGATTCAGCGTCTGAGGAAGGAAATAGATCAGCGACATTTCAAAGTCTCGATTGTGGTCGATGGAGGAATAGATCCGAAAACGGCTCCCTTGGCTGTGAAATCGGGCGCCACAGTCCTAGTCGCGGGGTCCAGCATCTATAACCAATCGGCTTCAGTCGCGAAAAATGTTGCAACGTTGAGAAACAGCATAGCAGCCACGTCCGACGCGGTCGACACTCCTACAAGCTAAACAAGTACGGGATTGCAGTTTGCTGGAACGCCGCTTTGCGGCAAAACACTAATTATGACAATTATCCTCGCAGTCTGCCAGTGAGATCATACTGAGATGAAAGTCGAAAGGGAAACCGTCGATAGAAGAATGATGCTTTTCACATTATGGATATTTGCGACATTCAATTACGTTTACGCGGACGTTGTTACATTGTTCGACAAGTCCGTCGCGACAAGCCTGAGCCAAGGGACATTGTTTGGAGCCGCAGTCTTGGTCGAGACTGCGATCGCTATGATTCCTCTCTCCCGGGTATTGAAGTATAGAGCAAATCGCTGGGCAAACATCATCGTCGGCGCGATAAACACAGTGGCGGTTCTCGCATCATTGTTGGTCGCGACTCCTGCTCCTTATTACGCGTTCTTTGGAATCATAGAGATAGCGACCACACTGCTAATTATCTGGTACGCGTGGACTTGGCCCAAGCCAGAGAGATAAGCCGACTCATTCCGAGAATCCACGCTTCCTCTCCAGCAGTTCGAACAGAGTCTCCGATGCAAAGCGAGTCAAGTTGCTAGAGGCTCAGATTGAAGTAGAGACCCGGTCGGATCTTCTGTAATTATTATGACAGACGAGCCACAAGCCGGCTTCTCCACACTAAGCGATCTCGAAGAGGCCGCGTCGAGGAAGACCGACAAGTCTGCTTGGGCCTACATCCAAGGTGGCGCAGGCGAAGAATGGACTGTGAGGGCTAACCGCGAAGCATTCCACCGCAGGACCCTACGACCAAGAGTCCTAGTTGACGTTGAGAATCTAGAATTCGGCACAACACTTCTGGGAACAAAAGTCTCGGCTCCATTCTACGTATCTCCAACCGCTTCTCATGGACTAGTCCACCCCGACGCCGAGGCTGCAACAGCACGAGCCGCAAGCAAAGCCAACATCCTAGCTGCCTACAGCACATTGACCTCGATCTCGCTCGAAGATATCGCCAAGGCGGCCTCAACTGGTCCAAGATGGTTCCAGCTTTACTTGCAACCAGAATTCTCTACGACAAGGAGTCTGGTCGAAAGAGCCGAGAAAGCTGGGTACCAGGCCATAATGCTGACGGTCGACATGCCCGTCGCTGGCAATCGGGATAGAGAGAATCAAGCCGGTTCTCCGCTGGCTTCACCGACTATCCTGGGAAACGGTAGGGAAGTTGTTCGTCCTCTCAGAAACCCTATCGTCGATGGCGATCACGCCCATATTCGAAAGGAAGCCTCCAACACTTGGGACGCCGTCGACCGCATTCGTGAAATAACTCGACTCCCGTTGATCTTGAAAGGAATCCTCACACGCGAAGATGCTAGACTAGCAGTTGGTCATGGCGCAAAGGCCGTTGTTGTCTCCAATCACGGCGGGCGCCAACTCGACCGCGCACCAGCTTCGCTGGACGCACTTCCAGAAGTGGTCGACGAAGTTGGATCTGAGATCGAGGTTTACTTTGACGGCGGAATCAGACGAGGCAGCGACATTATCACAGCTCTCGCTCTCGGAGCCCAGGCAGTCGGGCTCGGACGCCCAGTCTTCTGGGCCCTCGCAGCAGGAGGAGAACCAGGTGTCTCAAAGCTACTATTTCTACTCAAGACAGACCTTGCGACGGTCATGGCGCTCACGGGTCGACGGACTCTATCGGAGATAGACAAGAGCCTCGTCAACAATCCCTGCCAACATTCTGGTTGATAAGCCGACGCCCTAGTTCAGAGTTTGAAAATCTATCACTGATTTTATGTCGTCTTTGGTTGGACTGTAAGCTTGAGAATAGTCCGAGGGTCCGACTGTTTTGGTGAACATGGATTTGAGAACTCCGGGGAATTTCTGCTGGATGGTTTTGAAATCTTGAATCCCGTTGACAAAGTATCGTTTGTTCGCGTTTACTGAGCCGAACGTTATCTTGTTGCCCAGGACAATGTCATCGTACGAGTGTCCAATATCCTGAGTCGCCAGGTTAGGTCGATAGATCCCCAAGAGGCAGAGAACTCCATTGTTGTTCAGTAAGCCCTGCGCCTCAGCGGCCAGTGTGGCGACTCCAGTCTCTTCAAGGATTAAGTCGAACTTTCCGAGACTAGTGATAGTCTGCTCGTTTGCGTTGACGTAGGTCCCTCCGATCTTTTCGACTAGGCGAGCCTTGAGACTATCCTTTGGCCTTGTTGCAACGGCGGTTACGTCGAGCCCTCGGAGCCTGAGGAGTAACACCGTGAGGAGGCCGACTGGACCGGTTCCTAGGACGAGCGCTTTCTGGGGCCTCCAAATCATTCTCTCTTGAATCTTGAAACTCTGGAAGACGCCCTTTTCGGCGACACTTGTCGGTTCCAGAAGTACAGCCACATCCGATAATTCTGCTGGGACTGGAACAAGATAGTTGAGATCTGACAGGGAGTATTCCGAGCAGAAGCCGTGAAGGCCCTTGATTCCATGCTCCTTGTAATCCCCCGTGAGGCACATGTCGGATTCGCCGTTCTGACAGTTGAGGCACGCGTCCGGTCGCCTAACAGTAGGGACCACAAGATCGCCTTTCTTGATTCCTGCAGAATTGCCCGGTACTTCTTCAACGGTGGCTAGACACTCGTGTCCAAGTATCAGGTAAGCAGAACCCGAAGGCGCTTCCCCATATCCGCCATGAATTATCTCCAGGTCAGTTCCACAGATACCGATCTTGCTGGTTCGGAGGAGAGCCTGTCCAACGGACGGAGTAGGTTGAGGAGCATCGATGAGGCGAACGCTACCGGCTTTGCCGGGCGTTACGGCGATCGCTCTCAGAGAGCTATCCTATCCACGCGAACAAGGTTTGGACGGGACTCCGCTACGATTTCTTTCGGTTCTTCAGCAAAGATGAGAGGCTAGATTGTCTACGGACTCTTCTGTAGACTATCCAGTCGTGCCTTTACGATATCTACCACCTGCAGCCTAAGGTCTTCTCCTCGCAATTTCTTCTGCTTCAGATCCGCGAGCTGCTTTGCCAGAGTGTTATCGCCCAGCATCTTGACCCAGTTCTCAAAGCCACTGCGTCCGAGATGGAACTGGAGGGAAGCAAGATCGATAGTGTTGATGATTCCCAGAAAGTCGGGAAGATTGCGGGCTGCCGCTCCGGTCGGAGCGCCAATGGCTCGGTAGAAGTAAAACGCGTTCTGCGGAGGTACGCTTCGGAGAATATTTGAAGTCACATTTTTCAAAATCTTGTTTGCCAAAGTCTCACCCGTTTCCAGCTTATTGCTCGAGCGGTGGTTAGCTATCAAACTTTGGCTATTTATCTAGAAGACAGCCCAGCTTGAGCTAGTAAAAAATGCCAGACGCTAACCCGAAGCTTCCTCGAAAGACTGCTCTTCGTTCTACCAGTCGGCCGGTTTCGAAAGTCTGGATGTTCTCCCACGAGTGCGCCGGTCTGGCTCAGGCTGGTGGTCTTGGAGAGGCGGTCGCGGGATTGTCCAAAACACTGGCTCTAGATTCAAAGCTAGATGTCAGCGTTTTTCTCCCCAGCCACGGTAGACACTTGGGCCCCGGAATCAGAGTGTCCTATGGCTTACAGAATGTCGCGACCTTCATAGCTCAAGGACATCGGACTGGAGTCAACGGATTACGGTACAACTATCTAGCGGGCATTGAGAAAGGCTCGCGAGACGGAATCAACTATTTCCTCGCCAAAGGTCTCGACTCGGCAACCAGCAAGTGGCTAGACGACCCGGTAATCTACGATCACGAGACCACTTTCGAGAAAATGTCCCTTCTCGCACGAACGGTAGGAAGTTACGCAGAGTATTTGATCTCGATGGGCAGAGCAAGGGAGCTGCCGGACATGATTCACGCTCATGACTGGCACATGGTACCGGCGGGGGTTTTGGTAAGACAACGTCTTCATGAGAGAGGCGTGGTTGTTCCCCTTGTCTTCACGGTCCATCTGTTGAGTGGAGTAACGTTACCGTGGCATTATGGTTCCGAAGACTGGTGCGGAATCAGAGACGTACCGTTTTTCTCACGAATTGGTGGAAAGAGAGTGTCGACTTTGAAGTACAGTCAGGTATGGCAAGATGTCTGTCACAACTCTCTCGAAAAGTTCGGATGCTATGCGGCAGACTACGTCACCTCGGTTAGCCGCACCTATCTGTCAAGAGATGTCCGTAGCTACGTTGGGAACATTATCAGAGGAAAAAGTGGCCACATTTACAACGGCTGTGACTGGAATCCGGCGAACATAGAGTCAGCCAGCATTGCAGAATTCGAGGAAATCAAACCAAGTCTGGTAGACGGCACACCGAAGCGATGGGAACTCAGAGAGTACTTGCTCACCAAAGCAATCTCCAAGATCGGGAAGGCGTTAGAAACGGGAGATGCGGCTGTACTCCGTGAGGACTCCACCCAGAAGAAGGATGGATCCGTAGGTACGTTTCGAAGTGACGGCCCCTTGGTTCTGATGACTGGCAGATTGAGTCCTCAGAAGGGAGTAGATCTATTGCTCGACGCTGTTCCGCTCGTCCGCAGCGTTATCCCAGAAACGAAGTTCCTTCTCTTCTTACTGCCCTCAAACGACTCAGACCTTACGAAGAGAACCGTCGAAAAGGCTGACAAATATCCTGACAATGTCAGGGTAATCTTCGGCAGCCATCCTTCGATCTATCTCCTCTCGCATCTTGCAGCGGATGTCTACGCAATGCCATCGAGGTCGGAACCTTTCGGCATAAGTGCCCTCGAGGCGATGGTTACTGGAAACCCGGTCGTCGGAACTAGCGTGGGGGGTATTACTGAAACAGTTCTTGATATATCGACCACCGGAGAATCGGGAACCGGAATCCTAGTTCCCCCGGAAAACGCAAAGAAGCTAGCAGATTCTCTTGTCTCTCTCTTGACAATCATGCAACTCGACGAACTTGGTCAACAGGGAAAGGAAGACAGATCACTAGCTGCTCGGAAAATTGTCCTGGGGCAAATAGCCAGAATGGCCCTCCGGAATCGCCATCTAGGTTCAAAGCTTCGCGAGAATTGCAGAAAACGAGTCATGAAAGAATTCAGGTGGACGAACGCGGCCCAAATGGCTCTGAAGAGATACGACACAGCAAGATTGTTAGCACCTAAGACATTACAAAAGTCGCAGTGATGAATGATTGGATGAAGGCGTCAAGGCTGGGCTAGTGACAAGCATTCTAGGCGTTGTGATCATGCTTGGGCTGATCACGCTCGCGGTCCAGGGGTCATCTTATACCTGGCTGGCGGTCTTGGTCTTCGGTTTTGTAGCTGCTGGCCTCATTGGCATGGGACTCTACTCGATTATACAACGTTTGGGACAATCAGCGACTTAGGAGGGAGAGTCTTAGGTCTTCAGGCCTCGGACTTGAAGAAGAGGGCGCCATACGGTGGCAAGGTGATCGAGACGGAATTCTCTCTTCCATGATAGCGACGTGCTTCGGCGGTTATGCCTCCAAGGTTGCCTTGTCCACTTCCTCCATATGCGGATGCGTCGCTGTTGAGAATCTCTTTCCAGTATCCGCCCTTGGGGACGCCGACTCTGTAATTCTGTCGCGCCATTGGTGTGAAATTGCAGACAACTACGATCGGATGGTCTGGGCTTCTGCCCCGTCGTGAGAAGCTGATGATGCTCTTCTCCCAGTCTTGGATGTCAAGCCACTCGAATCCGAGTCTCTCAAAATCCAGCTGGTGCAAGGCCAATTCTCTGACATAGACCGTGTTGAGGTCTCTGACCCAGAGCTGGAGCTGTTTATGCGATTCTTCATTCGTTAAATGCCAGTCGAGACTCTTCTCAAAGTCCCACTCGTCCCACTGGCCGAATTCCCCGCCCATGAACAGCAGCTTCTTGCCCGGATGTCCGTACATGTAGCCGTAGAGGAGTCTGAGGTTGGCGAATTTCTGCCAGGTGTCTCCCGGCATCTTGTTGAGCAGAGAACGTTTTCCATACACGACTTCATCGTGAGATAAGGGAAGGACGAAGTTTTCGGCGAACGCGTACCAGAGGCTGAAGGTCAACTGGTTGTGATGATGTTTCCTGTAAACGGGGTCTTTCGTCATGTATTCTAGGGTGTCGTGCATCCAGCCCATGTTCCACTTTATCCCAAAGCCCAATCCTCCAAGATAGACCGGGCGCGACACCATCGGCCAAGCTGTCGACTCTTCGGCGATCATCTGCACATCTGGATGTGCACGGTATACAGCCTGGTTGAGATCTCGTACGAACGACAATGCCTCAAGGTTTTCTCGTCCGCCATACTGGTTCGGAATCCACTCGCCTTTCTTCCGCGAATAATCGAGGTAGATCATTGACGCAACAGCGTCGACTCTAAGCCCGTCAGCGTGATAGACATCTAACCAGAACATGGCGCTGCTCGCTAGGAAGGATCGGACCTCGCCTTTTCCGAAGTCGAAGATGTAGCTCTTCCAGTCAGGATGGTATCCTTTCTTCGGATCGGCATATTCGAAGAGATGAGAGCCGTCGTAGTACGCGAGGCCATAGGCGTCGGATGGGAAATGTGATGGGACCCAGTCGAGGATTACTCCGAATCCCTTCTTATGAAGTTCATCGAGTAGGAACATAAAATCTTCCGGTATTCCAAATCGGCTTGTCGGGGCGAAGTACCCGAGGGTCTGGTAGCCCCACGACCGCGAGTATGGGTGCTCCATTATCGGCAGGAATTCGACATGAGTGAAGCGCATCTCCTCCAGGTAGTTGGGTAGGTCGGAGGCTGTTTCTCTGTAGGTTAGTGATCGGTTGTTGTCTTCAGGGACTCGTTTCCATGATCCAAGATGCATCTCGTATATGGCAAGGGGCGAGCTGAGCGAGTTCCTCTCTGCTCGAGTTCTCATCCATTCTGCATCATTCCATGAATGCTTCAGGTCCCAGACGATCGACGCGGTGCGTGACGGAACTTCCCAGTGGAGAGCGAAGGGATCGCCCTTCTCCATCGAATAACCAAGGTGCGCTTTCGATTCGACATGATACTTGTAGAGTGAACCCCGTGTCGGACCCGCGATGAACCCTTCCCAGATCCCAGAATCGTCCTTTCTGAGACTGAGCGGGTGTAGGCCGGGTTGCCACTCGTTGAAGTCTCCTATGACAGAGACGTGTTTCGCATTTGGTGCCCACACTGCAAAATGGGTTCCATCGTGTCCATCGAGCCGGGTTGGATGTGAGCCTAGTTTTTCGTGGAGCTTGAGGTGTTTTCCTTCTTTGAAGAGGTAGATGTCATAGGGAGTCAGTAGCTCATGTTCGGTGACCGGGTCCATGGCTTTGGAAACACTTGGAGGATCGGTTGGGGGACGATGGCTAAGCCTTACGATTCAACCTGAACTGTGGCTATTGTTTGTTCTGCGACTGTAACTTGGAAGTCGGTTCCTTCCCACTTGTCAGCTTCGAGCCAGAAGAAGGTGAAGACGACATTCTCTCCCCGCGAGAGGCCTGCGGTTTCTAGGTCAAAGTAATGGATCCCGAGTCCAGTATCAACAGTTTTGGAATCCATTATGGTCTTCCAGCCGTCCAGGCTCCAGTGAATGGTAGCAGGAGCAAGCACTTCGATTCTGAGGGCTCTTCCAGGGGGGATGCTCCGAATCTTCTGGTTGAACCTCCAGGCTGCTAACTTAGAGCTGGTCTTCTTTGTCTGGTATCGACTGACGGGTTGGGGTGGCATGTCGAAGATTTTTCGTTCGCGGATAGATCTTGCAAGTTTAATGTACTCTGCGTGCGCCCATACGAGGGGCATAGCTGAGCCTGCCGGGCGGCCGTTGTGAAGTCCTCGCTTGGGAATGTCTTCCGCGTCCCAGACCTGTTCTGGAATTAGTCCTCCGGGGCTTGCTTGCGCCTCGATCACGTGTAAGAGGCGTTCAGCTTCGTCAACATTTCCCTTGGCTATTTCATAGTGGGCTCGTTCGCCGGCCAGGAGCGGCCATCCTCTGCCGACACCGGTCCCGTCGAATGGGGAGCCATCGTCGTGTTCCCCGTAGCCGTCTAGGTTGTACCTATGCCAGACCGGACCTGTTCTGGTCTCTTTTCGGAGAATCGCGTCTATCACCTTGACGGTGTCGAGTATTCGCGGGTCCTTGGCTGATCTTAATCCATAGCGGACGAGAGCTAGGGCGTCGACGCTCACTACTTGTTCGCCCGGAACCACTTCCTGTCCTAAGGGACGATTTCGGAGAGAGACAAAGGCTGAAGCCGGAAGCTCTACGTCGGAAGGATTTGCGGGAGCGATTCTAACATAATATCCGTGGACTCCAACGCGGTTCGCCAGATTTGTTCCCCTAACATAGGTCCAGCGTTCAATAGCATCATTCCAAGTGTCTGCTGTCTCCCTAAGATACGAGGCTAGACCATAGTCGCCGTTCTCTTCAGCAAAATCGGCCGCCGCCAGCAATCCCGCGATTTCCGCAGCGAGTGTGAATGGGGAGTATCCGCCGTCTTCCTCCCATCTGTCCTGTTGCGTGACGGGGCCATTTCTGACAAGATATCCGGCTGCGCGTTGTATCGTCGGCCACGCGTCGAACCCAGAAAGAGCGTCAACTCGTTTCAGTTGGTCCGCGACGAGTATCGGGAACGCGGTTTCATCCATCTGTACTCCTCCCCAGTACGGTGATCCGTCAAGCCACATGTTTTGCAGCCAGTGGCCATCTTCCTCTTGGGTAGACATGAGGTAGAGGAGAGTTTCCTTCGCGTGTTCAGTGTCGCCAGAGGCGATGAACCCCCCGGCCGCTTGCGCCAGATCTCGTGGCCAGATCAAATGGTATCCGCCCAAGTCGTCGTCGCTCTTCGAGAATCCCCACGGTATGGAGAGGCTAGCGATCACGGCACCTGGATAGGATTTTTCCTCATGTGTTCGGAGAACTGTATTGCTTACGCGGTACAGGTCGAAACCAGTCTCGTAGGTCTTCCCGAGATCCATGGTCTGAGCTTGGACCTCTTTCCAACCCTCAACAAATGCCTGCTGCACCCTATCGAAGTCTTTCAGCAAAGCATTCCGTGCCTGCTGACCCGCCTCATCCGGGGTTCGCCCAAAAGCCATGGCCATAACACATTCGCCATCGTTCGCTGACAAGTCGAGTTCGGCAGTCAGAGCAATGTTTCCGTCGGGGGCAGTCGAGTATTCCCAAGTCATTTTCTTGTTCGCGTTGATGTCCTGCCAACCGTCGCTGACACCTACGTATCCGCAGCTCATCTTCCTGAATTGGCTCGAACAGGCGAGCGCGAGGGATACTCCTTCTCTCTGAGCGAAGAGCATCGGTGTGCCCTTGTAGTTTCCGATCCATCCGTTGTTTCCGTATCCACGGTTTCCAATGTGCGGAGCCAGCAAAGCATAGACGCCGTAGTCTCCGAGTTTGCCTCTACCGGCGTCGAAGTGGATCTTCTGGAGAAGAACATCTCGCTCGGGATCGGTGATGACGATCTTCGTCAACCTGTAACGTCCCCTCTTGCAGGAGTTGACGAGTTTGTATCCGGGCACACCTTGCTCTAACGGGGAGATTCTTCTCTTCGTATCTCGTTTCTCTTCAGAAAAATATTGGTCGCCGTCAGCGACAAGAAATTCCATGTCACGAGTATTCGCCTGGTCTATTCTTGGGTAGTAGACCTCGTTGAGGATCCCGTGAGAAATAGTGAACCAAACTCTGCTCTGATAGCTTGCGGACGTTCCGACGCCCTCTTTGGCACTCGATGTCCAGCGAGGTGCTATTCCGGGCCAACCAGGCGCTACTTCTCCAGTTGATGAGGTCATAATCGGTAATCGAGACTTGTTCTCGAAAGCACCGTAATAATCTGATTTTCGGAGTCCCGAATTGTCGTTAGGACGAGACCGCGGGAAGTATAATTGCGCCTGCTTGAACTGTGCTTCCGGCTTCAGGTGCCTGAGTTTCCGTAGTGTTGTGGTAACTATGCTGGTTTGACGATTATTTGCCCTGCCAACCAGTTATGCCATGCGCAAGTGTACCTGTAGGCTCCGGGAGTGGTCAAGCTGACGGAGAAGGTTTTTCCTGGAAGGATTAGCCCAGAGTTGAACAAGGGCGTTCCCGCGGGAGCGACGATCGCCGTAGCGGTGTGCGGCTGGGTGTCCTTGTTTAACCATTCTATAGTATTGTTGACTCCGATTGTTACAGTGATGTTGACAGGATATGGGTAAGCCCCCGTCGCGAATTCTGTCTGGAACCGGGTCAGGTTGAAACCCGAAGGCTCGATGTAGGACCCTTGAGGAATGTTGATCGGGGTGACTCTCGGGTTGTTGCCGTTACTTGTTGCAGAGAGTGACGCGAGATAGACGTATCCGACTAAGGCTGCCGCCAACACTGCCACGACTGCAATTGCTAAGACGAAGACTCGCCGGGGCATTTTCTTCACGTAGAATCCGGCTTTCTGATAGTTGAAGCTAACTGTTGCGGCTCGCCGAATCGCCTCGCGACCATTTAGAAGGGATCTCAGGGGTTTGATCGACTGCTAATCATAGAACTATGACCCCGAACCACCGCGGCATCCGATGTTCCGGGTCCTGTTCCTTGAACTACGAGTATGTTACCCTGTGACGATTACTGTTCCGTGCATCCACGGGTGGTAGGAACAGACGTAGTTGTAAGTGCCGTCTATTGTGAATGTAACTTTGAAGGTGGCAGTGTAATTCATCTGTCCGGAGTCAAAGCTTGAGGCTCCTGAGGGGACGCTGACCGAGGTCACTGTGTGGGGCACTGGATCACTATTTGTCCATGTGACAGTGCCACCTTTTGCGACATTAACGCTTGAGGGTTGAAAGTTTAGGGACTGTTGGGTACCGGTACCATTCAGAATTGTTACGCTGACTGAGCTGGGAGGAGGGCTGCCTGAAGATGTGGTTGTGAAGACGTTGGGGCCGCCCACGAGTTGAGAGACTCCTAATCCTGCCGCGCCTACTCCCGCGCCAACGGCGAGCACTATCAAGATCGGGGCGACAATCTGTACAATCAGAGGTCTCTTGTACCAAGGTGACTTCGGAGGAGTGACCGCCAACTCTCACCAATATGATCTGGTTGGTGAGTGAGAAGATAAGTTTTTGCGAAGAAAAATATGGTTCAAGATCGATAAGATCTAACCTCGAAGGACTAGGCCTTCGTTGGTCTAGTTCACGGCTTAATCTAAAATATGAGTAGGCTAGGCAAACCTGAGGCTTAATGTCGAAGACGACTAGGCGAGAGTTTCTCAAGATTGGATTAGCAGCGGCGGGTGGCGCTCTGGCGGCTTCGGGGGTCGAAATTCCACTGTTTTCCTCCAAGAACTCTTCTATGCAGACCGCGCTCAATAACGCGAATACACAAGTAACGAACCTCCAAAACCAACTCAAATCCGTTACTGGATTCCTCACCCTCAACGTCAAAGAACAGGCGTTGCTGGAGCCAATAGTTGAGACGATAATTCCGTCCGATAGCACTGGTCCTGGAGCGAAGGAGGCGGGAGTGATTTACTTCATCGACAGACAATTGGCCGGGGATTACGGCCAGAGCGCAAACATGTTCATGGAAGGACCATTCATACCACCCAAGGTTCCATCCACCGCCAACCTGAGTGTTGCGCCGAGCCCGAACTGGGTTGCTTTACCTGCTCCCGCCGGGGGTGGAGGTAATGCCGCAGCCATATCCTATCCGGGAGGCACCGCGAGTCCTAGAGTGGGATCAGGAATCAACTATCAATATCCACTAAACCTTAGGTCGTTATGGAAGACTGGCCTAGAAGCGGTGCAGAACTATTCGAAGAATACCGCCCCGTATCTGACAACATTCCAGAAATTATCAGCTACCAATCAATTGCAGCTTCTGGCGGACCTCTGGGCCGGCACGCCAACTTCTTTTGCAGATGACCATGGGACGAGCATCAGTCCAGTGGACTTTGCTTATGAATTGAGCTTCATGACGTGGGCAGGGTTCACGATGGACCCGCTCTACGGAGGAAACCAGAACATGGTCGGATGGCAGTACATGGGATTCAATGGAGTAAACTTGGGCAACGCTTACGGCGAAGGCCTAAGCCAGAAGGACCTAATGATTGCCACCACCCCTACGCGCCTAAAGCCCGCGAGCCTCGCCCAGTACCAACAGGCCGCTTCTGGAGGAGCCTAAGCATGTCCAGCGTTATCAGGGAACCCCACAAAGACCTAGTCTGCTTGGGGGCAGGTTTCATGAGCGGCCTAGTTGCCGCTGAAGTGGCTCGCGACTCTCACAACTACCAGGTAGTAGCAATAACAAAGGGTCCGTGGTGGGACTACGTCAGCGACTTTTCGACGACCAAGTACGACGAGTGGGGGGTAGGACTGGGACGAAAATATGACAGCCCTCTTCCGGTGCAGTCCACAACAATAAGGAACAGTCCTACGCAATTCGCGCTCCCCGTCCGAAGGTACACGATGCCGATTCAGTACCACGCTCTGGGACACGGTGTTGGCGGAGCAGCCCAGCACTACGGGGGAACTATGGGACGCCAAGGACCCTGGGGTTACCAGCAGAAAACCCTCACAGACACCAATTATCCAGGAAAGCTGACCGCTATACAATCTAACAATGATCTTCAAGATTGGCCTTTGGACTACGCTGGTTACGAGCCGTACTACCATAAGTGGGAGCTTGTCTATGGTCTCTGCGGGACAAACAATGGGAGTCCCAATGACAGTTCCGGCGACCTAAATTATCCATGGATGGACTCGAGCTATGGCTCAAAATATCCGATGCCGCCACATCCCCTTACGCAAGTAGCGAAGCAATTCCAATCCGCTTGTCTCGCAACTCCTCCACCTCAAGGCGCGAAATTCACCTCATATCACCCGTTCCCACATGTGAGCTCGCTCGCATCCCAGCCCTACACAAACGTCCCTTACGGCGTTCCGGTCAACCCATGCGTCTATGACGGATACTGCGGTGGGAACTGCAATTACGCTTGCGAGACCGGTGCAAAAGCCAACGCGGCCTACCGAACCATCCCAGCTGCGATGGCAACCGGGAACTTCAAACTGGTAACAAATGCCTACATCTTCCGTTTGGTATGGGACGCGACTAGTCACACAGTAACAGAGGCGCACTATTATGATGCACAGGGAAATGTGCACATTCAACCAGGCACTGTTTTCTTCAATGGAATGTGGGGATACAACATGATACGAATCATGCTCCTATCCGGAGTTGGCGTTCCATACCAGTACAACTCAAACACAGGGACAGGCACGGGGTCTGTGGGAAGAGGACTAACAAACGGATACCCACCCTACACGGGAACATCGGTTAGTGGCAAACTCACCAACATCGGATCCAACTCGTACTCTGCCGGAAATGCTAGTGGAGGCAGCATAGACATCTACGACCTCATGGACGACAACTTCGATCATACGAACCTGAATTTTATCGGAGGAGCCCAGATCGGAATGGGCGGATACGCGGGCGGAGGACCCGGAAACATAACGCTGGCCGGGGGAGTAAGCCCCTCAAACACGGGAGTCGGAGGTACATTCAAAGCGAACCAGAAAGACAAGTATCTTCCGACGAGTACAAACGTAGGTGCGACTCCATTCGCGCCGGACATACCAACGTACGATCACTACGTCGACCTAGACCCTCACTATACCGATATCTACGGAGACCCGCTCAGCCGGCTTACATACGACTGGACTAACAATATGTACAACGGAGCAACATATCTGGCAACGATTGTAGCCCAGATCCTTACAAAGATGGGTGCCTCGAACGTCAAAGTAGGAGCAACGCCGGCCCAAGTTCACAATGACTGGTGGGGCCACCACCTTCGAGGTGGTTGTCGAATAGGGAAAGATCCCGCAAGCTCAGTGTTCAACAGTTGGAACCAACACTGGCTGGCAGGGGCGCCGAACATTGGTACCAATTATTTCGCCGCCGGCGAGATCACAAACACAGCTGGAGACACCGTCCCATCCGGGACGCACGTCGCGGGACCGCAATCATGGCGTGCCGCGGAGGGTATCAGACAGTATTTGCTAAACCCGGGTCTTCTGACACCTTAGCACGACAGACAGTTCAACGTAATCTGGAACCGGCAATTGCCTGCATTGAAAATCCCGCATAACGCCCGTTCGATTGTTGCGCCGTTTGTGGAGAGCCGGGTTCCGGGACCCGAGGAATTTGTCGTTCTCAGCGAGCCTTTACTGAATACCACATTGAAACTTGCCGGATTGTTGAGGGAGTGTGAGTCAAAGTGGGCCATGTCGGGTGATGCTGGAGAGCTCTTGTCTGGGGTCAGTGTCCCTGCAGACCATCTCTCTATACTCACAACAGCTGAGGGCTGCCAAGAGATTAGCAAGAAACTCATACAGAACATGATCCAACCTCCCGGAATGGTCGAAAGGAAATTGGAGAGGGAAGCCAAAGTGGACCTTGAACCGTACCCAGTTCAGATCAAAAGTTACGAAGCCAGATTCCAGCTCGAAGGGGTGAGACTCGACGTTTACGGCGAGTTACGCATAAGGATCGGGGGCTGGGAGTGGGGTGACCCACTCGATTACGAACCTGATTATGTATATGTAGGATCGGAGAAACTGCCGGTCGTGCCGCTCCGACTTAAAACCGAACTTTACATCGGTCTAGGTTGGACGGATCGCGTGAAGAAAATCAACGAAGCAATGGTAAGACGACATCATGGGCCGGGCTTTGGCGGCTAGCTCGTGACTCAACAAGTAGGACCCTTAGGACAACCGATTTTCTCTAAGGACGTTGCGAGACTACACGGTAAGGAAGCATGGACAAACAATCTTCGATTAGCCACGCTCGCTGCATCAAAACTTGCTAGTAGTTTAGGCCCGAGAGGTGCCTACAAGCTTGTGACATACCGCTTGGGGCCTGAACTAGTAACAAGAGTCACGAAGGACCCCGTTGATATTGTAAATGAGCTGGGGGTTCAGTATCCAGCGATCAAGACACTGGTGGAAGCAGCGAAGATACACCGGGAGGATGCTGGGGACGGGGTCTCAACCCTCATCGTACTCTTATCGTCTCTGCTTACCGAGGCCGATCGATTGATAGAAGTGGGCGTTCATCCCGTCGCAATCCTCGACGGATACAAAGACGCAGCCAAAAAATGCCTTGCAATCATCGACGAAGTTGCCGAGGATCCTGCTGGCGACCTAGAGCTGTGCCTTATGGAGATCGTCGATTGTGGAAGGGGCCTACTAAGCGAAAGACTGCGAAATGAGCTATCTCAAGCTCTCAACCTCGTGGACCAGGGTGGCAAGTTAGACATTTCCAGGATCAAGATAGAAAAGAAACTCGGAGGAACCGTTGACGATTCCAAACTCATACGTGGCGTCATCATCAAGAAGGGAAAAACACATCGGTCGATGCCTGACGAAATCATTGAGCCAAAGGTCGCTGTCGTCTACAACATGGAGATCAAATCTCTAGAGCTGATTGATAAGAAACAGGGTCCTTTCTCCACGACCCTAAATGTGTCCTCCGGAGACCAGCTCAAGTCGTTCATCTTGGAAGAGAGGAGGCTGAGGAGCCGTCTAGTCGAGAAGGTGAAGATAGCCGGAGCGAATGTCTTGGTCTCCCGAGCTAAACTCACAGATCGGATCTCGGACAAACTCAGCCGAGAGGGCATATTCGCAATGCAGATGGTAAATCAGAAGGACATAGACGAGGTCGCAGCGGCTACGGGGGCGACCATTGTCGGAGACACTAACGACATCAGTGAAAGAGACATCGGCACCGGCGAAAAACTGGAAGTTGACAAGATTCCACCTGAGGACGTGATCTTCCTTTACTGCGAAGGCACCGCCTCTATCCTGCTGCGTGGGAGCTCTCCAGAGGTCGTCCAAGAACTTGAGAAAACGGTGAGAAGCGCGCTCCTAGTCCTCAAGCACGCCCGTTCCAAACCGAAAACCCTACCCGGCGGAGGTGCGATCTTCGTCAGATTGGCTTTGCAGCTTCGAAAGTTCGCCCTAACGTTTCCCGGGAAACAGCAACTTGCCATTGGAGCCTTTGCCGACGCTCTGGAAACAATACCCAAGTGGCTCTCAATCAACTATGGCCTAGACCCCATCGACACAATGATGCAACTTCGGAGAGATCACTCAAACAACATGAATTCAATGGGCGTTGGGGAACAAGGGTGTATGGATATGCTCAAGGCAAACATCGTTGAGCTTGCAGCAATAAACAAGGCTACTATTTGGAGAACCTTCGAAGTCGCCTCGCTTCTACTCAAGATCGATGACTACTTCTACGTCAAGGATCTCCCTGTCTTTCACAAAAAATGATCTCCCGATTCATCCAACGATGATCGAAGAGTTCTGAGTGACGATATCTTACTGCCACGAATCTTCGCTTGAAATTGAATCAGATGGGACCCGGAAGGGAGGGGGCAAGGCCGAAGGCTATCATCTTTGACATGGACGGGACCCTAGTTAGTAGTCTCCCGGTTATCTACAAATGCGAGAATGAGATCTCTCGCAAATATCTCAAGATCTCGCTGACACTTGAAGAGGTAATCTCCAAGTTCGGGCCTCCAGCACATACGATTATCAGGGATATGACTCGAAATCTCCCTGATGCTCTCCAGACGAGAGCAGTATCAGACTACTACGAGTGCTATCGAACTCATGTCCCCAGCCGGGGACTCGTATTTCCCGGTATTACCGAATTGCTACACAAGATCAAAGGCTCTGGACGTCGATTGGCTCTCTTCACAGGTGTTGAGAAGACGATGATGGAATACACGCTCAACCCGTTCAAACTATCTGAATTCTTTGAAGTGCGCGTCACTGCGGATGATGTTAGGAACAGCAAGCCGGACCCTGAGGGGATCAATCTGGCGTTGAGCCGAATCAAAGCCGATCCGAGAGAGTCGATGTATGTTGGGGATTCACCTGCGGACGTAATCGCGGGGAGACGTGCTGGGGTTTTGACGGGAGCTGCGTTGTGGAGTCCTGAGAATCGTGGGGACCCTACGACAGAGCATCCTGACTTTGAGTTTCGAAGTGTGCAGCAGTTGTCGGATTTTCTCTTTCCAAAGGACAAATCTGGCGAAGAACCATATTTTGGTTCACATTGGACCAACGAGGGACCGTGAAAATTGTCTATGGCAAGAGAACGAGATCTTCATAACTTCATGGAATGAAAAAAGAGGAGTTTGACCTGAAGTGATCAGGTCTTGGTTTAGTTTGCTGCCAGTCCGTCGGCTCCTGCTGGGATCCCGCTGGTCGTCTGTAGCCATGTGAGACTGCCGTCTGCATGCACTTCGTAGGCTACGATAGCGTGGTCTCCGTTGTCGAATACGTAGAGGAACCTGCTGTTCCTTGCAAGAGCCATGTCGAGATCAGTGCCGCCAACCGTTGCGGCTTTAGCGTTGAGTAACGAGATTTTTCCGTTACTATCAATGGTGTAGGACGAGATGGTGGTGCTGTGGGCATTGGCCGTGTAGGCGAACTGGCCATTCCCGGTTACGACCAGCCAACATGCTGCTAGCTGAGTGTCAGGGACTGAAGCGCTTAATGTGGTTAGACTGCCGGAGTCGGATATTCTGTAAGATGAGACTGCGCCGGTTCCTGCAGGTCCGCCAGCAGCTTCACTCACTAACAATGTGCCGCTGGGTGTAAAGTCGAACCCGAATGGGGTTCCGCCGCTCGACGCCTGGACATTTGGAGCAGAGGGTACGCCTTCATCGTTGACAAGGAATATGTCTATCTTGCTGGTGCTCTTCTCCGTCACAACTAGAACTGTGCCGCTAGGGTTGAAGGATATCTGGGCAGGTGCTGTTATGCCGCTTAGAGGTTGTACGGAGCCAGATATCGCGAAGAGTTTGCCATCGTTGAGGTCGAAGCCTGCAATGTTACCGGTATTCTCGGTGCCGCCAGTATTGAGTACATAGACGACGTTTCCGTGCACTGTTACGCTGATAGGCATTGTGCCCTGCGAACTAGCCTTGTCAGTAAGGGTCAACCCTTTGTGATTGATGCTGAAGACGGAAACATCGTTGCTGCCCGCATTTACCACGATCAGCCATCGACCGTTTTCGCTGAGGACTAGTCCTCCCTGATTGCTTCCAGTTAGGCCGGTTATTCCGAGACCGTTGGTAGCATAGTTCGCCTGCCAAGTTAAGGTGCCGTCGGCTGCTTTGCCGTATACGATGACCTGATTGCCGCTCGCTGAGTTAGACATGATGTAGACACTTCCGACAACTCCCTGTGCGTTAGCAGGTGCGATTACTCGCCCGCTCGAGAACGCGACGATGAATAATGCGAAGAGTCCGAGGATAGCGATCAGATTCTGCTTTTTCATTCTTAATCCCACCTCCCGTTTTCTGAGTCGCTACTGCTGTGACTGTCAGAGTCTATTTGAGAGATTGGCGAGATGTGGTGGACGTCTGGTCTAGATCTGGGCCTGTTCTAGCGAAGCGTTGTCCTGAAGAGGACGAGTACGCCTAGCACCTGCGCGATGTTTATTCCCAGGAGGTATGGGAGGAACGGGCCCCCGATGAATGGTGACATGGTCACGAACGAGTAGACAGCGAGGATGTTCTGTGCGAAGAGGATTGATGCAAAGATCGTTAGGCCCAGGCTGAACTGTGCTCTAGTGTCCCTGTAGAGTTTGGCGTAAGTGATGATGAGTCCGAGCAATAGCGCTGCGCTGATGGCCGCCGTGTAAAGACTAGCATCCATTAGTGATACCATTATTTTTTCACCTCCCTGTCTCTGGGCTGGATCTTGACCCAGATCTCGTCAAAGATCGGAAGGTGCGCTTCCATTTCCTGTGAGAGAAAGTAGAGGCGTCCGTATCTTTCCCCTGAAGGTGAGACTAGGTGATTCTTCTCTAGAGCGCGGATATGATGTTCCGCGACTCGATAGTGAACGTCTAGAGCCTCGGCCAACTGGTTCACGTTCTTAGGTCCCTCTCGTAGTAGGTTGACGATTCTCCCTCGGTTCGGTCCTCCTCGAGACCCTGCGAGAACGTACCATAGAAGACGTCTCCAGGAGGTTTCTGATGGAGAGAGAACCCTAGCCAATTCTAAGACCTCCGTGGCATCTGAATGGGTTGCCTGAAACAAGGGCAATAAGACTTGCAGAAGACTCGATACTTTGGATGCTAATAGGCGCTGGTCAGGATTAGGTCAGGATCATTTGGACGATAAGTTGCTTCTTTGACGAAATCCCGGTGTCTGAGTCAGGAGTTGGGGCCAATACCGAAATGTCAAAAGGTCCGCGTGAAGCATCGGAGCCTCAAGTTGAAAATTACTAACTTTGAAGTCTACCAGCTCGGCGAGTCCTCATCGCATGGAAGTGCAACCTGGGCTGGAAACTCTATCATTCTAAGACTCACCACATCTGACGGTACTGTCGGGTATGGAGAAGCGGTCCCCACTCTACGCGTCCAATCAGTCATCCAGTCTCTACATGAGGTCGCGCGAGTGTACAAGGGAAAAGACCCGCTGGACATGGAGCTGAACATTCACGAATGGCACAAACACGACTTCTACCTCCCAATCTCCTTCGAATCCACAACAGCTCTCAGCGCTTTCGACATCGCCTGCTGGGACCTTGCCGGGAAGCATTTCGGTGCTCCGATCCACCAGCTCGTCGGAGGCAGCTTCAGGAGTAGTGTTAGGGTCTACGCGAACGGATGGTACGACAAGTGCGTTACGCCTGAACAGTTTGGTACACGAGCCAAAAAATTTGCGGGAATGGGCTACACTGCTCTGAAATTCGATCCCTTTGGGGCACACTACGACTCGATTGATGCGAAAGGACTGGAAACGGCCTACGGGCGCGTAAAGGCCGTCAAGGACGCCACCGGCGGCAAGGTAGAACTTCTCATCGAACACCACGGAAGATTCGACCCCAACGCGGCCATCGCAATCGCCAAGAAGCTCGGCGAGTTCGACCCATTATTCATGGAGGAGCCGGTTCATCCGGATAACCTCGAAGGGCTTCGAAAGTACAGAGAAGCAACCGACGTGAGAGTTGCCCTTGGCGAGCGGATACTGACCAAAGAGCAGGCGGCCTTCGTCCTCGCAAATAATCTAACCGACTATCTGCAAATAGACGTGACAAACATCGGCGGAGTTACCGTAGCTCGCAAAGTCGCGGCAATGGCAGAAGCGTACGGAGTAGAGATTGCCTTTCACAACGCGTTCGGACCCGTTCAGAACGCAGTAACTATACAGCTCGATGCAGCCCTTCCCAACTTCCTCATTCAGGAATCATTCTACGACTGCTTTCCCGCCTGGAAGAGACAGCTCGTAAGAGACCAATCAAAAGTCGAGAACGGTCAGACGAAAGTTCCGACTCGCCCAGGCATCGGAGTAGAGGTGGACGAGAAGGTCTTGGAAGAGCACCGGGCCGAGGGACAGGAATACTTCAACCCGGACGAGCCCGTCTGGGTCGTCAAAGACACATGGAAGGACTAGCCTGGAACGATGATCAGGGTCCGTGCTCGGACTCAGCGTAGACACGGGTTAGACGAGTTACACCGGGACGTTCTTCACGCAATGAACGCGGCCCTCGCAGCAGCAGACCCAGCCAGAATCATGAGAAAACATCTGCGACTCAACCGAGGAATACTGCGCGCCGACACGCTTCAGTTTCGACTGAAAGACTATCGACGAATCTTCGTCATTGGTGGAGGAAAAGCCTCGGGATACATGGCTGAGGAGGTCGAGAAACTACTGGGGAAGCGGATTGCTGGAGGACTGGTAATAGTTCCAGATTATCTGCGGCCGACGCCTCGGGGTCGTCGAATAAGGTATCACCCATCCACCCATCCGATTCCCACCCGCAAGGGGTTGGAGGCCGTTCTAGCAATGCTACGTTTGGTCGAGAATGTTTCACGGGAAGATATCGTCATCGTCTTACTCTCTGGGGGAGGCTCAGCCCTAATGCCTCTACCAGTTCAAGGGATCAGCTTGAACGACGAGGCACGTGTCACGTCTTTGTTGCTGAAATCCGGCGCAAGCATCGATGAGATCAACACTGTGCGAAAACATCTTTCCCAGATCAAAGGAGGCAGGCTCGCTGCGAGACTGTATCCAGCGACCGTCTTGACTCTAATAATCTCGGACGTCGTCGGAGACGGAATAGATGCGATAGCGTCAGGCCCAACAACTCCCGATCCAACGACCTTTCACGACTCTGAACAGGTTCTCAAGAAATACGATCTCTGGTCCCAGATTCCAAAGAACGCTCGAAGGGTCATCTCTGCGGGCCTCTCGGGATCGATACCTGAAACCCCGAAACGGAACAACAAGGTCTTCACGCGAGTGCACAACGTGATAGTCGGCAACAATCGGGCATCTTGTCTCGCCGCGGCGTCAGCCATGACGAAAGCGGGCTACAAGACCCAGGTTCTCTCGATCCAGATTACTGGCGAAGCCCGGGAAGCCGGTCGAATCTTCGGTTCTATTGTGAGAGACATCCGAGACAATTCACTACCTTTCGCACCCCCGGCGGCCTTGGTAGCCGGAGGAGAAACAACCGTGACCGTCCGAGGAAAGGGCAAGGGTGGTAGGAATCAAGAGCTCGCTCTTGCCGCTGCCGCGAGGATTAACCGCTCAGATGGCGTTGTCGTGGGTTCTTTCGCGACTGATGGAATCGAGGGTCAGACTGATGCTGCAGGTGCTCTCGTTGATGGAACAACCATCACCCGCGGGCTAAAGCTCGAAATGAATCCTGATGAGTTCCTCAGAAACAATGATTCCTATCATTACTTTTCGAGACTTGAGGACCTAGTAATAACAGGTCCAACTGGTACGAATGTGAACGATATTATGATCCTTGCAGTTGGCCGCAGATAGCCTGCCTTGCTACTTCGATTTGTATGGGAAAAGATACGATAAGCTAGGTTTATCGTTCCAGTCAACGTAGCACGTCTTCAGTTGAGTATAACCTTCCAAACCGTACCTCGAGCCTTCTCCGCCAAGTCCGGATTGTCGGAAGCCCGTGTGGACGCCCTGAAGCTGTTCTGGTCCAACCTGGTTGATGTAAGACTCGCCGAATCTAATCCGGTTCATAGCCTTCAGAACCCGAGTACTATCTTTTGTGAAGATGTAGGAGGCGAGGCCATACTTTGAGTCGTTTGCATAGTCGATGGCTTTGTCAAAGTTGTCCACCTCTAGTATAGGTACGACGGGTCCGAAGATCTCGTCTTGGACAAGTGACGATTTCTGTTTCACATCCTCGATGACTGTCGGTTCGAGAAACCATCCTCTTGTTGGGGCAGAAGGTTTCTCTCCGCCGACGATAATCTTGTCCCCTTCTTCTTTCGCCTTTGCAATGAACTTCATGCTGGTTTCTCTTTCTTCTCTGCTGACCATCGGTCCAAGATCAGTGTCTGATTCTAGCGGGTTTCCTATGACGAGATCCTTCGCCATACGGACGAAGGCGGGAACAAACTTGTCCTTGATCTTCTCGTCAACATACATTCTCTCCGAGCAGATGCAGGTCTGGCCGCAGTTCCAGAAGCGTGCCCATATCGCGCACTTTAGTGCCCAGGGAATGTCTGCATCATGCCAGACAATGAACGGCGCCTTCCCGCCCAGCTCCAACACCAGCTTCGGAAGATGATTCGAAGCATGGTCCATAATCGTCCGTCCCGCATCGGTACTGCCCGTCATCGTAACCAATCCTGTAATCTTGTTCGTCACCAGCTCGTCACCAACTTGTGATCCGCTCCCTGTAACAACATTCACAACTCCCTTTGGAAAGCCGGCCTCCTCCATCAGCCTTACCATCTCGATCGTGCTGAGAGGCGTATTGCTCGACGGTTTAGTCACAACTGTATTTCCGGTAATGAGTGCAGGAGCAAGCTTCCTAGCGACTGTTGCGGAGGGAAAGTTCCATGGGGTAATTGAGGCGACCACGCCTATCGGGAGTCTCAGAATCATGACCATCTGTCGGGGGTTGTCGCTGGGCAGAACATCACCCTCGATCCTACGCGCAAACTCGGCATAATACTCGAAATTCGATGCTGCGCCTTCAATCTCGCCGCGAGCCTCGAACAAGGGCTTCCCTTGCTCCGAAGTGAGGAGTCTGGCTAGTCTCTCTTTGTCCCTCCGAATGAGTTGAGCCGTCTTGAAAAGAAAGGCTGCTCGTTGGAGGGGTGCGAGATCTTCCCAAACCGGCTGAGCATCCTCCGCCGCCTCAAGTGCAGCCTTCGCTTGCTCGCGACTCGCCTTCGGAACGGAGGCGATCATTCTCTCAGTGGCAGGATTGACTACATCAATTGTCTCCTCCTTGTTCGAATCAACCCACTCACCGTCAATGAACATCTGGTAATGCTTCGCGCGTCCTTGGACGGCTCTCGATTTCGCCGTGTCTTTCAAGCTCCCTTTTTCAACAGTCCCGTCTCGCTAAGAAAGCCCGCAACACTTTCTCGTTCATCTCCTCTGAGACCTTGAAGAGGGCTCTTGACACCGCCCACAGGCATCCCGACCATCCTCATCGCCTCTTTCAATCCCGCGGGAAATCTTCCAACGCTAATCGCCTCGATTATCGGGAGAAGCTTCCACTGAGCCATCCGAGCGGCCTCAAGGTTTCCGTGCTTAAACTCGTCAAAAACCGAACTCGACAGCTTGGGGGCCACATTGGCGGACCCGATTACTCCACCGCTTCCACCGAATTCCAGATTTGTCAGAGTCATCGCGTCAGATCCAGCGAAAATCGCGATGCGCTTACCCGCGACTTTTAGAAATCTAAGAAGGTTGAGGAGATTGTACTCAGTGTACTTCATTCCAGCGATCAACTGCTTCTCGGCCAATCGTTGTACAACACTGGGGGGAACGAAGAGATGGGTCCATTCTGGAATGTTGTACACAACGAGAGGCAGTCTACCTTTCCGAGCAATCGTCTCGAAATGGTTGAAGAGACCGTCCTCGCCAGTCGCGTAGTAGTACGGGGGAGTCGCAACGATTGCGTCTGCACCGGCATCCTCGGCATCCTTGGCAAAAGCCAAAACATTCTCCAGACTGGGGTCCGAGACACCGGCGAGCACCGGGACCCGACCATTCGTCTGATCCACCACCGTTTCGATAACGGTCTTTCTTTCTTCCCGGTCAAAGAGGGCGAACTCTCCGCTCGTCCCCAAAGGGAACAGTCCATGGATTCCTGCATCAATCAAAAAGTCCACCAGGGTCCTAGTGGTGTTCACGTCGATCTTCTCGTCGCGAGTCAGTGCTGTAGCCATAGGCGCTATGATGCCTTCGAGCTTCTTCATGGTCAAGGGTCAATCCTCGATTGAGACGTGCTTTAAGAGTAGTAGAGAGACAGCTTCAGGAGAGATGCTCAGTCTTCCCGAATGGGTATACCTACTACCCTTGATGGCGCTCCGTCTCCATCTAGCAGTTTTATGGGCATGCATATCATTAGGATTCGCTTGCCAACAAATTGCTTCAAAGCGCTGCTTAGAGACTCAATGATGAAGATTCCACTACCGAGTAGAGTCTTGTGAGTGATTGGCTCCGGCGCCTTGAATTTCTCGACGCTGAGAAAATCGATTCCGACCGCTCGGACCCTTTTCGAGACGAGATACTCCGCTGCGTCTCCAGTAAGGTAGGTGTAGTCTCGGTTGATCGACTTGTCTCCCCAATGTTCACTACAACCAGTATAGATGACAACGATATCGTCCCTTCCAATTTCTTCTTCGAGTTCTCGCCTAAGGTCCTTGGATGTGATTCCGCTGCCGATCGGCTTCTTGGACAAGTCAGCCACGTAAGCTTCTCCTATCAGCTTGTTCGGCGGAATCTTGTCTATGCCTATCCCGTGAGGAATGAAGTGTCTGGGGGCATCGAGATGCGTGCCCGTGTGTGAACCCATAGTGATCTTGGTCAGATTGACACCGTCCTTCTGCAGCGTTGAGTACTTCTCGAATGACGGCGAGGGATCGCCCGGATAGATGGGCATGCCCTTGCGTAAGTGATGGGTCAGATCAGTGGCTTTCTCGAAGAGGTACAACCTAATCGAGAATCAACGGATGATAGGGCCTTGATAGAACGTTCGGCTATGTGCAAATTGTGCTTCGAGAGAAATGGGTCACCTTCATTGGATAGGATGGGTTACGACTTGCATAATTGGTGCTCTAACGTTCAATGTCACGTTTAATCCGGTGTAATATCGTGAGCGAGATAGGAATAGAGAAAGTGGTCGTTGAGCTGAACAGCTTCCGACAACGGACCGCAATGATCAAGGAAGAGATTTCCAAGGTGAGCAGGGCCCTGAACGAGCGGGCGGCTCAGCTGAATGACTTGGTAAACAAGAGTCTTGGCCAGTTAAAGGAACAACTTGGCGGAACCACACTATCGGGATACTTGTCGTTACAAGGCCGGTACCAGTCCGGCGATATGAACGATCAGGACTATACCCAGCAGAAAGACTACTACCGAGGCGAGTTGCAGAACATGATACGCAAACTAGACGAGTCAAAGAAGCTCATGATGATAATGGCCCAGATCGACTCCCAGCGACCAGGTGCGCAAGCGCCACAGGGCCAACAGAGGCCACAGCCAACTCAGTAAATCGTATCCAGAATTCGATCTTACTGAAACCTTCAAGTTTAGCTCTGCTGGTATTCTCGGCAACTCATCCTGCACGCGTAGCGCGGTCAACAGGTCCTAGTAGATACCTGTGACGATGCTGATGTTTACCGGTGTGAATACACCAGGTACTACAACGACGGTAATCGGCAGGACTCTGCACCCCATGTAGCTGCAGTTTGACAGATTTAGTGAATATGTTCCGGGGCTGAGCGTCACTTGCAAAGGTGCTATCAATGCGCATCGGTCGTGAAGAGTCCAGCTGAGCGCCACCACTTGGATCTTTCCGCTTGAGGACGTGATGATGAGATCGGGTCCCGTCGCAGGCACGGATCCGGTCACGGCACACAGTGGAGAGACGTTGGCAATTTTAGTGTTACCAATTATTCCCTCATGGGTAGAAATGTTCTGCGTCCGATCGACATCCCGATGTATCGAGAAAATCGCGTTTGTAAGGAAAGGCGAAGTTGCGAGGGCGTAGCTAGTTGCAAGCAGCGACGTTGCTAGAAACACAAGAAGAAGCAGAACTAGAGTCCTCTTCAAGACGTTTTCATTCAGTCAATGGAGGAATTGCTGAATATAGATTTATCGCGGACCTGAGTCTGATCAGCAGAGAGTCCTAGTTAGATTCTGCGTGCCTTGAGCCAGTAGTACTCGAAGTATCTCTCCATGACTCCCGCGTATTCTTCATCTGATAATCTGAAGGCTATTCGCGAACCTCCCTCTGAGGGCATTTCAAGGTTCCAGAGATACGTCACGATCGAATCTCTCCCATCAACGGAGCACACGTTCATGGGACGAGGCGATTCCTCACTTGGCTCTTGAATAACACCGACCTCAGCATCTTCAGAAAGTGCCGACAGGCTCTTTTGATCGACGAATCGTGGATTCAGGAAGGACACTATCTTTACGGCCACGCCTCTCTCCCTAGCGGCCTTAATGGGTGCACGTAGGTCTTCAACGTCTTGCGGGATGAGTGTCGCAAGCTGCAGATAGGCCCGGGACTTTGCGGTGGCGATTAGCTCGTTCTGTTTGTCCGCTATCTTGTCGCCTCCGTGGATGACCCAGAGGCTGATGTGTTTCACGACCTCTCGGCGTTCGTAGATCGCTTGCAGGTCTTTGCGCATTAGGTTGGTGAAGGCTTCCATCTCGGACTGCTTCTGTTCCAACTCCAGCTCTGCGACGGATCTAGGAGGGTTGGATTCGTAAATTACCGGGCGTCCGGGTCTCGCCCTGATCCATTTTCGCTTCTCCAGTCCTTCGAGGGTCCCGTAGACGCGGGCGTAAGGGATCTTGACGCTCTCACTAATCTCGTAGGGTGTCGCGGGTCCGTCGAAGATTAGTTTGAGGTAAGTTTTGATCTCGTATTCTGTTAGACCGTGATCTTTCAATATGCGGTGTAGGTTCTCGTCTATTCGAGACAATTTTGAGAGGTTGACCTACCTTTTTGCATAAATAGGGTAGCTGGGGATTAGACTTTATTCCTTAAAATAGGTAACGTACACGCGGGAGTCAAATTGACAATAACATGTACAAGGAATCATCCAGTCGCAGAACGTACGAGGCAGGATTCAACAGGAAGAGTGCCTTAGCGTACCGAGCTTGAGCCGAGGGCCATGTCCACCGTGGATTTCTGGACCCGACGAGAGGTCCGAGCCAAGAAAAAATTGTGGGATTTGAGAGGCCGGTTAGCCTGAAGATTTGGAATTGCGCGGCAACTTAGTCCCACAGTTCTTACAGAACAATGCGTCAGGCGGATTCACAGTCTTACAACTCGCGCAAGTTCTCATCGCAACTTGCAGAGTCTCCTCCTGAGTCGTCGTCAGAGTTCTGTGAGCAAACCTCGAACCGGTCCCACCTAGAAATCCCCAAACCGGCACCGCGAGGGCTAGGAAGAGAACGGTATCCCCTCCAACATTTACCGGCAGTTTCAAAGCGCTGATAACGACGTAGACAAGGCCCGCGACTACACCGACCATTATCCCGTTTCCAATCGCATGATCCGGATCCGCGAAGCCCGCAAGAGCGCCGGACAGGGCTGGAATCGTGATGAAGATGACAAGGTCTGTCAAGGTGAAATTCGTCACACTGTCAGTGGTGGTTGCGAATACGTCGAGGAGGATTCCGACTAGGATTCCTACGAGTATGGAGAGTTCGCGGTGCTGAAGTCTAGTATATGCCATAACGGCCCGTTTTCCAGATCGGACCCCTTTAGCCCGTGGGTTCTTATCGGTTGTTCTATCATTTCTCAAAAACTCGGTAAACAGCGTCCGGAGTCGGTTCTATCTGAATGTCGAAAAATCAGGTAAGAGACAGAACGTCTAGTCTGGTCTCTTGAGCTCTCTGAGGCTGTCTTCAGCCGCGCTCAATATCGATTCAACATCATTATCACTATGAGCAGCCGTGATCATCATTCTCTCCGTCCCGTCAGGGTGGAAGTAGACTCCTCGACGGAGCATTAGATTCCGAAACCTGCGGAACTTTTCGAAGTCGCTCTGCAAGGTGTGACGGTAGTTCTGGATTTTGCGCGCGGTTGTGAAGTAGAGTTGGAACATGGGACCCATGCCTGGACTAAGCCGTCGTGATCGTAACGCGACAATAGTTCTCGGAGACCCTCCATGATTTCCGCGCCTGTGAGATGCATATTTCTGATTGCGGCAGCATCGTCTTTCAAGAGCTCGTCGAGTGTCGCGTTGGCGGCGGCGAGGCACATCGAGTTTCCATTGTACGTACCGCCATAGCCGATCTTGCCAGGTCCAATCATCCCCATCACATCGCGGCGACCAGCGACCGCTGCTATGGGTGTGCCTCCGCCGAGAGCCTTGGCGTAGCATGCGAGGTCGGGTTTGACTCGGTAGAATTCTTGGGCACCACCGGGGGCAATTCTGAAACCGGTTAGGACTTCGTCGAAGATCAAGAGCGCATCGTACTTGTCTGCGAGTTCTCTGACAGCTTTGAGATAGTCATCTTTCGGCGGTATGACTCCTGCGCTGCCCATGACTGGCTCGGTGATTATTGCCGCAAGGTCGCTTGCGTTCCTTTTCAAGACCCGCTCTAGGGATACGGGGTCATTCCACTGGGCGACGACCACGCTTCGGGATATTCCGTCGGGGATGCCTGGGTAGTAGGGAAGTTTCGACGGTGCCTGCTCGAGCCCTGCTACAACGGAGGGTGACTCGACGCTGAAGAGTACATAGTCGTGGTGGCCGTGGTAGTGTCCTTCGAACTTGACGATCTTGTCGCGGCCTGTAAAGGCTCGGGCGATGCGAATCGCCTCCATTGTAGCTTCAGTTCCAGTGTTTGCGAAGCTGACCATCTCCGCGCAAGGGACAGCTGACTGAATCTTCTTCGCAACCTCAACCTCGAGCTCGGTGGTTGTCCCGAGCATGGTCCCGTTCTGTATCTGGGTGTTGATGGCGTTGAGGATTGCTGGGTGAGCGTGCCCGAGAACGACAGCGCCGTAGCTCGACAGAAGGTCGACGTATTGGTTGTTGTCGACGTCCCAGACCTTTGAGCCTTGGCCTTTCTGGAAGCTGATTGGGAAGGGTTCGTGGGCGTAGACTCTGACGTTGGATGAGGCGCCTGAGGGGAGGTGCTTCTTGGCCTCCTCGTAGAGTGCGAGTGATCCGGAGAAGTTGGTTAAGAGGGTT
>Ga0099828_10000118_pt1 | contig 42254 bp, 50 predicted proteins | sample CZO8metaG_2_FD_79338 | JGI IMG/M metagenome (GOLD analysis project Ga0099828, IMG submission 79338) | Vadose zone soil microbial communities from the Eel River Critical Zone Observatory, Northern California, USA - CZOApr15con2H1.8 metaG | ecosystem: Environmental > Terrestrial > Soil > Vadose... | reverse complement strand
AGGGAGCCAACGAGGAACCCCCGAATCGGATCGAGGTATCTCTGATGCGCGAGTTCGTGCGCTAGGACCGAGTCCACCTCGTCGATTGGGAAGTCGCGCAGCAGCGTGTCGGTCACGATGATCCTCCGCGTTCGGCCGAATCCCATCACCGCGGCATTCGATCTCCGCGTCTTCGAGGACGCTTGCAGTTCGAACACACCAAGTACCGGCACGCGGGCGCGAGCGGCGAGAGCCACGAAGCGCGTCCGCAGGCCCTCATCTTGGAGCGGACGGAATCGGAAGAAGAGGGGGACGAATACGATAGGTGCGATGAAACCGAGGACCGCGGAGACCGCGGTGCCGAGGACCCATCCGACGAGCCACCACCAAGGCGTCGTCGCGAGGAGCCAAAGGAGCACGCCGCCGACGACGACCGTCGACGCGAGCCCGAGGGCCAACGACTTCCCAAGATCTTTGATCCATCCCGCGAACGTCTGCGTCGAGAGGCCAATCGCATGCTCCCACCGGAATCCGCCGACATAACTGAAGGGAACCTCCGCCGCGGCGAAGACGCCGAACAGTACCGCGAGGAAGCTCACGGCGGAAGCCCATCCGGGCCAACCGAGCGACAGGACGAGGTCCCGGAATGCGGCCGCCCCGCCGAACACGAGGATGCTTGCGATCACACCGAAGCTCGCGGTGCGGCTAGCGCCCAACCGCAGGCGCTTCGACCGAAGGCGGCGCGCGACCGCCTGTCGCTCCTCGTCGAACCCCCAGGCGTCCACGCCCATTCAATCACTTCCAGAGCTTCGGATACGTGCCCGGATTCATGAGGACGCGGGCCGTGTCCGCGGCCACACCGGATTTCGCGACGACGATTCCGTCTGTTGTCATGAGGGCCTTCGCGAGCGCCACGGCCTCGCCTTTTCCCGTGAAGACGCCAACCAAGTCGCCGGACCGAATGTGAGCGGAGAGCTTCGCAACCCCGGGGACCGCGAGGTTCGCCCCGTGACAGATCGCATCGACCGCGGTGTCTTTGACGACCAACCGTGGCAGATGACGAAGGAGGTCCTCGATCGGCCGGAGAAGCGCCCGAATCGGGGCTTCGTCCCCGTCTTCCTTCCAGTAGACAATCGCGTCGCGGAACGCATTGAGCGGATGCGCATCCGCTTCTCCGAAGGTCGCCGTGCGCGTACGACGGAGGTCGACGAGGTTCCCGCCCACGCCGAGCGCGTCGCCGATGTCCGCGGCGAGCGTTCGCACATAGGTCCCGGACTCACATCGGACGCGAAACAGGACGTTTCGCCCCTCGAACTCGATCGGCTCGAGCTCGTACACGACCCGCGTGCGCTGCTCGCGCTTCACGGCTGAACGAACCGGCGGGATCTGGTAAATCGCCCCGACGAACCGCGCCATCATGGAACGCAAGCGTCGCTCCTCGACGTCCTGGTGGAGCTGCATCAACCCCAGGTACTCCTTGTCTCCCGCGAGGACGGCTTCGACTGCGCGGGTCGCGTCCGCCAGCGCGACGGGAAGGACCCCGGTCACGCGGGGATCGAGGGTCCCCGAGTGGCCCGCCTTCGGGACGCCGAACATGTCGCGGACCCAGGCGCTCACCTGATGGGAGGTCGGCCCCGCGGGCTTGTCAACGATCGCGACCCCGAGGCGGATCCGTTCCCCGATCGAGCGCTCCTCCGGCCGCGTCCCATGCTTCGAATCCGGCACCTCGTGGAGGACGACGAGGTCGGTCATCCCCCCACCCGTGCGCCAATCATCGCCACGATCTCGTCCGGCGTCCGGTTTCGGGAATCGATGACGAGGTCGAAAATCCCGGTGTCGCGAACATCGATGCCGTAAATCGCCTGGTACCGGACCCGCTCCGATTTCTCGCGCGCAACGATTTCCCGCTTGGCTTCCTCGACGCTCTTCTTCTCCCGCCGAGAAATCCGCTCCGCGCGCAAGCCGAGGGGCGCATCGATGAGGACCTTGATGCATGGCACATGTTCCTTTGATAGGAGATGAGCTTGAATCCGTCCATCGACGACGACGTTCGCGCCCGCGGCCTCGTACTTCCGAATCTCGGCGAGGATCGCCGCATCGAGCGCCCGGTCAACCGTGGGATCCTTCTCCGCCGCGCGACCGAACGCCTCGAGGCCCATCCCGCGCTCCTTCGCCATCGCCCGGAACTTCGTGCCTGCCGACACGAGGACGTACGCGCGGGCGGCGGCCCACCGCTCGGCGACGGTCGTCTTGCCGCTGCCGGGTGGTCCTCCGATCACGAGGATCATCCGGGTCCCTCAGGCGGTCTCGTCCGGCTCCGCCCGGAGCGGGACGCCCATCGCCTGGAGGCGCCGCCTGAAGCGGACGTATCGTAGGATGCGGGTGACGATTTGCCCGAAGGGGATCGCGAGGAGGGAGTACAGGAGGAGCCAAGTCGGCATGATGACCACGAACAAGGGCAGGAACACGTGCGTGGACCATGGGACCGTAATCCACTGGGTTCCGTGGTCCAGGAGCACGGTATCAACGAAGAGGCGCAACCAAACGATCATGACGATGAAGAAGAACATCGTCCAGGCGGTGGCCTTGTACGGGCTCGTCATCATCTCCATCTGGTCTTTCGCGAACCCTTTCTGGGCTTCCATGAGCATCTGGACCCTCGTCTGCTGGCCCTTCCGCATCGCCTCCATCCGCTCGCGGGACCACGCCCGGATGACCCGCTGCGTCCGGGCCATCTTCACCCAGTTCGTGTAGTGGTCCCGAAGGACGGAGCCGATCGTCGTGGTCGCCAGTCCTAGAAGCAGAATCGTCAGGACGGGCAGCGCGCCGCCGAACCCGAAGACCGGATAGAGCACGACGCCCGCGAGCATCGCAAACGAGGTCCCGACCTGTTGGTCGATGATGGCATAGAGGGCCAGCAGGAACAGGAAAATCATCAGGAACCGCTCGAGGCTCTGGCGGTTGAACGCGAGGGCCGGGCGGGTCGGCGCGGCGGGCTCCCCGCCTTCCGCGGAGCCGGAATCTTCGGCCACGAGGTCGCCAATAAGCCTGCCGATATAAGGATTTGCGGCGGTGTTATCGGGAGAGAACTCAGCCGCTCTCCGCGGCCGAGGGCGTCGTACCGAGCGCCGATTGAATCTTGCCCGCGAGATCCTCGTACCGCTCCGACAGGGACTTCTCCTGCTTCTGGATCGACTTCACGCGGATCGTGAGGGTCTCCTTGTGCTCCTCGAGCTCCTTCTTCAGCGCCTCGCGGTCGTCTTGCCGCACGAGGAGCATTCCGATGCTCTTGTAGATCGGCGTCTCGCCAGAGATCTTCCCGAGCTCTTCGAGAGTCCCCTCGATCTCGCGCAACTTCGCCTCGAGCTGAACGCGCTGGGTCCCGAGGACCTGGAGCTGGTTCTGCAGCTGCTGATACTGCGCAATCTGGTTCTGGAGTTGCGGCGAGATCTCTTTCACTGTTTCACTTCCCGGCCCACGCGCACGGCGACGTCGGCCCATCGCAGGTACGAGTTCACGGCGGCCCTCAGCGCGCTCGTGTCGTCCGCCGCGACCCCGAGCGTGAGCCTATTCCGACGGGCAACCATCGAGACGCGGGCCTTCGGCACGTTGCGTCCGGTCTCGGGCCGCAGCGCCTCATAGACCATCGTCGCGTCGGGCCCATCGAACGTGATTGTGGCGCGTCGCATCGTCACCGCGCCTTGACGACTTTCTTGACGTTCGGCCGCTCTTTGTAGAACATCTTCGAGCCGCATCGCTCACACTGAATTCCAACGGTGTTAATGTTCGCTCGGATGGGCTCGAGGCACTTCGCGCACTTATACATCTCAGGCCTCTTTCGCCTTCGGCTCGGGTTTCTCAACGGCCTCGGCGAGCTCGCGTTTGAAGGAGGTCGTGACGATCGGACGGTACGCGCCTCCGGCAAAGACGTAGCCGCAGCGCCGGCATTCCCACACGCCGGTCGAACGACGGCGAACGGAGACCGCCGCGCACCTCGGGCACGCGTGCCGGTGCTTCAGGCCTTCCTCGATTTCTTGGACCCGCCGGCGGATGCGCACTCCATAGCGGGGGCCGAATCGGCCGACGATGCCTGCCTTTCGAGTGCGACGGGCCACGGAAGACCTCAGGACGATTGAAGCAAGGGGCGGATGCGCCGCCCGACTCGTTGGGCGGTCTCGATAATCCGCTTCACTTCGTCGTAAGAGAAGGTTCCACTTAAGCCTTTTTGCATCGCGCGGATGTCTCCGTTCTCATCCGTCGTCACGGTGAGCCGGGCGTCCGCCATCCGCTCTTCGTCGAGGCTTGGGTCGACCAAGAGTCGGTCCTTGATCTTCGCCGTCGTGACGCTCACCGGCCAGTGCTCGACCGGGAGCGGGAAGTCGTCCCCGAGCCCCTGGTTCTTTGCGGGTGCAACCGTCGACGCGAGGGCCGCCACAGCGGCGTACGAGCACGCGTCGAACAGGTTCCCGTCGTAGTCGAGGACGTGGATGTCGATGAAGAGGATCCAGACCTTCTCTTTCGGGGTGATGCAGAGCTTCTCCATGTTCACCATCTTCGACTCGCGGATCCCGCGGTCCACGACCCGCGCGAGTTCGATCGCCTCGGGTCGCGGCGGTCCCGCCTCGAAGGTCGGACTCGCCATCGGAATGAGCTCGACGCTCGTCGAGAGGACCCCGGTGTTCGGGGTATCGGGATACGGCTCGCCGACGGACATCTTGATGCCGACCAAGACGTCCGTGTTGCCGAGCTTCACCCGGGCGCTGCCTTCCGCGGTCTTGACGAGGGCCCGCTCCAGGCTCACCTTCCTCGGCTCCTCGAGCGTTCGGCCATCGAGCCGCTGCCCGGTGGACGCGAGCCGGTATACATGAGCCCGCATGAGTTCGGAGACGATCTCCTCGCTCATCAGATCCCCTCCGGACCGAACTCGTCCTCGGGCGGCATCGGTCCCTCCGGCTCCACGGGCGACGGGAGCGGCGGCGACTCCTTCAGGATGTCTTCGAGGGAGACGGAGTATCGCCGGCGGAGCGCGTCGCGCTGCATGTCGTAGATCCGCCGCGCCGCGTCGATTGAGAGATCCATGGCCTTCTCGAACTCATCCGAGGTGAGGTGACCATCCATCTGGAGGAGCACGATCTCGCCCGTGCGCGGGACGACCGCCATGGGACAGTCCGCGTCCCCGAAGTTGTCCTCGTCCTTGTTCAGGTCGACACACACGACGCCGCCAATCTTGCCCGAAGCGCACGACGCCACGAGGTCCCGCATCGGGACGCCGGCATCCGCGAGGGCCACGCTCGCGGCGCTCAGGCCCGCACACCGAGTGCCCGCGTCGGCCTGGAGGACCTCAATGAAGATGTCGACGGAGGTTCGCGGGAACTGCTCCGCGAAGACGACCGAGCTGAAGGCCTCGGAGATCACCTTCGAGATCTCGACGGACCGGCGGTCGGGGCCCGGGCGTTTGCGGTCCGAGACGCTGAACGGCGCCATGTTGTACCGGCACTGGACCAGCGCCCGCGCCGGATTTTGGAGGTGCCGCGGATGGGCTTCTCGCGGGCCGTATACGGCCGCGAGGACCTTGTTCCCGCCCCATTCCATGTACGCGGAACCGTCCGCTCTCCGAAGGACCCCGGCCTCGAGCCGGATCGGTCGCAGGTCGTTGAACTTGCGCCCGTCGAGCCGGCGTCCGTCTCCGTCTATCAACTTCATCTCCTTTTCAATGTGCTCGATATCTTCCATGGAAAACCTTCCTCACGAGGGCCTCGGCCCTTTCGCGGCCCTCTCAATCAGTTCCCGGACGGCTTCGGTGAGGCCGACCGCTTGGGCCCGTTCCTCGATCAACCGAATCGCCATCGACGCGAGCGCGGTGCTCCGGTCGTCCCCGTCCAACCAGATCCGACCGTTCTGGCCGACATAGATCTGGCAGCGGGTCAGGTCCTTGATCAGGGAGACCATGCTCCCCTGCTTCCCGATCACCCGCGGCACTTTCGTCGGAGAGACCTCCATCAGGATCCCCCCGTTCAGCTTGCGCGCCTCCCGCTCCTGCATCGTGAGCTGGACCCGCTTGATCTCGTCGACGCTCAGGACGTGGCACATGATGACGTCGCCGACTTTCAGGTATCGCGCCGTGTCGCCGAACTCGACGCGCCACGGGGACTCCGTCGCATGGAGGGGAGCCGGATACGGTGAGTTAATGTCGACGAGCCAATGGGACGGGCCCTGGTCGATCACCTCGCCGATTACCGCATCGCCGCGTTGCGGGAGGTAGCGTCCGCTCAGCGGAATCACGCTGACGAGGCCATCGTGCTCGTTCCGGATGCCCAATTGCGCCGCGAAAAGTTGTCCGCCCTCGCTGTACGTTCCGGGGCCCGGTTTCAGCCCGGGGCCACCGACGGCTTCGCCAGGAATGACGATTGGGCGAAGCGACCCACTGCCCTGCATTGGTTTCTCTCTCTCACGCACCGCATCAAAACAGCGGCGGCTACTTGAGGCTTCCGGTTTTTGGACGCACGATGGCGGGTCGCGGTCGGCTCGCGGTCCGGCTAAATCCGCTGATCGGCCTTCAGGATGCGCGTCTCGACGTTCCCCTTCGTCTTCGCGTTCAGCCGCTCAAGGAACTCCGTTTGAAGTCCTGCGGGCATCTCGACGACGCCGATCCAGGCGCCCGAGGGGGACCATTCTTCTTTGAGGATCAAACCGAACGACTTGAGGTCCCCGTAGGCCTTCGCGCTGTCTTCGGCGCTCAACTTGACAGCGATCCGGACCTTTTCGAACCGAATCGGAATCAGGGGCCGCACCGCGTCCAAGACCTCCTTGACCTGTTCTTCGACGGGCTTGAACGGATCGACGTGGACCTTCGCCTCTTCCATCGCGTTCTCGATTCGTTGGGGCGGATGCGGCGCGCCCGTCTGCGGGTTGATCGCGTTCGCCGCGATGTATTGGACGATCTGCTTCCGCTTCGTCTCGAGCATCTCGCGACGCTGTTCCGTCGTGAGCTGGATCTCGCCCCGCTGGATGATTTGTTTCGCGACGGCGAGCGCCTCGGTGGTCCCGAAGAACTCCGTCATTTTCTCCTCGGACGCCTTCGACCCTTTGTGGGCATCCTTGAAAATCTCGTCGATCGCGAGCTCGCGCAACAGGTCTACGTCTTTGCCGTCCCGAATCTTCTGGACGGCCTCGGGCTTCACGAGGACCTCGAACTTCTCGCCCGCTTTCTCGACGCGGGCAATCACATATTCCTTGAAGATATCGTCCCGACGGTCCGTTCGGAGCTCTTTAGGCATGACGTCGCCTAAGATGCCGCGGGGAGACGAGAGAGATACTGGCCGACTTCCGCCTCGGACAGCCGCCGGAACTTCTCCCCCTCGACGATCAGGCCGACCTCGATCGCGCGGGCGTCGAGCTTCTCGCCCTCCGCGGCCTTCTGCAGCCCTTGGAGTCCGAGGAGCATCGCGTCGTCCTTCGACATGGATTCCTTGTACTTCTCTTCAAGGAGCTCCATGACGGCCTGGCGGCCCTGGCCGATGCTGCCGGCCTTGTACGACACGAGGGCCCCGCTCGGGTCCGTCTCGAACAGGTGGGTCCCGAGGTCGTCCACGCCGGCGACGAGGAGCGCGGTGCCGAACGGCCGGACGCCGCCGTATTGCGTATAGTTCTGCTTGTAGTCGCAGATTCGCTTGACGAGCAAGTCAACGCCGATCTTCTCGCTGTACGTGACCTTGTTGATTTGGGCGACGAGCCGGGCGTAGTCCACGAGGACCCGCGCGTCGGCCACGAGGCCGGACGTCGCCGCGCCCACGTGCTCGTCGATCTGGAAGATCTTCTCAATCGACGAGGTCTCGACGAGCCGAGAGCCGATCTTCTTGTCGGCCATCAGCACGATCCCGTCCTTGAACTTCAGGCCGACCGTCGTGTTGCCGCGGGTGACCGCGACGCGAGCGTACTCAACCTGGAAAAGGCGGCCGTCGGGGCTGAAGACCGTAATCGCACGGTCGTAGGCCATCTGGCCCGGTTGCATATGATAAACCTCGGGCCGCTAATAAAGCGGTCACTTATAAGGGTTCTTTCTGGGTTCTCGGCGCGCGGTCCACTCGGCTCAGGTACTTCCGCGTCGCGGCGCGAATCGTCCCCGAGGTGCCGACCGTGGTCACGCGGACTCGTTCTCCGCCCATGGTCCCGATGGCGGTCAACGCGTGAATCGCGGCGTCTTTCTCAAGATGGTTCGTCCGGACGAGGCCCGACGTCCCTGCGAAGTCCACGAGCCAGAGCCGCGGCGTCGTCGTCCGAAGGGCCTCGAGCACCTCGTCCCGCCGGAACGGTCGCGGGCCCTCGAGGCGGAACGCGATATAGCGATACCGCGGCCGGCGCGTGCTCACGCTCGACTGATAGAGGAGAAAAGGAAAAAGGTTCGGGTAAAAAGAGGAGGAGGTCAGCGTACTTCGTCCACTTCGGCGGACGTCTTGACAGGGCCCGTGTAGATCTCCTTGCCGAGCAGCGACTTCGACTTCACGCCTGTGATCACGAGGAGCACCCGGGCCGTGTGGTCCAGGTCGTCCTCGACCGAGCAGCCCCAGATAATCCGCGCCTGCGGGTTGATCTTCTGGCCGACGATTTCGGCGGCCTTCTCCGCTTCTGAGACCGTCAGGTCGGGTCCGCCGACGACGCGTACGAGCGCGCCACGAGCGTGGGTCAGGTCGACCTCGCCGAGCAGGGGAGACTCGAGCGCCTCGTTGATCGCGTAGTCGATCCGGTCCCGCTCTTCCTCGCTCTCGCCGATCCCGATCATCGCGACGCCCCCGCCCTTCATGATTGTCATGAGGTCGGCGTAGTCGAGGTTCACGAGGCCCGGCTTCGTGATGATTTCGGTCATGCCCTTGATCGACTGCATGAGGATCTCGTCTGCGACCTTGAACGCCGCGTTGATGGGAAGACGGGGCACGAGCTCCAGGAGCTTGTCGTTATAGATGACAATCGTCGTGTCGCTGAACTTGCGCAGCTTGTCCAGGCCGGCCTCTGCGTTCTCCATGCGGATTCGGCCCTCGGACTTGAACGGCATCGTGACGACGCCCATCGTGAGGGCGCCTTCCTCCTTCGCGACGCGCGCGACGTACTGCGCGGAGCCGGTCCCGGTCCCGCCGCCCATGCCGGCCGTGATGAACACGACGTGGGCGCCGCGGAGAAACTCACGGATTTCCTCTTCGTTCTCGTGAGCTGCCTGCTCCCCGACCTCGGGCAGGGCGCCGGCACCGAGGCCTTTCGTGAGGCGCTTCCCGATGAGGATCTTCTTCGGCGCGTGGACGGACAGCAGGTGTTTCGCATCCGTGTTCACGGCGGCCAGCTGCGCGCCCGTAATTCCGGCTTCGCTGCACCGGTTGATCGTGTTCGATCCACCGCCGCCGCAACCGACAATCTTGATCGAGACGTTGATCGATTCGACGATCTTCTCGATCTCTTCATCGTCGCCGGTTTTCTTGTCGACGGCCTTGGGCTTCGCGGCTTCGCGCTCTTCCTTTGCTTCGGCTTCCTGGTGTCGGGCCAGAGCCTCGTTGAGAAGTGATTTCATTGTGCCATCCCATCCCGATGGAGACTGACGGCCGGCCGAATCCATCTGGCCCTATTTAAAAGTAGTCATACATATGTCAGACAAACTCCGCATTGACATCCGCCGTCGGGCTGCCGCGAGAAAACAGCGTCCGAAGGCGAATTGGGCTTAGGCCGCGGCGTTCACGACAATCCCGGCGTTCGTGATGTCGAACGCGTAGACGAATTCGTCGTGGGAGGACCCCTTGTACTTCTCGACGGAGATGAACCGCTTGATCCCCGTTTCATCTCGGAGCTTGTGCAGGCGGATTTCCCCGCGGGCCAGGAAGGCCTCGGGCGGGACCTCGCCTTCCTCCGGGAGCTCGAGCGTGAGCAGGGAGGTCACCTTCGACTCCGCGAGGTACCGCATGAACGACTGCGTCGTGACGGCCTCCTCGAACTCGCGCATGCAGAAGTACTTCAGCGCGGTAATCGAATCGATCACGACCCGCTCGTAGTTCCGCTTGAGCAACAGGGTCTTCAGGAGCTGCTGCAACGAGTGGACCGTGACCTCTTTGCTCTCGAAGTCCGGGGTCTTGCGGATGCGATCTCCCAGGGCTCGGACTTTGATCGGCTCCTCCTCCGTCGAGATTTCCAGGATCGGGGTGGGCTCGAAGCGTCGGATGTCGGAGTTCGCATCGAGGACGTCGAGGTCGTCCAGGTTCCAGCGGAATCCGCGCATGTTGATCTTCAGCTCGTTCGGCGGCTCCTCGAGTGCGACGAACAGGCAGCGCTCCCCGCCTTCCAATCCCTCGCGGAGGAACTGCATGGCGAGGATCGTCTTGCCCGCGCCGGGCGGCCCGGACACGATGTACGGCCGGCCGGGGACGAATCCGCCGTGGAGCATCTTGTCGAGTCCGGCGATCCCCGTACGGATCTTCGCTGCCGCCATCATCGGGCCACCAGCGGCGGTCGGGGTGGAATCGCGGTGGGTGGCGCGGGCGGCGCTTGGCGCAGCCGTTCTTTCAGATCCGAGTCGCAGGCGAGCGCGATCTTCATCGCCTTCCGATAGTTCCGGCGCTGGAACGCGAGCATGGCGCGGGACAGCGACACCTCGATGTCGCGGACCGGGACCTGGCGGCGGTGGGCGTCCTCGATCCCCTTCATGACCGACTCGATCACGTTCGAGACTTCGTCGATGAGGCGGGTCTCGAGGAGCGATTCGCCCGCGGTCGGGCCCGCCGAGGCGACGCGCGTCTGGGCCGGGCCGTCGAGATAGACGACCATCCCTTTGTCGGTGATCGACACGGGTCGCATCTTGTCGTCGAACGCCGAGCCGCGGAACTTCTCGATCGAGATCGCCCGGCGGACCACGCTTCCGTCGACCCACTTGTGCAGGCGAATCTCCCCGCGGGAGAGGAAGAACTCCGTTTCGAGGATCTTCCGGTCCAGGCGCTCGGAGACGATCAGGGTCGTCGACTCGAGTTCTGCGAGGAACCGGAGGAAGGACTGGGTCAGGACCCGGTGGTCTTGGCCCTGCATCGAGAACATCTTGAGGGCCGTCATCGAATCGATCACGATCCGCTTGTAGCGCTCCTTCGTCCGCTCGAGATGGTGGGCGAACTCCTGTTTGATCATCTTCTGGACGCTGTGCACGTTGACTTCGAGCGCGCGGATCTGGGAAGACTGTCGGATCTCGGTGACGTCCTCCCTGTCCCGGACGTCGAGGGCCGTGCCGACGTCGATCACGGACCGCTGCCGCTTGTGGGCCCGGACGTCCGGGGTCGCGTCGAGGATCTTGAGCCGGTCGAGGTTCCATCCGAAGGTGGCCATGTTCGACTTGACCTCGATCGGAGGTTCGTCGAGGGTGACGAGCAGGCACGGTTCGTGATGGCCGAGCCCCTCAAGCAGGAAGTGCGCCGAGAGGATCGTCTTGCCGCTCCCGGTGGGCCCGGAGATGACGTACGGTCGTGCGGGCAGAAGGCCGCCGTTCAACATCGTGTCGAGGCCCGCGATGCCCGTCTTGACGCGATCCATCGAAAGCCTGCCGGACCACCCGAGCCACTGCCGATAAACGTTGCGACGTGAGAATCAGGCCGCGGTACATTGGATGGAAAAAGAGAAGTTCCGGTTAACCTTGAACAAGGTTAATCGTCATGCAACCGCGCGAGCCGCCCGAGAGACCGCCTCGCGTACGCCCGCGTTCGATAGCGGGGGATGGACGTCCCGGGCCGGAGGGGCGTCCTCGCGGCCCTTTTGAACCATCGATCTCCGGGTGTCTCACCGGGGACCTGGAGTCCCGAGCTATGAGCCCGACGGGATATCCTGGCTACCCCACCCCGCTACCCGAAAGCATCGAGCCGCAGGCCCGCGACGGCGGTCGAGCGTCCGGATTGGACCGAGTCGGATAAACCTATCGCGGGTTGCGGGCTCAGAAGAACTTGCGGAATCGCGCGAGGTCTTCGAGGCTCCCCTTGAACTTGATCTTCCCCGTCGCGTACGCTTTGAACGGTCCGATCTCCCGCAAGATCAGAGCGCGGAGCGTGTCCGCGTCCGTCGAAATCGTGACGTCCGCGTGGTCCACGCCGCCGTCGAGGAGGCCCGCGACTTTCTGATCGGCGAGGGTGAAGTGGTACTTCGTGCCGTCCTTCAAGTCGATCAAGACGGTCTTGCGGAGATCACCGACTTCGGCGCGCAACGCCGAATCGGACGCCACCTTCGCATTGAACTTGCGGATCAGGTCCTCGAGCATCTCCCTCATGGCTTTCCCTCCCCGAACTCCTCGAGCTTCCGGCTGCGGGACTCCGCGAGCAACCGGCGGGCGGTGTCCCACGACGTGCGCGTGTGTCGCGGCAGAGTTCCCGTCTCCCTAATCCACTTTTCCAGGAACGCGATCGTCTGCATGTCGTGCGAGTAGCCGGAACCGATCGGCACGCCGAACTCCTCTTCGATGGCTCGCATCTCTCGATCGCGGCGGACCTTTGCGAGGATCGACGCCGCGCTGACGACGGGGAAGAGCTCGTCCGCGTTGTGCTGCGATATGATTTCCACGGCGAACGACAGCTCCCGCTGGACGCATCGCTTGAACTCAATCTCGTCGACGTCGGCCGCGTCGACGTACGCGGTCTCCGGGCGCAGACGCTGGATGAGTTCGGCGAACAGCTTCGCCTCGAAGTCGTTCAGGGACATCTCCGCGCGCATCGAGTCGATCCGTTCGGCGGGGACCACGACGAGTTCGTACCGCGCCACCCTCTCGATCTCCGGCGCCAGAGCCTCGCGGCGTTCCGGCGAGAGTTTCTTCGAGTCGCGCACGTTCATCTGACGCAGCGCTACGTCGGTCTCGACCGCGACCCCGGCCACGACGAGTGGCCCGAGGACGGGACCTCGCCCCGCCTCGTCGACGCCCACGATCACGGCTCACCCCTCAAAGAGCTCCCGGGCCGTCTCCTGGGCCCGTGCGACGACATCCGCCTCGTCGACCGTCCGCACGACGCCATCCGCCATGAGAATCTGGCCATCGACGATCGTCGCTCGGACATCGCTCCCCCGGCAGCTGTAGACGAGGCGGCTGATGACGGTTTCCGGATAAAAAGGAGTCGTGTGGGCGCCTTTCAGGGACACGACGGCGAGATCGGCGCGCTTGCCGACCTCGATCGAACCGATCTCCTGATCCGCATGCAACGCTCGTGCGGCGTGGATCGTCGCGAGGTCGAGGACCGTTTGCGCGGACATCACGCGCGCATCCCAGCGCGTCGCTTTGTGCAGGAGGGCGGCGACCTTCATGTCCGCGAAGACGTCCATCCCGTTGTTCGACAGCGGCGAATCCGTCCCGAGGCCGACCACGACGCCTTCTCGTATCATCTCCGGCACGGGGGCGACCCCGCCACTCGCGAGCTTCATGTTCGACACGGGGCAATGGGCGACGCTCACGCCGTGGCGGGCGAGGATCCGCACCTCGTTCATCGTCACCCACACGCAATGGGCCGTGGTAACCCGGTCGGTCAGGAAGCCGATTTTCTCGAGCCACTCGACAGGTCGGAGGCCGGTCTTGCTTCGATGGCCCTCGACCTCGGCCCGCGTCTCCGAGAGGTGCGTGTGGAGTCGAACGTCGTGGCGACCCGCTATCTCCCGTGCCCTTGCGTACGTCTCCTCCGACGCCACGTACACGCCTTGGACGCCGAGGGACGGGGTGACGAGCGGATCGTCTTTCTGCTTGGCGACGAACGCCTCCGCGTTCTTCAACGGGCTCCCGTGTTGCGTCGTGAACGCTTCGTCCAGGGTAACCCAGGAAAGGAAACCGCGCATCCCAGACTCCCGAACGGCCCGGGCGACTTCGTCCTCCCAATAAAAGAGATCGTGAAAGCTCGTCGTCCGGAGTGAACCATCTCGACGCATCCAAGGAGCGCGCCGATCTGGACGTCGCGGCGCGTGAGTTTCGCGTCGATCGCGGACGCCTTCGGGAGCATCCCTTCCAGCGGCACGTCATCCGCGACCCCGCGCAGGAGCGTGTTCGCGACGTGATGATGGAGGTTGATGAAGCCCGGAAGGACCGCGGAACCCGCACAATCGATGACCTCGTCCGCCTCGCGGGTAATGGAACCGATCTCCGTGATTCGGCCATTTTCTACGAACACGTCGCCCGCGATGAGCCGGCGCTGCGGATCCTGCGTGACGATGAGCCCACCACGGAGGAGGAGCGACATTCGAGATGCCTTCGATGGGTCCGCCCGTAGAAAGGGTTTTCGCGGATGGCTGGACCGAAGACCCGAGGCGTCGAGGCCACCGTCCGAGAAAGTCGAAATGGAAACGTAATCCGGAATTGAGTTGATACGGGTCCGTGGACGTGGACTTCGGGAATGCCCTTGCGATCTGTCTTGACCAAGTGGGACCCGGCCGGGTCGCAACCTGCGGCGCGATTGCGCGGGCGCTGGGCGATGTCCGGGCGGCTCGGGCCGTCGCAACGTGGCTCGTCGATCACCCGGACCTTCCGGGGGCCCACCGCGTCGTACGCGCGGATGGTCGGCCGGTCGTTCATGGGGCAATTCGGCTCCTCGAACGAGAAAGGATTCATGCGGTTCATGGTCGAGTCCCCACCGAACGAATCGTCGGCGCGCTGAGACCTACGAAATTCCTCGCTGCGCTCCGGGAGGACCAGCATCGCCTGAGCGACCAAGTGACGGAGCGAGACCCGCTGACGAACATCAATCGAATCGGGGGCGTTGATGCGGCGTACGATGGCGATCTGATGTACGTCGCAGCCGTTTGCCTGGACGCGGACGACCTCACGCCAGTCGAGATCGTGACGGTCCCGCACGAGACGAACTTCCCTTACATCCCGACGTACCTGGCCTACCGCGAATCGCCGGGAATCGAAACCGCCGTCCGTCGGCTGACGCATCGGCCTGACGTGCTCCTGGTGGACGGCCATGGCCGACTCCATCCGGCCTTGTTCGGCGTCGCGTGCTACGTCGGCATCCGCCTCGGCCTTCCGACGGTCGGCGTCGCGAAGCATCCGTTGGTCGGTCGGATCAAGACGAAACGACACGGCTCCGAGCCGGTGCTCCCGATTGAGTTCCGCGGACGCGTGCAAGGATACGCGTGGACTCCGTCGGGCCGCGCGCGTCCGATCTTCGTCTCGGTCGGCAACCAGATTTCTCTGGATCGCTCCCTAGAAGTCGTTCAGCGTTCGACGCGACATGGGTATCCCGAAGCCTTGAAACTCGCAGATCGAGTCTGTCGAGAAATGAAAAGGAATGAAAAACGGGAAAAGGGTGCAGCGCGGTGAGTCCCGAGAGGGCGAGTCACCGCCAGGGTTGGCCGGGCAAGCGCCTATCTCTTCTTTTTCTTGCCCTTCTTTTTCTTGGCCACTTGTTTCCTCCCTATTTTCTGTAATGGATGATGGGCACTTAAAAGTAGCGAAGCGAGAAAATCGCGCATTCTCGGAATTTTATAAAAACGCGAGAATGTCAAACGCGCCATCGAAACCGTTTTTGCCGCGCGGACGCATCCTCCGAATGTGGAAATCCTCGTCTTCGGAGCGGGCGCGATGGGCAGTTTTTTCGGAGGCGTTCTCTCCCGCCGTCACGATGTAATCCTGATCGGAAGGACCGAGCACGTGGCAGCGATCCTCTCCCATGGGCTGCGAATCTCCGGGAAGACGGCATTGATTGCGAAACCCCGGGCGGCGACGCGGATTCCGCAGAACGCAAAACCCGAGCTTGTGCTCGTCACGACAAAAGCGTACGACACCGCGAACGCGATGCTCGCGCTGCGCCCGTTCGCGGATCGTGCGATTTTTCTCACGCTCCAGAACGGCCTCGGCAACGCGGAGACAATCGCGAAGACGGCACGGCGCGTCGTCGCGGGCACGACGGCTCACGGTGTCACGTTCGAAGGCCCGGGCGAGGTGCGGCACGCAGGCGTCGGTGAGACGGTCCTGGGCGCCTGGGCTCGCGTCGGCGAAGCGGATCTCGTCCGATCGCGAGATGTCTTCGCGGACGTCGGAATCGCGGCGCGGGTCACCAGCGACATCCGGTCGGAGCTGTGGTCGAAGCTCGTCGTGAACGCGTCGATCAATCCGATCGCCTCACTCGCCGGGGTTCCGAACGGCCGTTTGGTCCGCGACCGTCGGCTTCAGGAAGTCCTCGGCGACGTGTGTCGGGAAGCCGTGGCGGTTGCCAAGGCCGAAGGCGCCCGCGTCGATTCGGACGAGTTGTACAAGCGGACCGTCCTCATCGCGAAGCGGACCGCCTCGAACCGCGCGAGCATGCTGCAGGACCTCGAGCGGCACCGCCGCACGGAGATTGAAGCGATCACCGGCGCGATCGTTCGGGCCGCAGACCGGCACCGGATTCCAGTGCCGCTGAACCGGGGGCTGTTCGCCCTCGTGCGAGCGCGCGAAGCCGCCGTTCGCGGGACCGCAGACGCGAAATAAGCCGACTAAAGCTTATAAAGCGCCTTTTAAATCTCCTGCCCACTGACGCCCTCTGCGGAGCCCTCCGGCCCTGCCGAGGATCGGAGGTGTACGTTTGGCCAAAATCAAGATCGAGAACGTGGTCGCCTCGACGTCCCTGGGGGAGCAGCTGGACCTCCAGGCGATCGCGCTTGCCCTCGGCGGCGCGGAGTACGAGCCGGAGCAGTTCCCGGGCCTGATCTACCGCCTCAAGGAGCCAAAGACCGCGACCCTCCTCTTCCGAAGCGGGAAGGTCGTCTGCACGGGGGCGAAGAGCCTCGAGCACGTCAAGACCGCGATCGACATGGTCGCGACGCAGATTGAGGCCGCAGGCATCCCGATCAAAAAGAATCCTGTAATCGAGGTCCAGAACATCGTCGCCTCCTCGGACCTCGGAACGGAAATCAACCTGAACGCCATCGCGATCTCGCTCGGCCTCGAGAAGGTGGAGTATGAGCCAGAGCAATTCCCCGGTCTCGTGTATCGGATCGACGTACCGAAGGTGGTCGTCCTCCTGTTCGGCAGCGGCAAGCTCGTGTGCACGGGCGCCCGGAAGCCCTCGGATGTCGAAGAGGCCGTGGAGAAAATCACGCAGGAATTGAAGGCCGCCGGCTTGCTGCGGTAGGCGCACCGCGGCCGTCCGAGGATTCCATGAAGGAGCTTCGGACGGAGATCGAGATCAACGCGCCCGCCGAGCGTGTGTGGCGGCATCTCACGGATTTCGCGGCGTTCCCGGAATGGAATCCGTTCATCCCGCGGATCCGAGGCGAGTTGCGAGCCGGCTCCCGGCTCGAGGTCCTCCTGCAGGCGTCCGGGACGAAAGGGATGACGTTCCGACCGACCGTGAAAAGGGTCGATCCCAACCGCGAACTTCGATGGCTCGGGCATCTCGGCATCCCGGGACTCTTCGACGGCGAACACATCTTCGAGATCACGCCCGCGGGCAACGATCGGGTCCGGTTCGTGCAGCGGGAAGAGTTCCACGGCCTGCTCGTCCCCCTCCTCCGTCGAAGCCTCGACCGCGACACGCGGCGAGGATTCGAGGAGATGAACCGAGCCCTCCGCGCACGTGCGGAAGAGTCTTCGTCAACCTAGGCCCCGACGCCCGCGAGGGACGCGAAGGCCTTATCCGACTCCCGGGATTCGCGTTCGGGACGAGGGGTCGATTGGCCGCGCGCCTCTCAATCTTTGACAACCACATCCACCTCCGACCGGAGTTTCAGGGGGTCCTCGCGGCGAAGGCGTTCGAGAGAGCCGGTGGGACCGCGTTCCTCTTGACGCACGCTCCCTATGACGACATCCCGATTCGCCGCGGCGAAGATTATGGACCCGCGTACCAGAAGACCCTCCGAATGGCCGATGCCGTCCGCGGCGCGACCGCCATCCAGGTTTTCGTGGCCCTTGGGCCATACCCGGTGGACTATCTCCATCTTAGGGAGAGCCTCGGACCCGCTCCAGCGATGGACGCGATGCGGAAGGGGATTGACCTCGCGGCCGTGCACATCGCGGGGGAGAGGGCGGTTGCATTCGGTGAGATCGGACGGCCCCACTTTCCCGTCGACGCCGAGATCGTGGCGGCGTGCAACGAACTCCTCGGATACGCAATGGCCCGTGCGAAAGACCTTGATTGCGCCGTCGTCTTGCACACCGAAGACCCCACACGCGAGACGTTCGCGGGACTTGCCCTCATTGCGGCGAACGCGCGACTCGATCCGAAGCGGGTCGTCAAGCATCATTCGACACCGCTGACTCGGACGGAGGATACGCACGGGCTCCTTCCTTCGATTCTCGCGAAAGAAGACCTCGTCGTGGAGGCGCTCAAGGGCCAGGCCCGTTTCCTCTTGGAGACCGATTACATCGACGACCCCAAGCGACCGGGTGCGGTGTTGGGGCCGGCGACCGTCCCGAAGAAGACCCGGGCGTGGATCGACAAAGGCCTCCTGACCGAGGCTGCCGTGTGGACAATCCACCATGAGCTGCCGCAGACGACGTATCGGATTGACTTGCGGTAGCCACTCGAGGACGATTAGTGCTGAACCTGGAATCCGCGAAGGTCTCCCCGCGGTTCCGACCAATTGACCTCGACCGCCTCAACGCGCGCGTACGGCTGCGACTTCCGGTTCCAGTCGATGCACGTTTCGATGAGCGACTTGTCCCCCTCGAACACCGCCTCGACGCTGCCGTCGAGCATGTTGTGGACGTACCCGTCGAGCCCGAGTTCTTCCGCTTTGCTCGCGCAGTGCGCTCGGAAGTAGACTCCTTGGACGTGTCCCCGGAAGATGACAATCGCGCGGACCCTCATCTCGACTCGAAATCGATGAGCCCTGAAAGAACTTTATTATACGCAGGCCCTATCGCTGCCTCCCCAAGCGGGTTCTCCATGAAGCGGAACAGGGTCCAGGACCTGCCGGTCTCCGCTTACATGTCTACGGACCTCGTGACCGCGACCCCGGACGACACGCTGGGCGATGTCCTCGGCAAGATGAAATCGAACGACGTCCACGAATTGCCCGTCCTGGAACGGAAGAAACTCGCCGGCGTTGTCACGATGCGGGAGCTGATGCGCCGACGGAACCTGCCGCCGGCCACGAAGGTCTCGACCGTGCTCGAGATTGCGCCGGAAATCAGCCCGGATACGGCGCTTCCCGAGGCCGCCGAGAAGATGATCTCCGCCGGATTCCGGGCGGTCCCTGTGGTGAAGGGGAAGTCGCTCATCGGGATCGTCTCCCGCAGCGACATCGTCCGGGCCCTCGTCGATACGCGGGCGGTCGAGGGCGTCGCGGTGCGGGAATTCATGACCCCGAATCCCCAATGCGTCGCGGAGGACGACACGGTCGAGCATGCGGTGCAGATCATGCGATCCCTCGGCGAACGCTCCGTGCCGGTCGTGGACAAGAATCGCCATCTGAAAGGCGTGGTCGGGCTGAAGGACGTCGTCGAGCTGTTCGCGCGGCCGAAAGTCCGCGAGCATTACGGCGAGCGGGCCGGCCGCGAGGAGAAGGTCGGCCTCGAGGTCAAGGGCGTCATGCGTTACCCGCCCTACACCGTCGGTCCCGACGCGGACGTCCACCGCGCGGCGGAACTGATGGCGAAGAATCACGTCTCCTCGATCATCGTGACGGAGAACGACGAACCCGTCGGGATCATCACGACGCAAGATCTCATGCAGTTCCTCGCCGGGCTCCGGGAGCGGCAACAGCTGTTCGTCGAAATCGGCGGACTCGAGGACGACCCGAAGGATACGTACGACGAAATCTACGACATCGTCCAGAAGGAGATGCGGCGGATTGCGCCCCTCGTGGAGCCGAGGACGCTCGCCATCCACCTGCAGAAGTACAAGCCGGAGGGAGACCGTTGGAAGTACTCCTTGCGCGCGCGATTCACAACCGCCCACCGCATCTACTACGCCCACCACTTCGACTGGGATCTCCACGTGGCGCTGACCGGCCTGTTGGAGACGTTGCACAAGCGCATCGTGAAAGAGAAGGAGCGGAAGGTCACGGAGCGGAAGCGGCACCACTCAGCGTAGGTTCCAGAACGCTTGGTGGGCCCGCGTCGTCGCGTCGATGGCGCCTTGGCCGTGGACGTCTCCATCGAGGACGTCCGTCAAGGTGTACCCGACTGACCGACCCTGTAGGCGCCCGACGACACCCGCGAGGACTTCGCTGAGCGCCTCGAGGTGATAACCGCCCTCCAAGGCCACCACGAACCGATTTCCGCAGATGCGGGCGGCGAGAGCCGCGGTCCGGCCGAGCAGGTCCACGTATCCGGGCGAAGAGAGCACGAGTGAGGTGATCGGGTCCCGGTAGTGGGCGTCGATCCCGAGACTCACGAGGAGGACATCGGGGCGGAACTGCTCGAGGATCGGCTCGACGATCGCCTCGTATGCGGCCGAGTACGACGCGTCGCCGCAGCCGGCCGAGAACGGGATGTTCACGGTGAACCCGCGGCCTTCCCCCTCGCCGACGTCCTCCGCGGGGCCTGTCCCCGGGTAAATGCCGTACTCGTGCGTCGAGAGATAGAGCACGTCCGCGGTATCCGCGAAGATGTCCCGCGTGCCGTTGCCGTGGTGGGCGTCGTAGTCCACGATGGCGACCCGCCGTCCCTCGGCGACTTGCGCCGCGGCGGCGATGGCGACGTTGTTCAAGTAGCAAAACCCGCCGCCGTAGTCCGGACCCGCGTGGTGGCCCGGCGGCCGGACGAGCGCCACCGTCGGCCGACCGTCCCGGACCGCAACCCGCGTTGCGTGAAGGACCGCACCGGCCGCGAGCGAGGCAATTTCGAACGTCGATGGATGCACCGCAGTCTCCGGGTCCAAGAGCCCCTCCCCGAGGTTTCGGAAGAGGTCCAGGTAGGGCGTCCGGTGCACCCGGTCCAAGTCCGCGAGGCTCGCGGGAACCGCCGTCGTGACCTCCGTGAACAGACCCTCCCGCTGGAGGCGGGCGACGACGGACCGGAGGCGCTCCGGCCGCTCCACGTGAAGGGGCGAGGCCACATGGTCGAGGAACCGCGGGTCGTAGACGATCACGCGCGAGGGGAAGCCCCCGCCGACTTCAAGGCGTTGTCGAACTGGCCTTTCGATGGGATGGACCGATCGTATCAAAGTTGAAAATCACCCGGCGGAACATGTGAGAATTGTGTCGGCACCCTTAAGGAAACCGGTTTTCATATCTTCGGTTTGGCCGTGGAACGGGACGGGATGAGAGCCTTTTCGTTCAAGTTAACAGTGTTCATCGTCCTCGTCGCATCGGTCACCGCCGTGAGCTCCGTGCACATCGGGGCGCCCGCGCCGCGCGCGGATTCCGGGGCGATGACATTCTGGGAAGCCGCGGGTCGCGGGCTCGTGACCGCGACGGTCGTGAACGAGACGTACGCTCGGGACGGCCACACGGTGACGTCGCCGGTCGGAATCCGAGTCGAGAACGCCGCGAAGGTTCCCGTCGAAGTGACCGAGCCGGCGGTCCTCATGAGTCCGCATCCGCTCGCGTCGCCTGCTCCGAATCCCCTGCAAACGACGCAAGACGGGGTCCTGACGGTCCAGACGATCCCGGCGGGCGGCTCCCTTCTGTATTCGTACGGAGAAGAGGTCTTGCAAGGCTTCCTCCCGAAACCCTCCTGGTGGTGCTCCGAGGAATTTCAGTTCACCCAAGCCGACATCCGATACCGAATCGGAGGCGAGACGCTTCCGTTCGCCGCGCGGCCCATCCTGGGGAACGCGCACTACGAGGGACCCGATTCGAACACGCAGAGCGACTTCTGGGCCTACCTCCATGCGCATGCGACGGTCGTGGTCGGCAAGGAACCGCTCTGGACCCAGATCGATGGGAAGGCCGGGGCACGAATCCATGTGACGATCGACGCGACGAACATCGCCGTGTACACGTTCGACGACTCGATCACGGCCGACGTCAACGTGACCCACGGCGTACTGGAGGACGACGTGCCTGCGGGATGGAGTGTGGAGGGGGGGAGCTATTCCGTCGCGCCGGATGAGACCGTGGCCCATCCGGACGGATCGCACACGCTGCGGTGGTTCGTCGATCTCCCGGCCGCGCTCGCAAGCGGCTCGGACGACCCGCAGTATCCGTCCGCGTATGAGCCCGTAGTCCGATCGTACACACTCGTCTCGCCTGCGCTCGGCGCCGGACGCGTGGAACTCCCGCGGGCGCGCTCCGACATGGACGCGAACGGGGTGCCGGATGCGACCTCCGTAGCGCCCCTGGTCGACGTCGTGACGGTCGGCGTGCCCGTGCCGGACGCCGGCGGGCCGTACACCGGACACGAAGGCGACACGATCCTCCTCAATGCCGCCGGCTCGAGTGATCCCGATGGCGATTCGCTCTCCTTCCGCTGGGACTTCACGGGCGATGGCGTGTTTGACACGTCGTGGTCGCCGACACCGACCGCGGCAGCGCGGTACACCAACGAGTTCTCCGGCGCCGCGGTCGTCGAGGTCTCCGACGGGACGCACGTCGCAACGGCCCGCGCCTCCGTCACAATCATGAACAGCCCTCCGAAAGTTCGGCAGCTCGATGCGGTCGCCCAAGCCTCGTTCCGGGTCGAGATGGCGGGTGAGAAATGGCACGATCTCACGTTCACCATCACATCCGACGCCGGCGTCCTCGCATCCATGAATCTAATCCGGAGGCCGGGGAGCCCGGCCGCGCAGGCTGCGACGACCCGCCTCGTCACGTTCTCCCTTCACGACCATGTGGCCGCGACGCTCGCGTACACGCCGGACAACGACCCCGTGAACAGGGGGCCGGGGGGAGACAACCCCGCTTGGATCATCGTCGTCTTCCCCGACGGCCACGAGGTCCGGATCCACCACAACTTCAACGTGCGACACCGGTCCACCTGGACGTGGACCGAGGCGGACCTCACCGCGTTCTTCTTGCATGCGGGCGTCACGTTCCGTGCGAGCCTCCAGGATCCCGGCAGCGACGATCTCACCGCAACCTGGGAGTTCGGTGATGGGACCAGCGTGACACAGACGTTCTTCAACAACGGTGTGTCCCCGGATCTGCCGCAGAGCCAAGGGGGGACCGCGCCGTTCATCGTGGCGGCCAGCATCGTCCACGCGTACGACCCGGCGGGCCCATTCCTCGTCACGTTGACGGTCCGCGATGACGACGGCGGCGTCGCGACGACAACGCTCGTGTTATCGAATGCGTGATGCAGAAAGCTCTTTAGCATCCGCCCGTGTGCGGAGCCCGTGCTGGAGTCCCGGCGCGTGCTGCGAGGTCCGCGCGTGCTCCTCCGGCCCCTTGCGTCAACCGACCTTCGACGCTGTGTGAAGTGGTTTTCCGACCCGGAGGTCATCTACTTCCTTGGACGGAATGCTCCCGTCACGATGGCAGAGGAAGAGCGCTGGTTCCGGGACTACGAGCGCCGGACCGACGAGCAGATCTTTGCGATCGAGGTCGAGGGGAATCACATCGGGAACCTCGGCCTGCACAAGATCGATCGAGTCCACCGCAAGGCCGACGTCGGAATCGTGATCGGCGAACCGACGCTCTGGTCGAAAGGATACGGAACGGAGGCGATGCGCGTCGCCCTCGGATACGCCTTCGATGTCCTCGGGCTAAACAAAGTCTCCTTGGACGTCCTCGAGTACAACGTCCGTGCGATCCACACCTACGAACGGCTCGGCTTCCAGCGGGAAGGTCTGCACCGGGAGGACGTGTACAAGGATGGCCGGTTCGTCAATGTGATGCGGATGAGCATCTTGGCCCGCGAGTTGCAGGAACCCCCGAGTCCTTGAGGGTTCAGAGCTCGCGCAATTCCCGCGGAGCGGTACTCATGAAGCGGGGTTCGCCCTTCGTGATGAGGACGTCGTCCTCGATGCGAACCCCTCCGAATCCCGGGACGTAGACCCCGGGTTCGTCGGTGAAGACCATGTTCGGCCGCAGGACGAGATCGCTCGTTGAATTCAGCGCACCGCCGTCGTGGACCGCGAGGCCGATCGAGTGGCCGAGACCGTGAATGAATCGCCCTTTGTATTTCGAACGGTCGATGAGGGACCTCGCGGCGGCGTCGACGGCCTTCCCGGTCGATCCGGGCTTCATCTTCGCGAACGCGGCGGCTTGCGCGCGGGCGACCGTCTCGTGCATCCGGCGCTGCTCCTCCGACGCCTTCCCCACGACGACCGTCCGCGTGACGTCGGAGCAATACATGCGGTACGCCGCGCCGAAGTCAATGACGATCATGTCGCCCGGCTCAATCTTCCTCGATCCGGCGGTGTAGTGCGGCTCCGCCCCGTTCGGACCGGAGCCGACAATCGTGTGGAACGAGGGCCCGGTGGCCCCGTTCTTCTGCATCCGGTAGACGAGCTCGGAGGCGACCTCCGCTTCCGTCACCCCGGACGGGATAACGGGCAGGACCTCCTCGAAGGACCGCGATGCGATGTCGCACGCACGTTGGATCCGCTCGATCTCCTCCGCGTCTTTCACGAGACGCGCCTTGACGACCGCCTCGGAGACGTCGATGAACCGGGCCGACTTCGAGGCGAGCTTCCGCAGCCGCTCGAACGCCGCGTAGGTGAGCTCGGAGGCGTTGATCCCGATCCGTCGGTGGCCGCGCAGGGCCGCCTTCATGAGTTTGGTCGACTCGTCCCGTACCCGGAACACGTGGAGCGGCAGCGCACTCTTCTTGGCCGCCTCTTCCTCCAGCGCGGACGTCGTAATCTCGCAGCCGCCGTCCGGGGTGAGCCACGCGCCGCAGCCTTCGAATAGGCCGTCCGTCAGGCCCGTCGCGTAGAAGAACGATCGGTCGATGTGCGGCTCGGTCGAGTTCAGGAACACGATCAGGTCGAGGCCATCGCTCACGTTCCGGTAGATGCGACGGACGCGGTCGCGCACGGGACTCCGGCGCGTAAGCGGCGGCGCGTAGTTAAAGGTTCGTCGGCCCGAGGATTTTATGGGCTGGAACGAGTGTGTGGTCCGATGGCGCGACACCGGCACCGCGGCATGGAGAGGCGGATCGCCGTGGAACGGATGACGACCCTGTTCCGCCTCGCCGAGACCGAGTCGCTGCGGAGGCATCCGGGACGGGCGAAGCGGTACGTCGAGTTGGCCCGGCGGATCGGGATGCGCTACAACGTCCGCGTGCCGGCGCCGTTCAAGCGGTCCTTTTGCAAGAAGTGCCTCGCGTTCCTCCTGCCCTCCGTGAGCGCGCGCGTCCGCATCGGACCGGGCCGAATCGTCGTCACGTGCACGGCGTGCGGCGCGATCCAACGGTATCCGTATCGCCGAGAACAGGTGACCCGTCGCGCCTCGCGGGCCTAGTAGGACGTCGTCATGTCGATCTTGCCGGCCTTCCGGGCAAAGTATTCTCCGACCTTGTAAATGAGGACGCTGAGGCCGAAGAAGCCGACGGAAGACACCACGAGAAACAACAGAATGGTCGGCGCGTCGAACCCTTGGAGAGTCGTGTTGACCGTCGAAGTCGATGCCGAAGTCGACGTGAGGAGGCGCCGGGTGATGTCGAACCAGTAGGTCAGCGGAATCGCGCGGCCAATGGCTTGGCCCCATTCCGGAAGGACGGAGAGCGGGAACAGGACCCCGCAGAAGACGTAGAACAAGCCCGGGATGCCTTCCGCGAGACCATGGGTGTGTTTTGCCGTCAAGAACGAGATCCCGCCGAGGCAGATGCCGATCGCCAGGAGGACCGACAAACCGAGGATCGTGCTGACGAGGAATAACGGGACATCGGTCAGGGCCAAGTGCAATCGGACGCCGAGGAACATGACGCCGAACACCAAGGTGATCGCGACCGCGAACACCGAGACCGCGATCTTGGATGCCGCTCGGCCCAAGATGTACACGTAGTACGAGATTGGCGAGATGTACACGTACCGAATCGTTTGGTACCATTCCCGATCCGACTGGATCACCTGGAACGTGCCGAAGAGCACGGACGCGACGAAGATGAAGAAGGAGTTCCCGACGTACATATAGGAGAACGCATCGGGGTCGCCCTGGGGCCGTCCGATCGCGACGAACACGACGTACATGAGGACGAGGATGAATGCGCCGGCGACCGGCTTGATGATGGAGTACAAGACGAAGAGCCACGGCTCCGTCCAGTTCGAGTCCATTTCCCATCCGAGCCACGCGGCCGTCTTGAAGGTCCGCCAGTACGTGCTCATTGATGCCGTGAGGTCAGCTTCCCCTCTCGCTTCGCGAGCGTCTCTAGGTATGCGAGGCAGTACCTTGCGAGGATCAAGAACAACACCGCCATGCCGACGAGGATCTCGAGTTCCGTCGTGACGTTGAAGATCCAGAGCGACCCTCCGAACGCGGTCGACCCCAGGGTGAGCTGTCGCAGCGCATCAAGCCCGATCGACGCGGGGATGAACGATCCCGCAATCGCGACGGCCGGTCCCCAGCCGGGAATCCGGAATAACCCGCCAAGGGGGAAGTAGAAGCCGCTCGAGAAGAAGATCGGTTCCTCCATCAGCGCCGAAAGGTTCCACGCCTCCCGTCCCCAGAGGAGATACAGCGAGGCGAACATCATCCCGAGACCGTACAGGGCGACTAATGTGGCGAAGAAGACGGCGAGCAGGAGGAGCGGATTCGCGACTTGGAAGATGACCCCGAAGACGAAGATGCCCGCCACGAGGGTGGAGACGGCCCGCATCGAGGTCATGACCATCCCGCCCACCGCCATGCCCCCGAGGAGCGCCATGCGGTTCATCGGGGCCATCATGTAGAGCTGCAGGTTCCCGATCTCCTTCTCCCAATATAGCTGGCTCGCCATCGACCAAAGGACGTTGAGCCAGAAGGCCACCATCGTCCCGCCAAGGACGACGGACGCAATGAGCGCGTTCGTGTTGGCGTTCACGGCCGCGAGGTATTGATTCTGCTCGGCCACGCTCGCGCAGACATGGTTTCCGCACATTGGAGGATTGCCGAGGATCGCGGCCGTCGCCTGGAACCCGAAGAATTGATAGATGAACACATAGGCCGCGATTCCGAGGAGGGGAAGGAAGGCCTCGAAGAAAATCCAGGAGGGCTCGCGGTTCGCGCCGACGATGCGTGGGTAGGAGCGGCCGACGACCGCTCGTAGATTGAGTCCGACGCGATATCGAAGGTCAGTGCGTCGGTCGGTCGCGACGCTCAATCGAGACCCCTCCCGACCATGCTGATGAAGACGTCTTCCAGGGTCGGCTCGGACTTTTGCAGCGAATGGACCTTCGCTCCCTGCGAGGTGATCGAGCTCAGGATCTCCGCCACGGGTCCCTCGTCCTCCAGGATGAACGTGAGGTGGGAACGGTTCTTCGAGATGTCATCTTTGTGGGAGAAGTTCTTGACGCCCTGGAGGCTCATGAACGAGGTCGTGTCGCGGATCGTGTCGACCTCCAGCTGGAACGTCGTCTCCGTGCGGATCATCCGTTTCAGATTCGCGGGCGTGTCGCATGCGAGGATTTTCCCTTTGTCGATGATCGCGATTCGGTCACACATCTGGTCCGCTTCGGCCATGTAGTGGGACGTCAAGAGGACCGTCTTGCCCGCCTGGCCCCGGACCCAGTTCATGACGTACTCCCGGATCACGCGCGCCGCGTTCACGTCGAGGCCGAGCGTGGGCTCGTCCAGGAAGAGGATGTCCGGGCCCGTGACGAACCCGCGGATCATGTTCATCTTCTGCCGCTGTCCCGTCGAGAGCATGCGGACCTTCGCGTCCCGCTTGTCCCACAGGCCGAAGATGTGCATGAGTTCGTCGATCCGCGCCTTCGAGACCTTGCTCGGGACGCCGTAGAATTGAGAGAACATCCAGATGTTCTCGCGCGCGGTCAGAAGGCCGTATCCGGACGTCTCGCCGCCGGAAACCATGTTGATCCGCTGACGGATCGGGAACGGGTCTCTCGTGACATCATGGCCCGCAACGAGCGCTTGTCCGGACGTCGGCAGAAGGAGCGTGGCGAGGATCTTGATGAGCGTCGTCTTGCCGGCGCCGTTGGGGCCCAGGAGCCCGAACAGCTCCCCCTCGCGGATCTGGAGGGACACGCCATCGAGCGCCGTCACGGGCCCGAGCGATTCCTCCTCGTCCGGCGTCGGTTTGCGACGCCACCAGCGCTTCTTCTTCCCGGAGAACACCCGGGTGAGGTCGCGAGTCTCAACGGCGTACGACATGGGGGATCCGACCGCGGACGGAGCGGAGTGCATGAGGTGGCGGACTACAGGGCCAACCGGAGGCGGTACCGGGTGACGTACCCCGCAATCCGATTGCGCATCAGGACGCTCCGGATGTCCGTCAGTTCGGACACCTTCGCCTTGTTGTGCTCGAAGTCGTCCGTGAACTCGTTCGGATAGAGCTTCGCCAGCTCGATCGCGACGCGCTTGATGTACGTCGGCCGGATATTTCCCAACGATTCACTCCGCTCATGCGGTCCGAGGGAGCGCTCCAAGGGGCGTGTGCTAAATAAAGCTTCTCAGCGGAGGTGCGACCGCGCGCGATTTTCGCGGCCGCGAACGAGAACTGCGCGCATCCCGCGAATCTGCGGGCAACTCTTAAATAGGGACCTCGGATACGCCCGATTGGGTTCCCGCGCCGCACCGGCCCCCAGGAGCGGATACGGATGGAAGAATCCCTCGTGAACGTCGAGTTCCTGAAGAGTTCAAACAACTTCATCGCCCGGATCCAGAGCGAACTCGGCGGGATGCGGGAGTACCGGAGTTCCTCCTTTGAGGAAGTGCTGGAGCAGGTCGTAATCGACCTCCAAGAGGAGTTCGAGTCTTACTGATTACGCGCCCGTCCACGCGGGCTTGCGTTTCTCGATGAAGGCGCGCATCCCTTCCGCCTTGTCGTGTGTCGACCCGACGACCCCGAACGCCGCGGTCTCGAAGTCGAGGCCGGCGGATAACGGCATATCCCATGCGGCGCGGAGGCACGCCTTCGCCAGCGCAATCGCGGCGGGGCTCTTCTCCAAGATCTTGTGGGCCAAGGCTTTCGCCTCCGCGAGGAGGCGGTCCGGGGGAACGACCCGGTTCACAAGCCCGATCCGCTCTGCGGTCGCGGCCGAGATCCGGTCGCCGGTGAAGATCATCTCCGCCGCCCAACCCGGCCCGACGAGCCGCGGGAGACGTTGGCTCCCGCCGAAGCCGGGGATGATGCCGATGTTCACTTCCGGCTGGCCGAGCTCGGCGCGGTCCGAGGCGATCCGGAGGTCGCATGCGAGGGCGAGCTCGCAGCCGCCGCCGAGCGCGAACCCGTTGATCGCCGCGATGATCGGCTTGTTGCATGCGGCCATCGTGTCGCCAAGCCGCCGGCCCATCTCCGAAAAGCGCTGCATCTCGAGGCCCGTCAGGTTCGCCATCTCCTTGATGTCCGCCCCCGCGACGAACGCCCGGTCGCCCGCCCCCGTGAGGATGATCGCCCCGACGTCCTGGGCCATCGAGAGGTGCTCGATCGCCATCGAGAGCTCTCGGAGGACCGCCGCGTTGAGCGCGTTCAGCGCCTCGGGTCGGTTGATCGTGACAATCGCGAGGCGGTCTTCCATCTCCGTCTTGACGAAACCGTGCATAGGAATGGTCCTCCGACGGCCGAATGCGTGGGATGAGGATGAACGTTCTCCGAGGGGGACCGGTAAGCTCATACCCCCGGCCCACACTCGGGGGCCGAAGGTGGGATGCCTGCAGACGCCACCACGGATCTTGGCGGGCGCAATCGGACTGCTCATCGTTGCGGGGATGCTCGCCCTCGCCGTCCCGGCGAGAGCGAACATGGATCGGCCCACGTGGGCCGCTGGCGACTTCTGGGTGTACGACGTCCGTGGTTCGGGCCTGAGCGTTGGGAACACAACCTTCCGGATGGACGTAACCGGGACCGATTCCGTCACATTGAACGGGACCCCCCATCCGTCTTACAAAGTGTCCGCGGATCTCAAGATTACCGCTGGCTTAGTGACTTTCGAGGTCAAGCCCGACATCTGGTTCAGCGTCGACACCCTCGCAATCGTAAAGATCACCGCGGTCATCCCGCCGATCGGGAACCTGACCACCCAGACCACGATCGTGATCGCAGGCAGCCCGCCGCAGACGATTCAATGGCCGCTGACTGCGGGCGCCACGTGGAGCAGCTCCACGGAGATCTGGACGTCGTCGATGAACGCGACCAAAACGACCTGGTCCCACTCGACCCTGTCGACGACCTTCGCGGTCCAGCCCGACGCGACGATCACCGTGCCCGCGGGGACGTTCTCGACGAACCCGCTCAAAGAATTGAGCGGGAACGGAACCTACACGACGAACTTCTGGTCGGCCCAAGTCGGCAACTGGGCGCGCGTGGGCAGTTACAACAACACCGGGAAAAATACGCAAAACTTCAATCTGACGTCGTACGGCTACTCGGGTGGCGGGTTCTTCGGATCCATCATCCTCGGGTTGCCGATTTGGATTTGGCTGATCCTGCTCGTGGTGATTGTCGTCGCCATCATCGGGTTCTTCGCGGTCCGGCGGCGGAAGCCGCCCGTGATGATGCCTCCCGCGATGCCGCCTCAGCAACCTCCGATGGGCCCGTAGGTTCGAATCACGCCTGAGGGTACTCGTACACGCCGCGGCCCGTCTTCCGCCCGAGGCGACCGGCCCGAACGTACTTCCGAAGGAGCGGCGACGGCCGGAACTTCGGATCGCCCGTCTCGCGGTGGAGGACCTCCATCACGTCGAGGCCGATGTCGAGCCCCGTGTAGTCCGCGAGTTCGAAGGGCCCCATCGGCATGTTCGTCCCGAGCTTCATCGCCTTGTCGATGTCCTCCGGGCTTGCGACCCCTTCTTGGAGGAGGTTGAACGCCTCGTTCATCATCGGCACGAGGAGGCGGTTCACGACGAACCCCGGCGACTCCCTCACCTCAACGGCCTCCTTGCCGAGCTTCGTGCAGAGGTCCTTGACCAGCCGCATCGTGTCGTCCGACGTCTCCGAGCCGCGAATCACCTCGACCAGCTTCATGACTGGCGCCGGATTGAAGAAGTGCATTCCGACGACGCGGTCCGGACGTTTCGTCGCGTTCGCCATTTCCGTGATGCTCAGGGACGACGTATTCGAAGCGAACACGACCTCGGGCGGGCACAGCTTCTCGAGCTCCGCGTACAGTTCCCTCTTGACATCCATCTTTTCGAAGACCGCTTCGATGACGACCTGCGCCCCGATGACCGCCTCCTTCATCGGGACGACCCCGCGGATCTTGGACAGGATCCCGTCGACCTCGGCCTGGGCCATCTTGCCTTTCTCGACCCGCTTTTGCAGCGGCTCCTTGATTCGGCGGAAGCCGCCATCGACGAAGCGCTGGTCGATGTCTCGCATCGTGACTTGAAAGCCGGCCGCGGCGCATGCTTGGGCGATCCCTGCCCCCATCGTCCCGGCGCCGATCACTGCAATCCGCTTGACCTCGTCCGCGCGCATCGTGACCCCGTTCGCGCCGAATGCGCGGACGGTCCATAGACCTTTGCGGGCCGCAGGCGTTAGATAGCCCCGAATCCCTCCGGCGGTGATGCGAGGCGGCCCCTACGCGGCGATCGCCCTCGCGGTGGTCAGCGTCTCCTTCTCCGCGATTTTCATTTCCTGGAGCACGTCCCCGTTCATCACGATCGCCCTGTACCGGCTCGCGCTGGCGTCTCTGATCCTCGCCCCGTTCGCGCTCCTCGATCGCCGCCACCCGTTGCGGGGGATCTTACGGAAGGACGTGCTCGTCATGATCGGCGTCGGCGCGATCCTCGCGACCCACTTCACGCTCTGGATCGGCTCGCTCAAGATCGAAGGGGTCAGCGTGAGCGTCGCAAGCTCCGTGATCTTGGTGACATCCCATCCGCTCCTCGTCGGCGTGCTGTCCCACTACGTCCTGCGGGAGCGGCTCAATGCGTGGATGGCCCTCGGGATTGCCCTCGGATTCAGCGGCGTCGTCGTGATCGCGGTCGCGGACTCGACCGCGAAGAGCGGGAGCAGCATCGGCGACCTCCTCGCCTTCACCGGCGGCATCGCGGCGGGATTCTACTTCCTTGCGGGACGGCGACTGCGGCAGCGCGTCCCCCTCCTGGCCTACGCGTTCGTCGTCTACGTGTCCGCGACGGGGGTCCTGTTCCTCTACACGCTCGGCCTTCGGGAGAGCCTCCTCCCGGTGGGGGATTGGCGGACGGAAATCGCCTTGTTCCTCGCCATGGCCGTAATCCCGCAGATTGGCGGGCACACGCTGTACAACTGGAGCCTCCGATGGGTCACCGCACCCGTGGTGAGCCTGAGCCTCGTCGGTGAGCCGGTCGGATCGAGCCTGCTCGCATGGGCCCTCCTGAGCCAGGTGCCCGGGGCCGCCATCGGAATCGGCGGAGCTCTCGCCCTTGGAGGTATCTATCTCACGGTCGTCGGCCAAGAAGCCCGCACACGGGCGGCGATCGCTGCGCGAGACGTGGAATAACGGCTTGCGCTCGGCACAACGTGAAGTTGTTCACCGGCGCAGAACCTCGGACTGTCCTGGACGGAGATCACCCGATCCGTATGCCTAACGTTTGACGTTAGAGCCAACATCAAACGATACAAGCGCTTCTATTGGGGCGAGGAACAGGGAGCACGGTCGGACTCGGGGAAGCTCCGACCCCGTCCCGATTCAGTTCCTAGCGCGCCAACCCACGAAGAGCAAGAAGGAGAATGCAACGCAAACCGTGACGACAAGCCACCAGCCAGACCTCAACGCGAGGGGATGGGCCGAGAAGTCGAGGGTCCAGCCCACCGCTGCCAGCATGAGAAGTGCGATTGCAGTGGCAGTCGCTCGCTCCTTCGGGAACACCACCTTTTCGTCGGTCGCGTCCACCGTGAGCCAACGCCAATGGGCGCGTCTCCCGAGATGCACCGAGTGGGTGAGGACGAACGCACCCGCAACCGCGAGGCCGATACCAACCGCCAAAGCGAGTTCGGAGGTGGTCCCGCGCCACGGATACAGAGTCGCGGCGGAGAAGCCAAAGAGCCCGACACCGACGCTGAGTTCATTGAACCAGCGGGGCACGACCCTAAACGCCTCCCGACTTGCAACGCGCATGTCGAAAGCCCAATCTCATCATTCCGACAAATTCCTGTCGCTCCGAATCTCAGGTTAACCGGCGTCCGAATAAGGGCATGCCTCTAACTGGAGGTATGAACCGAAAGAGCGATCCGGCGCTCGATCGCAGTCCTCCTCCGTGCGAAATCCTGTTCCGCCTTCCGGTGGTACGCCGCTATCCTTCGCAGGAGTTCCCCCCGAACTCGGTCCGAATCGACCCGGCCGATGTAGTCCTCCCTCCTCAAGGAGTGGCCGTCCACACGCTCGTAGTGCCAGAAATACCAATACCGGCGACCATCGAAATCTCGGACCCGGGCTCCACAGCCGATCTCCATTTCATACCTCTAAGTAGAGGTATACCGCCGAATCCGATGGCCTTTTCCGGGGGAGGGCAGCGAAAGTACTCCGGATGATCAGATCTCTTCGGGTCCGCGGCCTTTCCGCTCGAATTGCTTCGCATAGAGCTGCTTGAGCCGCGCATAGGTGTCGACGTCCTCGGGTCCTTTGTCGTCCCGAATCCGAACGATCCGGGCGAAGCGGAGCGCGAATCCGCTCGGGTAATGGGGGCTCCGTTGAATCTCGTTGTGCGCCACCTCGACGACGACCTCGGGTCGCACATGGAACCCCCACCGCTCCTCCGACGTCGCGAGACTCCGCATCCGCTCCGTCATCGTCTCGAACTCCGCGTCGGTCAGCCCCTTGAACGTCTTGCCGATCATCTGGAATTCGCCCGTCTTCTCGTCCCGGACCGCGAGCCAGTAGTTGGACAGCCACCCCTCTCGACGGCCGCTCCCCCACTCTGCCGCGACGATCGCCAGGTCCAGGTGGTCCGCGGGCTTGATCTTGAACCACTTCTTCCCACGCTTCCCGACGGAATATGTGGAGTCGAGCTGCTTCGCCATCAGGCCTTCGTGGCCCGCGGCCAGGGCTTCCTGGAGGAACGACTCGATGTCCTCCTTCCGTTGGACGACCCGTCGGGCGGTCAGGAGGTCCGACGGAACGAGGCGCTCGAGGGCTTCCCATCGCAAGCGGTATGGCGCATCGACCATCGAGCGTCCGTCCACGTAGAGCAGGTCGAAGAGGTACAACTTCAGCGGGATCTCCTCTTTCGACGCCTCGATTCCGTGCACGCGGCGAAATCGGCGCATCAGGTCTTGGAACGGGAGCGGTTTCCCCTCGTGGTCCGTTGCGACGACTTCACCCTCCAAGAGGAACTCCGAGGCGGGCAGCGACCGGGCGATCGCGGCGATCTCCGGAAGGCTCGAGGTGACGTCGCTGAGCCGCCGACTGAAGACGCGGACCGCCTCGCCCTTCCGGTGGATCTGGATTCGTGCGCCGTCGAGCTTGAATTCGATCGCGGTCTCGCCGCCGTGTTCCGCCAGGACCTCGTCGAGGTCCTCGGCCATCTCCGCGAGCATCGGCTTCATCGGAGCGAGAAGACGCAGGCCCCGGGACCGAAGTTCGTCCGCGCCCTCGAACAAGGCAATCTCTGCGACCCGCCCGAGGTCCCCGAGGAACATGTGGGCCGTCCGCACGGCATCCAGGTCGACGCCCGCGGCGTCGGCAATCCCTTCAAGCATCACGCCTTCGTTCACGCCGATCCGCATCTCGCCGAAGACGTTCTTCAGGAGGACATCCCGTTCCTCCTGCGAGGCCCGGCCCAGGAGCGATTCGAGCAGCCGCCGTCGGGCCTTCGTGGAGTCCGCGCCGTGGGCTTCCGCGATCTGTGCGAAGGCCCTCGAGACGTCGAGGATGGTGAGGGATCGTGGGACCAACGTCGCCTGCTTCGTCCCGTCGAGGGCCTTCTTGAGCGTGGCCCATCCGACGTTCAGCGCGCGTGCATCCGATTCGGCGAAGATCCGGCCGATGACCAGATGAACCGCGGGTGCGACTTCGTCCCGCCGGAGGGAGCGCAGGAACTCCGCAAGGAGGGCGCGCTTCTCAAGCCGTTTCGTGGTGGCCTCGAGTTTCTGCGTCAGCTCGGCGAGGCGTGCGAACGGCGTATCCTCGGAAGGCTTCGGCGTCACGGCGAATCCGGACCATCCGACGCGGCGGGTTTCAAGGTTTCGCCGCCCGACTTCGCCTCGGTGGGACCCCGGAAAACATAGAACGCGGTGAGGGAGCCGACCATGAGCGCGCCCCCGAGAAGCTGAACGGGGCTGAGCGTTTCCGCCGGGAAGACGTACAAGGCGAGGATGATTCCCCACAGAGCGGAGGACGGCAGGAGGGCTCCCGTTCGCATCGCGCCGATCGTTCGGAACGCATAGAAGAAGAGGACGGAGAAGACGCCGACCGCACTGAGCGAGAGGAGGACCAAGACCGGGAGGATTTCCAATGGGATCGCGAGCGGCGTCCCCGTCACGACAACAATCCCGCCGAACACCGCTGCACCAATCAGGAGCTGAATCTCCAAAAGAAGCACGATCGGGATCCGGCGGAGAAGGACCGTGCTCATCGTATTGCTGCTGCCCCAGCACGCCGCCGCGGCGACCAGCATCACGTTACCGACCAGGAACTCCAAGAACCGCACGTCGCCAAACCGAAGCTGCGTCGTAACGAGAAACGCCCCGACCGCGATTCCTCCGAGTGCGAAGTACTCACGCCTCGTGGCTCGTTCTCGGAGGAAGGCGTAGGCGAAGAGCATCGTGAAAAGGGACTTGCTGTTCGACAGGAGCACCGAATTGGAGGCCGTCGTCAGCTGCAGGCCGTAGAAGTAAATCAACGGACCGACGACGGCCCCGACCATGCCGGACAGCACGATGAGTCTCCAGTCGGCGCGGCTAATCCGTACGCGGCGAACAAAGGGCAGTAGAACCGCTCCCGGAATCACCTGGATGAGAAACGCGATTGCGATAGGAGGGACCGCGTTCAAGACGATCTTGGAAAGCGTAGGCCAGATCCCGAACAGGACCGCGGCAAGGATGATGGCAAGGTAGCCGCGCGTTCTCTCAGACAGGCCCACGAATCACCGCGCGGAAAACAAACCGGACGATTTAGAGATTCCTCCCGGCGAACTCTAGTCGGAAGGCTTAAGGCCGCTCCTGCCGTTTTGTCGGTCCCGGGCCTCAGGGGGTGCGAGGAACACCGTGGTCGATGCGCTCCGCGTGATTCGGGACGACGGTTCGACGGACCCCCGTCTCGACCCGAAACTCCCGAAGGACCAAGCGGTCGCGATGTACCGCTGGATGACCCTCGAGCGGATCCTCGACAACCGGATGCTCGCCTTGCAACGCCAAGGGCGGATCGGTTTTTACGGTCCCTCCCTCGGCCAGGAGGCGGCGATCGTCGGCGCGGCCATGGCGATGGACCCGGACGACTGGATCGTCCCCCAGTACCGCGAACCGGGTGCCGCGCTCGTGCGCGGGATGCCGCTCAAGGAACTCGTGTGCCAATTCATGGGGAACGCGGAAGACCCTGCGAAAGGCCACCAGATGCCCTGCCACTACGTCTACCGGAAAGGGAACTACCTTTCGATCTCGTCGCCGGTCGGGACGCAGCTCCCGCATGCGGTCGGGATCGGATGGGCCATGAAACTGCTCGGCGACAAGAAGGCCGTCCTCGCGTTCTTCGGGGACGGCGCGACGAGCACCGCCGACTTCCACGTCGCGATGAATTTCGCCGGCGTCTTCCGCGCGCCCACCGTCTTCTTGTGCAACAACAACCAGTGGGCGATTTCCGTCCCGGTGTCGAAGCAGACGGCCTCGGCGACGCTCGCGGAGAAGGCGAACGCCTATGGCTTCGACGGCGTCCGCGTGGATGGCATGGACGCGCTGGCGGTCTACCGCGCGACCCGGGAGGCGGCACACCGGGCAAAGGACGGACTCGGTCCCACGCTCGTCGAGGCGGTCACCTACCGAATCGGGCCGCATTCGTCGAGCGACGACCCTTCGCGGTATCGGGATGAGTCGGAGGTCGCCGCGTGGCAGGCCCGTGACCCGCTCCCTCGGTTCGGCAGGTACCTTGAGCGCTCGGGGTGGTGGGACGAACGGGACGAGGCACGGCTCGAGCAGGAGATCGGGGACGACATTAGCCGCGCCGTCCAAGAGGCCGAGCGGATTCCGCCGCCCGGACCCGAGACGATGTTCGCCGACGTCTACGCGGAGATGCCCGCGCACCTTCGAGAACAGATGGACGCGTTCCTCGCGCGTCCGCGGAGGTGAGCGTCTGGCGAAGAAAGGGTCCGCCGCGCCGGCGGCCGCTCCCTCGTCATCGTCCGGCGTGCAGCGGGCCCACGAGCTGTTCAAGCAAGGGCGCGCGAAGGAAGCGATCGCGATCCTGCGGCCGCTCCTCCAGCGGAAAGGGAACCTCGATGGAGACGTCTGCGCCCTCGCCGCGGCGTGCCTCGGCGCGGAAGGCGACTACCTCGAGGCCGCGCGGATCGATCGGATGCTGTGCGACACGCAGCCGAACAATCCGCAGGCCTGGCACAGCCTCGGGTACGACCTGCTCCATGCAGGGGACTTGGAGGGCGCCGCGGACGCGTTCGCGCGGGCCTTGAAACTCGAGCCGACGCGGGCGAGCGCCCATTTCAACCTGGCGCGAATCGCGGCGCGATTGGGCGACAAGTCCAAGGTCATCGAGCACTTCGCCCGGGCCGTGGAACTGCAGCCGGACTACCAAGATCGGCTCGACGAGGATCCGGACCTGTTGCCGTTCAAGGACGACCCGGAGATGCTTGGACGCCTCCCGCGCGGCAAAGTGGGCGAAGATCCGTATCAGGAATACTACGCGACGAGGTCGTGAACATGCCCGCGATGACGATGGTCCAGGCGATCAACAACGCGCTGCGCGAGGAGATGCGGCGGGACGACCGCGTCGTGATCCTCGGCGAAGACGTCGGCCGAAACGGCGGCGTCTTCCGCTGCACCGAGGGATTGATCGACGAATTCCCGGATCGCGTGTTCGACACGCCGCTCGCGGAGGGCGGCATCATTGGGACGTCGATCGGCATGGCGCTGTACGGCCTTCGGCCAGTGCCGGAGATCCAATTCATGGACTTCATCTATCCCGGCTTCGACCAGATCGTCTCCGAGGCCGCGAAGATGCGGTACCGGTCCGGAGGGCAGTTCTCCGTCCCGATGACGATCCGCACGCCGTTCGGCGGCGGGATTCGCGGCGGCCACTACCACTCCCAGTCCACGGAGGCGTTCTTCTGCCACACGCCGGGGCTCAAGGTCGTCGTCCCCTCCACCCCGAAGGAAGCGAAGGGCCTCCTCACCTCGTCGATCCGTGACCCGGACCCGGTCCTCTTCCTCGAGCCGAAGAAATTGTACCGGGCGTCGCGGGAGGACGTCCCGGAAGGCGAACTGACGACGCCGCTCGGTCAGGCCGCGGTCCGCCGAACGGGGAAGGACGTCACGCTCATCGCGTACGGATACATGGCCCAGGTCTGCCTCGATGCCGCCGCGAAAGCCGCGGAGAAGGGCGTGGAGGCCGAGGTGATCGATCTCCGGACGCTCGTGCCGCTCGACGAGCCCACGGTCCTCGCAAGCGTCAAGAAGACCGGGCGTGCGGTCATCGTCTATGAAGCCCCGCGGACCGGAGGGTACGGCGCGGAGATCAGCGCGATCCTCGCGGAGAAGGCGATCGAATACCTGCGCGGTCCCATCGTCCGCGTGACGGGTTTCGACACGCCGTTCCCGTACACCCTCGAGGACGTCTATCTGCCGAACGCGGACCGCGTCCTCGCCGGAATCGACAAGGTCATGGCGTTCTGACGAGCGCCGCGCCGGGTCAGGCCATCCCGGCGGGCCGCCGGAACGCGCGGGACACGCTCAGGAGGTAGACGAACACGACCGCGACGAGCACGAGTTCCAAGATCGCCTGAAACGACACGGCCTCCCCTGCCTGCGATTTCTGATATGTGTTGTAGCCGACGTAGACGAGGGTGACAAGCGACGCGAGGAGCGCGAGTCCCCACGCCCAAGGACGCATCCGCAAGAGGCCGGTGCCTGCGACCCCCAGGACGACCGCGACGACGAAGTAGAGGAGGCCGTTCAGCAGCAGCGTCGTTCCGGTCGCGGTGAAGGGCAACAGGAAGGCGAGACCGACGAAGAAACTCGCGAGGGCCAGCAAGAACAGGATGACAGCCGCCAGGAGTACGAGCACACCGAGAATCGTGATCCCCAAAGGACGCACCACGGTTTCCCCCCTCACTCACAGAAAGGAGGAGCAGGACGGGAAACTTTCCGGCGCGGAGCGCCGGGCACAAATCACGCCCACCGGTCTGTGCCACTCCACCACGACCCTACTCCTCCCCGAGCATGCATTGGCCTCTGGCCATAAAAACGCTTCTTTGGGGCCCTGGGAAAGTTTCCACGCTTGACGCTTGGCTACTCGACCCGCCGACCGGTCCTTCGTTCGAATTCCGCGCAAAACGCGGGAAAATCCGGGATCCAACTCTGTGAGACACGCCGATGTCGTCGGCGTCCATCCGGGAGGGTGTATTCCAGTTTCACCCAAAGGCGGCCCTGAATCTCCTGCGATGCCACACGTTGAATGGAACCACAGGGGATAATTGAAGGCCGATTGCGCATCAGGTCTGATACGGCGCGGCGAGGAAACACCAATCCGGTTTCCGTTACGGTCATGTCGTCGAATCCCCGCAACGACAGGACGAGATAGTACACGCCGCAGGCGAGGGCGAGCGGAAGGAGGAGCAGCGAAGCGAGGGGCTCGAACAAAGGGCTGCCAGCCACGCTCTCGTTGAACGATTCCGGCATGAGCCGGAAGCCAAGGAGGGTGAAGAGAAGGGCCGAGAGAAAGAGGACGGCCGCGAGTCGCCGAGCGATACGCGGGGCCCGCTCTCCCATCAAACTTCGTTTTTTCAACAAGCCCGTGAAATGTGCGAAACGTTATTAGAAATGACATCTCCTTTCGCCCGGCAGTTACCATGGCCCGCGAATTCAAGCTTCCCGACATCGGGGAGGGCGTCCACGAGGGCGAGGTCGTCAAGTGGTTCGTGAAGGAGGGGGACGCCGTCAAGGAAAACGACCCGATGGTCGAGGTCATGACGGACAAGGTGACCGTCCAGATCCCCTCCCCCGTCACGGGTAAGATCCTCCAGCTCCGGGCGAAGGAAGGGGAGGTCGTGAAGGTCGGCAACACGCTCGTCGTGTTTGGAGAGGCGGGAGAAGTCCCCGCCCCCATGCCCGCGCCTCCCGTCAAAGGTCCCATTCCGCCGCCTCCCGGAACGAGGCCCGCCGCGTCACCGAGTCCCGTACCTGCACCGTCGGGCGAGGTCCTCGCCGCTCCCGCCGTCCGCCGATTGGCAAAGGAGTTGAACGTCAACCTCGCGGCCGTCCGAGGGAGCGGCCCACAGGGACGCCTCACCGAGGATGACGTCCGCAGAGCCGCCCGAGGACCCTCCCCGGGAGCGGCCCCGGCGCCTACCCCCGCCGTCGCGGTAACCCCGGGCGGCGCGGAGGAGCGGATCCCGATCCATGGTTTGCGCAAGCGGATCTTCGAGAAGATGTCGAAGTCGAACGTCACCGCCGCCCATTTCACGTACGTCGACGAGGTCGACATGACCGAGATCGTCCACCTTCGGGATCATCTGAAAGCGAGCGCGGACCGCAAGGAAATCAAGCTCACCTTCCTGCCGTTCTTCATCAAGGCGATCATCGCGGGCCTTCATGAGTTCCCGACCCTGAACGCGTCCGTGGATGACGACCGCGGCGAACTCGTCGTGAAGCGGTACTACAACATTGGCATCGCGACGGCGACGGACGAAGGCCTGACTGTCACCGTCGTTCACGACGCGGACAAGAAGGACCTGTGGGACCTCGGAAGGGAGATCGATCGACTTGCGACGGCGGCTCGGGAGAAGACGCTGACCCTCCACGAGGTCCAGGGCTCGACGTTCACGATCACCTCCCTGGGGAAGGAAGGGGGGATCCTCGCGACGCCCATCATCAACTGGCCCGAAGTTGGGATCCTCGGAATCCACAAGATCGAGAAACGGCCCGTTGTCCGCAATGACCAGATCGTGATTCGGGAGATGATGTACGTGTCGTGCTCCTTCGACCATCGCGTGATCGACGGCCACGTCGGTGCCGCCTTCGTGCAGAGCATTCGGAACTATCTGGAGCATCCCGCCCTGCTATTCGTCGGCGTCACGTGACGCAAAGACATAAGCGAAGGCGGTCCCTTCGGTCGGCCCATGGCCCGCCAGGTCGACGTCGTCGTCATCGGCGCCGGCCCCGGAGGGTATCCTGCGGCGATCCGGGCCGCACAACTCGGGAAGCGCGTCCTCCTCATCGAGCGCGATCGGCTCGGCGGCGAGTGCCTGAACTACGGATGCATCCCGAGCAAGGCTCTCATCCACACGGGGAACCTCGTCCACGCGATCGAGCGCGCAGGGGAACGCGGCGTGGAGACGGGACCGGTCAAGGTGGACCTCCTCCGGTTGCAGCAGTGGAAATCGTCCGTCGTGCAGCGCCTCGTCAACGGCATCGGACAGCTGTGCAAGGGGAACGGCGTCGACGTGGTCTCGGGCATCGCGTCCTTCACCGGGCCGAGCACGCTGCAGGTCCGGAGAGCGGGCGGCCTCGAGGACTTTTCGTTCACGGACGCAATCATCGCGACGGGAGGCCGTCCGTCGGATCTCCCCTCGTTTCGATTCGATGGGTTGATGGTCATCAGCACGAAGGAGGCGCTCGAACTCGAGCGGGCCCCTCCCAACCTCGCCATCATCGGTGGCGGCGTCTCGGGTTTGGAGATCGGCACGTTCTATGCGAAGCTCGGGAGCCGCGTCGTCGTCACGGAGATCATGGAACAACTCCTGCCGGGGACGGACCCGGACGCCGTGCGCATCGTCGCCCGGAATCTCCAGAAGCTCGGCATGGAAATCCACGTGAAGTCCCAAGCGCGCGGCTGGCGGGAGGACAAAGGCCAGACGATCGTGGACATCGTGACGTCGGAGGGGCTCATCGCGCGGCGCGCAGACATTGTCCTCGTCACCGTCGGCCGCCGACCGAACACGGACGAACTGCATGCGGAAAAGGCCGGCGTCCAGTTCGGGCCACGAGGGTATGTCCAGGTGGATCGGCAACTACGCACATCGAATCCGCACGTCTTCGCGGTTGGAGACGTCGTCGGCCCACCGTTCCTCGCGCACAAGGCGACGAAGGAGGGACTCGTCGCGGCGGAAGTGATCGCGGGCCATCCGGTCGAACTGGACGTCCACGCCATGCCCGCGGCGATTTTCACGGATCCCGAGATTGCCACGGTTGGACTTCAGGAGGCCGAGGCGGGCGCGCAGGGGCGGAAGATCCGAGTCGGAAAGGT
>Ga0099828_10000117_pt1 | contig 42458 bp, 49 predicted proteins | sample CZO8metaG_2_FD_79338 | JGI IMG/M metagenome (GOLD analysis project Ga0099828, IMG submission 79338) | Vadose zone soil microbial communities from the Eel River Critical Zone Observatory, Northern California, USA - CZOApr15con2H1.8 metaG | ecosystem: Environmental > Terrestrial > Soil > Vadose... | reverse complement strand
GAAGAGGAGCTGCGATCTCATCTTGATGGCTTCCCACGGGCGGCGAGGCGTTAAGGGCCTCTTGATCGGCAGCGAGACCCACAAGGTGCTGACGCACACCAAGATCCCGGTTCTGGTGTTCCGCTGAAGGGCTGACCGGCGGCGCAGATCCTCCCTTCGCGTTCGCCTCGCGCAGCCGTGCTGCGGTCGCTCATCTTGAAGTGGAGCCGCTGAAGCCGAGCAGCGAGCGCGATGATTCACGCACTCGCGTGAGTCACCGCTCGGAGGAGGGCGCTTGAGGCCGGCTCGGTTCGGAAGCCGCGTTGCCGCAGGTCGACGCGCGGGAGCTCTGGTGGCCAAGACTAAGACTCGAGAGCTGGTCGACCAGCGGTTGCCCGTCGGCGCGGCTGATGATGGCTCCTTCAATCGAGAGCAGGTTTGCAACCGCAGCGAGGGCCGAGACGAGGGAAGTCCAGCGCGGAAAGCCATCGCGCGAGCGCTGATTGCGCCCGATCTCTTACCCTGGTGACGGAGAGGCCGCTCCGTCTACGCCGCGCGGCGGAAATACCGGTGGTGGAGCCGCGCGCCGTCAGCTGCCCGAACACGGTCGCGTCGTTGCGATGCCGCAGGTCTGCGGGCTCGGGCGCATCCTTCTCGAGAAGCATGTGCACTGCACAGAGCAGACCAGGGAGCCGCACAAGGGCCGTCCTCGCGACATGTCGGAGGACGCCGGCATCCTGGTCGTGGAGCGCTCTCCGCACGTTTGCCGCATGTCGCTCGGCCTCCTCGAGAACCCACCGGAGCAGAGGTCGCGTCCCCGTGGGCGAGAACAGCGTTCCCTGAAGCTGCATGACGACCTCCAAGCAAGCTGACGCAGCGTAGCGCTGCCGGCTGGCGGCGCCTTGCGAACGTGCTGCATCGAAATCTCATTACGCGGCGGATCGAAGCAAGGACGAACGACTCGACGAAGTTGGAAAACGAAAGCGTCAGAGTGGAGTGCTGCGCGGGGCGAAGAGGGCCGCGTGGTCGCCGTCGCCGAACGCCCAGAGCCGCAGAATCGAGGGCGAGAGCTGGACGATCTGCGCCGGGCGCACCGCTGTGTACGCGGGCATCCGGCGCTTGGTCGCGGAGGTCAACCGACGACGACCAGGACATCCGAGACGGCGGCCGAGGCGATTGCGCGCTCGACCGACCCTCCCGGACGTCGTCCTCCTCGACATCGACGTCCCGGGCGGCGGCCTCACGGTGGTTTCGCACATCCGGTCGACGCCGGCCCTCGAGGGCATCACGGTGATCGCGCTCACCGCGCTCGCCATGCAAGGCGACCGCGAGCGATTCCTCGCGGCCGGGTGCGACGCGTACATCTCGAAGCCGATCAGCGTGAAGACGTTCGTGGCCGAGATCGAGGCCGTTTGCCGGAGCTGCACGTGAGGCCTAGTTCCTCGGGCCATGCGGCCCAAGGTGCCTGGCGGCATCGTTCGTGATTTGAAGTCGCTCGCCCGTCACGGCGAGTCCAAGCCGACCATGTTCGACCTGAACGTGGCAATTCGCTCTGGACCTGGCATTGGCCCGAAGCATCTCGGCCGCATCTTCGAGACCTTCTTCACGACCAAAGGGGCAACGTTGGGGAGCCGCTAGGAAAGCTTGAATGCTAAAGCTTGATCAACGTAGCAAGGAAAATAGATGTGCCACGTCGGCGAGGTGCGGCCGCACTTGCATGTAGCCCTTCAACTCGCAGTCGCAGTGTCCGCTCCGACTCTCAGAGTCCTCCGCATCAGGCATCGGACTCCAATCCGCCCAACTGATCTCCTGATCACATCTTATGCAGACAGTCTGCTTGAAGTAGTCCAAGGTTTCCTCCGATTGGGTGCTCATGAGTCGCGTCCGCAACCACGGTCAAGGACCAGTAAGGCAGCCGTCGGGCCAAAGGCCGCCTGAGCTAAAGCGCCAATGGATTCGATGAGTTGCGAGAAAGACGTGCAGCGTGGACGACCGTGCCGTCCAACCTGCTGGACGGTAAGTTCTAAGCCGTTGGAAGCGCGATCCGGTTCTTCTTCAGCTTGTAGTACAGGGTGCTCTTGGGAATCCTCAGGATGTGCGCGGCTGCGGCTACACTGCCCGCGCGCTTGACCACCCGCTCGATGTGCCGCCGCTCCGCGGCCTCGAGCGACAGGTCGCTGTCGTCGGCGACGATTTGAGTGTCGAAGCGGAGGTCCTCGGGGCCGAGCACTTCGCTTTGCGACAGGATCACCGCGCGCTCGAGCACGTTGCGTAGCTCACGGATGTTTCCCGGCCAGGGATACGTGCGAAGCCTCTGCAGCGCCGCCTCCGAGAGCCGCGCCCGGCCGCGCACGCCATCTAGACGATCGAGCAACCTTGCGGACAGCTCCGGGAGGTCCTCGAGGCGCTCGCGCAGGGGCGGCACCCGCAGCGGGAGCGTGCTGATGCGGAAATACAGATCCTCGCGGAAGCGCTTCTCGCGCGCGAGTTGCCCCAAATCGTGGTGGGTCGCCGCGATCAACCGGATGTCGACCATCCGGTCGCGGACATCGCCAAGACGGCGGAAACGTCTCTCCTCCAACACCTTGAGTAGACGCGGCTGCACCTGTGCATCGACGTCGCCGATTTCATCGAGGAACACAGTCCCACGGTGAGCGATCTCGAGCAGGCCTTGCTTGGCGGAGGCCGCTCCGGTGAACGCGCCGCGTTCGTGCCCGAAGAGATCACTTTCCAGGAGATCCTTGGCGAGGCCGGCACAGTTCAGGTCCACGAACGCCTCGGTGGCGCGCGGCCCGTGGTCGTGGAGCCAGCGCGCCAGCACGCCCTTGCCGCTGCCGGTCTCACCCGTCACGAGCACTGCGCTGTCGGCGTCAGCGACGCGCATCGCGTCCATCCGAAGCGCGCGGATCGCCGCGCTTGTGCCGATGAACGGATCGGGGGCCTCGCGTTGTCCGCCCGTCTGCGCCACGAGCTGCTTGTGCCGGTTCCGCTGGTTCTCCAGCGTGCGCTGGATCATGCTGAGAAGGGCGGACAATTCGACCGGCTTGGTCAGGAAGTGCTCAGCACCCTCCTTGATCGCAAGCACCGCCCGCTCGACCGACGCGTTACCACTGAGAATCACAACGGGCACGTCGGAGTCGCGCAACCCAGGCAGGAGCCGGAGCGCGTTCCCGTCAGGGAGCTCGTAATCGAGGAGGGCGAGATCGGGCCGCCCCGTCGAGAAGGCGCGCTCCGCCTCCGCACAGGTGCCAGCGTCGACGACGCCGTACCCCTTGCGCGTCAAAAACGACGTGATGGAGTGCCGGATCAGGACGTCGTCCTCGACGAGGAGCAGCGAGTAGCGCATCCGTGCAAGCGCTCCGCTCATCGCGCCTCGTCGAGGAAGGGGCCCAGTGCGGCGAAGTGGCGCTGCATCAGGTCCGCTCGACGCCCTGGCGCCTGAGCAAGCGCGCCACCGTCTCTTCCAGGTCGCGCCGCACGACGGGTTTGGTGAGATATGCGTCGAACCCGGCCTCCCTGGCGCGCGCCTCGTCGCCGCGCATCGCCATCGCGGTGAGCGCCACCAGCGGCGTCGAGGCAAGCTCCGGGTCCGCCTTCAGCTCGCGCGCCGCGGCAATGCCGTCTTTGCGAGGCATCGCCAAGTCTAGAATGATGAGGCTGGGCCGCTCGCGGCGTGCGAGCTGCGCGCCCGACTCGCCGTCCTCGGCAACAGAGACCCGATAACCCCGGCGTTCGAGCACGGTCCGCACCAACTCGCGGTTCAGGTCGTGGTCGTCCACAACGAGGATGTGCGCCCCGTTTACCGGCGGCGGCTGGGGCCCGGCGGCGCCGGTCGCGCGCGCGACCGCGGCCAGCACGGCCTCGCGGGTGAAGTCGCCCTTCTGCGCCAGTGCCGAGACGCGCGTACGCAGCCGCTCGCGTTGGGACTCCGAGAGGTCCGCGGCAGTGAGCACCAGCACCGGCAGTTCGCGCGTGCGCTCGTCCGAAGCCAGCGCGTCCAGCACGTCGAATCCGGAGATGTCGGGGAGAAGCAGGTCGACGACGGCGAGCGCGGGTCTCTCGCGCGCAGCGATCTGCAGCCCCTCCTTTCCCAGCCCGGCTGCGAGGAGCTGGTATCCGGCCGCCGAGAGGATGGGGCGCAGCACCTCGCCCACGCTGGGATCGTCGTCGATCACCAGCACGGTGGGGCGCTCGCCGGCCTGCGGAAGCGGGACCAGCCGTGCCAGCCGCTCCAGCAGCGTCCGGCGGTCAAGCGGCTTCACGAGGTAGTCGGCAGCCCCGAGCATCAACCCGCGCTGCCGGTCCTCGTTCACGGATTCGATCACCACCGGGATGTCGCGGGTCGACTCGTGCTTCTTGAGCTGCTGCAGCACGGCGAGGCCGTCCTCGCCGCGCAGATCGAGGTCGAGAAGGATGGCCCGCGGCCGCAACCGCTCGGCGAGCGCGACGACGTCGCCGGCGCGCGCCGTCTGCTCCACCTCGTAGCCGCCGTCGCGCAGGTAGGCATGAAACAGGCGCGCGGTGGCAGGATCGTCCTCTGCCACGAGGACCAGCGGGCGGGCGCCGCCGCCGGCCGGCGGCGAGACGAGCTGGTGGACTCGCTCGGAGGCCACCGCAGGTTTTCCCGGGCCGGGGCGCGCGACGGGAATGGTGAAGGCGAACGTCGATCCTCGTCCGGGAGCGCTCTCCACCGCGATCAAACCGCCCTGCTCCTCCACGAGCCGCTTGCAGATGGCGAGACCCAGCCCGGTGCCCTGGTGCTTCTTCATCAGCGGGCTCTCCCCTTGCACGAAGGGCTGGAAGAGCCGGGGAAGAAGCGCGTCGTCGACCCCCGGGCCCTGATCGCGCACGCTGAAGCGGAGCTTGTCCGCGTCCTGCTCCACCGCCACCTCCACGCGCGCGGCCTCTGGGCTGAACTTGATCGCGTTGGAGAGCAGGTTGAGGAGTACCTGGCGTAGCTTGTCCCCGTCGGCCCAGGCGGGCTCGGTCTCGGGCACGGTGGCGACCAGCTCGATGCGCTTGCGCTGTGCCTGCGGGCGCACGAGCGCGAGCGCCTCGTCGACCGCCTCGGCCGGCTGCAGGGCCGCAAGCCGCAGCTCGATGCGGCCCGCCTCGATCTTGGCGAGATCGAGGATGTCGTTGATGAGGGCGAGCAGGTGCCGGCCGCTGGCGAGGATGTCCTGCACGAACTGCATGTGCTCAGTGCGGAGGGAGCTGCGTGCATCCTCGAGAAGCAGCTCGGAGAAGCCGATGATGGCGTTGAGCGGCGTGCGCAGCTCGTGCGACATGTTCGCGAGGAACTCCGACTTGAGCCGGTCGGCGCGCTGCACCTCGCGGTTCTTCTGCTCGAGGTCGAGGCGCTGCGCCTGCAGCTCCTCGCTCTGCAGCTTGAGCTCGGAAGCCTGCAGCCGCAACTCCTCGTTGCGCTGCGCCAGCTCACCGGCGTATCGCTCGGTCTGCTGGTGCAGCTCGTGGCGGGCCATCGTGAGGGCGAGCGGCACCGCCAGCTCAGCGCACAGCTCGAGCGATCCGGGAGTGAATGGCTCCAGCGCTCCCGCGGCAAGCAGACCCGCCGCCTGGTCGCCGATGCAGAGCGGCACCAGAGCCACGCTGCGCGGGCGACCGACGGCGAGCGCCGCGTCGAAACGGAGCTTCGCGTCCTCGGGAATCTGGTCCACGACCGTGAGCCTGCGCGTATGCAAGACGTCGGCGGTCACTCCCTCGACCGGAGCAGCCTCGAGGGCGTCCCGCAGCGCCCCGACCGCGCCGGCGGGAAGCAGCTGCCCGCCCTCCAGCCGGTAGCAGACGAGCACCACCGCGCGGGTCTCGCGCCCAAGCTCGCGCAGCGTCGCCTCGAGCACCTCGCCCAGGTCGCCGTCGCCGGTGAGCGCCGCGAGCGCGCGCGCATAGGCCGCATCGCGCGCCTGGCGTTCCTGGAGCGCTCGCGTGCGCTCGTCCAGCTCGTCGTTGCTTCGCTGCAGCTCCTGGTTGGCGCCATGCAGCGCCGCCGTGCGCTCGCGCACCTTCCCTTCCAGGTCGTCGCGCGCGGCGCTCAGCGCTTCCACCATGGAGTTGAAGGTGGTGCCGAGGCGGCCCAGTTCGTCGGCGCCATCAGCCTGGACGCGCGCGTCGAGGCGACCGGCGCGAACGGAGTCCGCCGCCGTGGTGAGCGCGCGAACCGGCGCGAGGATCCGCGACGCGAGCAGCATCCCGCCGATCAGCGCCAGGCCAATGGCCAAGGCGTTCGCCAGCGCGGTCTCGCGGACCTGCTTCTCCACCGGCGCATCCAGCACCGAAACGGGCACCAGGGTGAAGAGGGTCCAAGGGACCTGCTTCAGACGGTGCCAGACGCCTAGATTCACCTTCCCGTTGGCAGGCGAGTATGCCTGGAACTCGCCGGGGTCAGGCCGGAGAACGCGCGAGAATTCCTCGGGAACGTTCGATGGATTCTCCAGCAGCTGGCGCGTTTTCTCCCCGAACCGTCGCTCGGCCACCATGTTCTCGACCGTGGCGGGATCGAGCGCGCCCGCCGGGTGGAATACCTCGGCGCTGTTGAAGCTGTGGGCGATGCGGACGCCATGCGCGTCGTAGACCACGGCGAAGCTGCCCGCGCCCGCTTGACCGTTCATCGCGGAGACCAGCTCCCAGAAGGCGGTCGCGCGCGCGAAGATCACCGCGATGCCCACCGTCCGCTGCGTTCGGTCCTTGACAGGGACGGCGTAGGCGATGGAGGGAACCGAGCTCACCTCGGGCACGGCAACGTAGACGTCCGAGATCACCGGCACGCCGCGGATCGCCTCCTGAAAGTAGCGGCGGAACGAGTAGTTGCGGCCCAGGAGCGGGGGCTCGGTCCCGGCGACAATGGTGCCGCTTGCGTCGAAGAGCGCCACTCCGCGGACTCGCGCGTCGGTCGTCACATACGCCGCGAGCACCTGTGCGAGCCGATCCTTCCAGTCGGCGCGTTGCTCCGGGCCGCCGGCGAGCGTCTCCCGCACCGCGGGCAGCAGCGCCAGCCGCCGGCACTGGCTGAGAAAAGAGTCGTGGAAAGCGTCCAGCTCGGCGGCGAGCACGGCGGTGCGCGCGTCGAGCAGCTCCTTGGTGGAAGCGCGGATGAGCCCCCGCGCGCTGCCGAACGCGATGGCCGCGGTAATCGCCAGCGGCACCGCCGAGGCCGCGAGCAGCAGCGCCAACATCTTGCGCCGCAGGGGCCAGTGGCGAAAGCCGACGCGATCGATCAGGGGCCGCTCCGCTGGAAGATGTTGGCGCCGAGACGCGTCCCGGGCCAATTTGCCAGGGCCTCGGAGGAGATCGTCTCCGAGCTGCCCAGCACAAGCCCGCCTCCCGGCCGCACCGCTGAAACCAGCCTCTCCACCGCGCGCGCGCGCAGCGAGGAATCGAAGTAGAGGAGCACGTTGCGGCAGAGGACCAGGTCGAAGGAGGCCAAGATCGCCTCGGCGGGTGCCAGCCGCGAGCCCATCAGGTCGTGGCGGGCGAACTGGATGCGCCGGCGGAGCGCGTCGGTCACCAGGTAACCGCCCGGCTCCGGCCGCAGGTAGCGGTCCTTCAACTCCTCCGGGACTTCCCCGACCCGATCGGTCGCATAAAGCCCCGCGCGCGCCATCCGCAGCGAGGGCTCGTCGAGGTCGGAGGCGATGATGCGGTACTGCGCGCCAGCATCCTCGAGCAGCATCGCGAGCGAGTACGCCTCCTCGCCGCTGGCGGCGCCGACCACCCAAGCGCGCAGCGGCGGCTCGCCCACGAGCAGCTCCGGCAGGACGCGCTCGGAGAGCTCCCGGAACACCCACGCGTCACGGAAGAACTCGGTCACCGGGACCACCAGCGACTCGACCAGCCGATCGATCTCCTCCGCATGCTCGAGCAGCCGCCTGCGGTACTCCCCGACGTCGGAGATGCCCACCGCGGCCATGCGCGCCTCCAGCCGGTGCTTCAGCGTGTCGCGGCGATAGTCACGGAAGTCGATGCCCCTGAGACCGGCGACCATTTCGAGGATGGAGTCGAGCTGCTCGAGCCCGCCGCGCCCCCGATCTTCCACTCTCACGGACCCGCCGGAAAGAAGAGCGCGAAGACGGTACCTCCGCCCACGCGGTCGCTCACCGAGGCGCGCCCGCCGTGCGCCGTCACGGTCAGGTTGACGAGATAAAGGCCGAGACCAAACCCGCGACGCGCGCCATTGCTTCGCGACTCCAGCGAGGCAAACTTCTCGAAGAGACGCTCTCTCATCTCCAAAGGGATCCCCGGTCCCCGGTCCGCTACCGCAATCCAGGCGCCGCCGTCCTCCGAGCGCACCGTCACGTCCACCGCGCTCCCCGGTTTCGAGTAGCGAATCGCGTTGTGGAGCAGGTTCTCCACCGAGCGCACGACCAGATCGCGGTCGGCGCTCAGCACGACCTCGGCGGTTCCGGCGCTGCGCAGCTCGACGTTCCTCGCCCGCGCCACGCCCTGCGCGGCGGCGACCGCTTCCGCCACGGCCTCGCTCGGATGGAGCGGCTCGCGGCGCAGCGCTAGAGCCCCGTCCTCGAGCTGCCGTACGCGGAGCACTTCGTCGAGCGCGCTTCGCATGCGGTTGGCCGCCCCGAGCGCCTGCTGGAAGTCGTCCGCCAGCTCCGAAGAGGCGACCGACGCGACCTCCTCGCGCAGTACCTCGAGAAAGCTGATCATCCCGGCCAGCGGGTTGCGCAGATCATGCACGAGCAGGGAGACCAGGTCGTCCTTCAGCTCCTGCAGCTCGCGGAGCTCCTTCATCTGCCGCCGGACGGTCGCCTCGTGCCGGCGCAGCCGCACGAAAGCCGCCACGCGGAGGAGCAGCTCACGGCGGTCGAACGGTTTGCAGATGAAATCGTCGGCGCCGGCGTGAAGTCCGGCGTTGCGCTCCTCCTGCTCGCCGAGCGCGGTGAGGAAGAGCACCGGCAGGTAGTCCTCGGCCTCGGCCTTGATGCGCGAGCAGACCTCGAACCCGTTCATGCCCGGCATCATCACGTCGAGGAGGACTAGATCGACCTCCTCGTTCTCGAGGAGCTTCAGCGCCGAGGGTCCGTCCTCCGCCTCGAGCACGTGGTATTCCGCGGCGAGGATCCTCCTGCAGAGCGTGCGGTTGCGAGCCTCATCATCGATGACCAGGACTCTCGGTGTAACCGCGTTTGCTACCAGCATCCTTTGTGCTCCCCCGCCTGCACCGGACTCTAGTTTGGAGAATCGCAGGCCTCAATTTCCCTGATCGAGGGAGCGCGCTTCGCTCAAGGTCAGGATTCAGCCCACGGCAACCGACCTTCGAGCCGATCGCCGCCTGCCCCCCTTGAAGGGCCGGAGACTGTACGACCCAACGGGTAAGAGGAGGTCGTTGCTTGTTGGACAACCACCCACTCCGAACCGATCCAGGTCCTCGGGTGTCAACCATCCCCGGTCCCACCGGATACGCCGGTCAGCCGCCGAGCGCGGCGACCAGCGTCCGCCCAGCAAGCGGCAGCGGCTCTCACGCTCGGAAAGGAACCTTGACCAGGGCTGCCCGTTAGTCAAGGTTTATCCACAAACCTTGACAAGCGCGTTCGAGTGCTCAAGTTTTGGCGTGTGCCCCGCCTCGAGTCCCGGAATTGGCCTGCCAATCCCAGCGCCCCGGGGCCGAAGCGCGAGCGGCAATCCCTTCACTACCTCGCGTACGTCCCCGACCCAATCGCGCAACTCGACATCCGACTGTCCGCTGCCATTGCCGCGGTGGTCTCGGCTGCCGAGCGTATCGTCGATTCGCTGGACCGCGCTCCGCCGGTAATGCCGAGTCTCGAGGCGCTGGCGCGCCGGCTCCTGCGGGCCGAGTCAGTGGCGTCGTCGCGCATCGAAGGACTCGAGCTCTCGCAGCGGCGTCTGGCGCAGGCCGAGGCGGCGGGCGAGGGTGGCAGCGACGAGACAGCTCGTTCCGTGCTCGGGAACGTGGCCGCGATGGTAGAGGCGGTGCGGCTTGGTCATCGGGCGAAGCCGCTGCAGGTCGCGGACGTGCTCGCGATCCATCGCGTGCTGATGCTCGCGACCACGACTCCCGGCATCGCGGGCAAGCTCCGCGACCGTCAGAACTGGATTGGCGGTAACCGGTTCAACCCAGGGCAGGCGGATTTCGTGCCGCCACCATCTGAGTACGTTCCGGATTTGATGGAAGATCTTGCCGCATTCCTCAACCGGAGCGACATGCCTGCACTCGTCCAGGCCGCGATCGCACATGCGCAGTTCGAGACCATCCATCCGTTCGCGGACGGCAATGGTCGCGTCGGCCGCGCGCTCATCCACGTTGTCCTGCGTCGGCGCGAGCTCGCGCCCCGATTCGTCCCCCCGGTGAGCCTGGTGCTGGCCGGAGATTCGAGGGCGTACATCGCTGGCCTGACGGCCTACAGGGACGGACGCATCGAAGATTGGTGCCTGGCGTTCGCCCGAGCGGCGGAGCGAGCTGCAGCCAAAGCGTCGGAGCTGGGTTCGCGCCTCGCAAGCCTCCAGGGATCCTGGCGCGAGCGCGCTGGCCGCCCTCGCAGGCATTCGAGCGCGGAGGCGCTCATTCAATTGCTCCCTGCATACCCTATCGTCACTCTCCGATCGGCGGCCGGAATCCTTCATCGATCGCGGCAGGCCGCGAACGAGGCCATCGCCCTCCTGGCGCAAGCCGGCGTGCTGCGCGCGACGACGATCGCGCGCCGCAACCGTGCATGGGAGGTGCGCGAGCTGTTCGATCTCGTCGATGCGATGGAGCGCGAGCTGGCGATGCCTGCCGACGCCGTTGCTCCGCGGCGGCCGGCCCCGCGGCCAAGACGCGCGCGAAGCCGCACGAAGTGAACAACTTCAGAGACGTGTCCGCTCGATGTACCTGCGGATGGCATCTGGTTCGAAGAGCAGCGCTCCTCCGATCCGAAGCGCGGGCAGGTCACCCTTCTTGCAGAGCCTGTACAAGTAGCCGGGTTCTGCCGCATGCGGGCGCTCTTCCGGACGCCTCCCGCATACCCGCTCGACGAAACCCCGAGCCCGGCCGTCAGTTGAGTGAGCTCCGGGTCAAAGCCGGCTGGCGAATACGAGTGCATCGACGTCTGATGGAGCCATCCTGATGGCGTTGAGCACGCGCACGTGTCGCAATTCACCGAGCGCGCAGAGCCTGTACACCGTCTTGGTAGATACGTGGAGGTATGCAGCGACCTCCTTGACCGTCAGCAGCGTCCGCAACCTGTCCGCAGAATCCTCGGTGAACGGTGCAAAAACCTGCGAAGCCCTGGAATCCGAGCCCGCCTCATCCCGAGTAGTTGCAAGAGGTTGCGAAAGCTTGCTACGCCGTGTAAGCCCCTCGCCCGGCCTTCGAAGTCGCCGGCTGGGGGTTCGAGTCCCTCCAAGCACGCTAGTCTACGACGTTGCTGCCGGCGAGCAGCCAGGTTGCCGTTGTGTGGCCTGTGGCGTCGAGACAGTGGTCGCGAAGCTCGCCTGTGCGGAGATCGATCGTGTCAAGGGCGTCCCCGTTCGCGCGGCGGCGCTCCCGCTTCACTGCTCGTCAGCGCCGACCGCGCGCCGCTGATCTTTTGCGGCTCGGGCGTTCGGTTGCGAGCTGTGCCGCGTTCAGAAGCTTCGCTACAGCCGCCGCGCGGGCTACGTGGCGGCTTGTTTCGGCCGATAGCCGCTCCGCGTCATTGTCTGCGCGCGTGAGCAGCGCCGCATCTATGCCTGAAATCCACGATCGCGTGCGCGCCGCCGTATACGCGGCTCAACCGGGTATCAACCGCGCTAATTCGCCGTGGGCGTCCATGCCTGCAGCGCGCGGAGAACAGCGGTCCCGAGTGGTGTCACCTCGTAGCTGCTGCGGTACCCAATGCCCTCGGCATGGAAGAGACATCCCGCTTGCTCCAACGCTCTTGTCGCTTCCGGCGGCCCGCTGATTTGCCGGACGTCGTGGTCCAGCGCGCATGCCGCGCTCGCCTCCCGAAGGCCTATGACGTCACTCGGCTCCAGTTGCTCGAGGACACGCGCGACACGAGACCGCATCTCCGAGTCGAGAGCCGGCGTCAACAGGCCGGCTGCGGCGGCAGCGAGCATGAGCATGCGTTCGTCAGTCGTCGCTTGCGCGGCGTCGCGAAGCAGACGCGTGACCAGCGCGTCGGCCTCGCCAGTATCGAACGAACGGCGTAGGCGATCGATGAACTGGGCGTCTCCCTCCCGCGCGCTCTCGAAGGCATCGGCGATGTTGCGCTGGACCTCGCTGAACGCGGCGTCCCAGCGAGGGAACAGGATGCGCTTCGCGTGAGCCCAGATTGAATCGAGACCGGGCGCGAGCGCCTTCTCGATGACGTAACCTTTTGCGGCATCCCAGACGAGGGTTGCGCTGGCCTGTATGAGTTCGCTCATCCGAAGGATGTTCGCCCTGACCCGATCGAAACGCAACGCGAGCAACTCCCCCCCGTATCCGCTGGCGGTCGCTGCGCGTGTCGCTCGTGGTTGTGGTACGTCTGCGCGCGGAACATCCGCGAGTCGCCGCGGTTCGAGTGCCGCCGATGGGGATTGACGATCCTCGCACGCGGCGCGACGATCCAAACATGCTACGCGAGTCCAAGGATGTGGTACGCGCGATTCTCCAAGGCGATCGCCGGCCCTGGAAAACCCTTTCAGATGACGATGACAAGTTGGCAGAGCTGCACTTCCCGCTCGCATCGCGAGCGGAAGCACACCAACTGGCAGACTCCGTGCGAACAATCGGGTTCGAAATCACGGAGAGCGAACGCGAGTACCTCGCTGAGAGCCTTGGTGCGGAGGCACACAAGTTCATCGAAGTAGTCATTCATTTCGCTCCGGTCGCTCTCAAGGGCATTGGGGCTACGAAGCTTCTTCTCGACACGCCGGAGATGTACCGGAAGCTCCGCAACAAAATTGCGCCGGTTCTTGGTCGCCTCAAAGCGCGCGTCCTCGGCGCCAAACTACAATTCCCTCTCGTTGAGGACTGGCTGAATCGAACCTACGGAGAAGGGAAGTGGAACGTCGATCCAAGTAAGATAGAGGTAAAGGCGATCGCAGACGTGACCCTGTTCATCGTCCCCGAACGTAGAACCGAAAACCTTCATCTTTTGGCCGTTGACGGTGACGAGATAGAAGAGCTGCCCTTAGAGTGGCTCCCGAAGGACTCCGACTAGAGGGACTGTCGACCGCCGTTGACGGTCGAGTAGAACGTTCGGCGGCCCTTCGGGAGCATCGCCCAAACACGGGCCGGCGGCGCTTGGCCCCTGCGCGCGTGCGGAACGTACGCGCCCCCGTGGTGCACCGGGCGGTAGTTCGCTCATCGCCGGGCGACGAACGACTCGGCCGCCTCGCGTCGGAACCGAAGCGCGCCGCCGATGCGGATCACCACGAGCTCATTCCGCTGGCACGAGCTGTAGACCAGGCCGAGCAGACGCCAAGACGGGCCGCGACCTCGCGAACGGTCAGAAGCCGCTCGTGCGGACCGGGATCCGCGGGCACCCCGCGCACCCCCGGCGCACCAAACGGCGTCTCGACGTATCCGCTGTCTGCGCCATCCGAATCGGCCGGCTCCGCGGCGCCTGTGATTTCTGGCGGTGGTGGTGCGGTGCCAGCCGAAGACAGGCCGTGGATTTCCGCGGCTGCCCGTTCGGGACCAAAGGACTCGCAGCTTCAAGTGCCCTTGGACGGCTGAACCCCATAGGCAGTGTGCGGTCGGCAAGCCCTCTACCGCGTTTGACGTCCAGTCGAGTGAATGCTAACTGTACATACAAACGTCACACTACTTGGCGAAGGAGGGATCCCGAGATGGACGAGCCAGACCGTAGGCGCTCGGATCGCAGGCGCACAGCGGGGTCAGAATCGGTGGAGCGTCTCGCCGCCACTGTCGGCGACCTGCTGAAACGCCTGACGGCTTCTTCGACCGGCAACGAGCCCACCTCGGGGGTCGACGATGCCGCTCGGCTCCTCAAGACCACCCGAGGCGGCATCTACGCGATGCATGCTCGCGGGCAGTTGCCGCGTCCCATCGGCCCAGGTCGCCGTCTGATCTGGCGGACGGCCGACCTGCTAGAGTGTCGCGCCAGGCGTGCGTCGTCGCCGGAGAAAGGCGAACGACGATGAGTGTGAGGGTCAGCAAGAGCAAGAAATGGGGGTTCCTCGAGGTGGACATCCGTGTGCGACTTCCGGACGGCACGCGCCACCGCGAGCGGACGAAGTCCCCTGTCCAGTCCAGGTCCGGGGCGAAGCGCTGGGCTGAGGAGCGCGAGCGGTACCTTGCGCTCCACGGTAAGGCGCAGCCACAGAAGGAGGTGCCCACGCTCGAGGAGTTCTCGAAGCGGTTCATCGAGGACTACGCGAAGGCGAACAAGCTGAAGGCCTCGGGCATTGCTGCGAAACAGACTGTCCTCGAGAAGCACCTGGTGCCGGTGCTCGGCAAGAAGCGCCTCAACGAGATCGGTGACTACGAGGTGCAGAAGGTGAAGCGGCACCTCGCCGCGATGAAGCCGAAGACGGTGAACTGCGTCCTGACGGTCCTGTCGAAGCTCCTGAAGGTCGCAGTCGACTGGAAGGAGCTCGCCTTGATGCCGGTGTCGGTGAAGATGGTCAAGGCGCCTGACCCGGAACTGCCCTTCTACGACTTCGAGGAGTTCGAGCAGCTCGTCGAGGGCGCCGGCAAGGCAGGGGCAGACGTCCTGGCTTTCGTGCTCCTCGCGGGCGAGGCGGGATTGCGCCGCGGGGAGATCATCGCGCTGGAGCGCTCGGACATCGACTTCAAGCGCAACCAGATCACGGTGCGGCAATCCGACTGGCAAGGGCAGATCGACACGCCAAAGAGCGGCAAGACGAGACGCGTGCCGATGACGGCGAGGCTGGGAGTGGCGCTGCAAGCGATCCGGCACCTCCGCGGACCGCGGGCATTCTACCAACGCGACGGGCAGCTCATCTCGGCCAACACGCTGCGAAGCTGGATGCAGCGAGCGCAAGCGCGCGCCGGGCTGCCGCTGACCAGCGGCGTCCACATCCTGCGCCACACCTTCTGCTCGCACCTTGCGATGCGCGGAGCGCCCGTTCGGGCCATCCAGGAGCTGGCCGGACACGCCGACCTCAGCACCACGATGCGCTACATGCACCTGTCGCCGGCGTCGCTCAACCAGGCCATCCGGTTGCTCGAGCAGCGGCCGCCACTGCGGGGAGAGCAGGGGGAGAGCGGCACCCCTCCGCAGGAAAACACAAGTAATTCCCAGTAGAAAGGTGGCGTCCCCACAGAGATTCGAACTCTGGTTACCGCCGTGAAAGGGCGGTGTCCTGGGCCTCTAGACGATGGGGACGTGGGTGCCAACTGGGTGCCAGAAGCGACCGACCATGTGCTCCCTGTGAGGGACTGTAATTCTAAAGTGCGCGGCTCTCCGGAGCTTTGTGGTAGGGGCCCAAGGGGCCCAAGGGGCCCAATTCTGCCTTTGAGAGATGAAAATGAAAGCAAAAAGGTACCGGAATCTAGAAATTGGGCCCTTGGGCCCCTTGCGCCCCTTGGGCCCCTCCCCTGGGGAGCGGCGTCCTGGCCCGCGCCGGGCAAGGTTGCATCTGCAACCATCTCCGCTGGGGTGACTGCATCGATGGGGAGAGGGATCCGGGACGGCAGACTTGCGACCTCATGGCGCACGGCCATGCGATGCGTTCCCTCATCCGCGGCGATCACGTCTTCCGACCCTTCTTCCCGTCGCGCGCCTTCTCCAGCGCGGCGAGGCGGATCCAGATGGCCGGCGGGACTCCGGCCGCAGCCTTGACGATCTCCTCCCATTCGTCCTCGGTGAAGGAGACGAGCGACTTGCGCTCTCGGGTCTCGTCCTTGGCCGGCATGGTGGCGGACGCTACTTCAGGCTTAGCGGGACTGTCCATCTCGTTCTTCCTCCTCTTGTGCTCGATCATCGGGAGTCTCTCCGGCGCGTCCAGGGGAACAGCACCGCCCGCACCTCCGCGAGCGCGGCCCGCGCCCTGACGCACGCTGGCGTACAGCTCCTCCCTCTGGAGCCCGGGCAGCCCCGCGCGTGTCCGCCGCGACTCGGGAGCAGCGCCAGGAGGGCGCGCGCCGACGAGGCCAGCGCGGCCCTCTCCGCGGCCACCGACGCGGCCTGGCGGTTCACCGCTTCACTCCTGGGATGGCCAACTGCTTCGGGCGCGGGGGCTTGGGGGCGATCCCCTCCTTGACCGCCTCCGCCTTGAGCTTGTCCCGCTGCGCGTCGTCCAGGTTCCTCGGAGCGTAGGGGCGGAACCTGGCTCCCTTGGTTTCGAGCTTCTCCGCGTAGTCCGCGAGAGCGCACATGCGGCCCCACCACACTGCGATCAAGTCCTCCTCCGGCTCCCGCTTCTTCTTCTCCGCGTGCTTCTTCAGCGCGTGCATCTGCGTCGCGGTCAGTCTCACTTTCAGAGTGTGTTCCATGGTCCTTCCCTCCTCTGGGTTTTCGTCATCCACGATCGATGCGGTGCGCACGCTCGCGCTTGAGCTGGTCTTCCAGTGCGCGCGGCCCCGCGCCGGAGTCGCTGTGGAACCGGCGCCGGCCGAGGCAGAAGCCGGTGAGGAACACGAGGCAGAGCGACACCCACCACGCGGCGATGACCAGCGCCGTCATGGTCGGCCCGCCGGAACGCTCCCGCGGATGCGCATGGTGCGCTCGTACCGTTCCTGTTCGATCTGCTCGCGCTCCTCCCCCATCCCGCAGGCTTCCAGGAAGCGCTCGCGGTCAAACCGCGCGTTGGTCTGCTCCAGGCGTTGTGCGAACCGGATGACGACCACCTTCCACATCGTCATCGCGTCGTCGCCGTCTCGCGCCAGGGGCGTCGTCGCCCGCAGAATTTCTGCGATCGATTCGAAGTGTCTCCGCTGCATCGGCGCGCTCACGGCCGCACCTCGCAGTAGACGAAACCGTTGCCGTCCTCGAACAGCTCGACGGTGCCGAACCCCTTAAGCTCGGGGAACTGGCGCACGTCCTCCGGCTCGATGGTCATTCGAGAGATGGGGTGGGGATTGTGCGGCGTGGTGATTTCCTCGGCGCCGCCGTCCATCGCTACGTCCCAGAAGTACGGCGCCCAGATGTTCTCCGCCTCGAACTTGCCGGGCGAAACGATGCGGTTCCCCTGGACCGTGTAGGTCTGCTCAAGCTCTGCGCGTGTCATGGGCTTCCTTCCCCTCGCGGATTGAACGGGCCGCGTCCCCGTACCCCATGAGCGTGCAGGCTTAGTGCCACATAGCAGCTTAGCGTTACTTAGCACACTTAGCCGACTGGGGGCCCTCGGGTGGGGAGAACTTCCCGGGGAGATTTGACGTGGCGGGGGAGAAATTCCTACGTAGTCCGGCTAAGCGGCTTACCCTGGATAATCGCCCGCGCTGGGCGGTGTCCGGAGGGCGCCCGTCAGAGGGGAAACGGCGCCGCCTGCGCTTCCTGGGTGCTGCCTGGGTGCCTCAGCTTGAGTAAGGTTCAACATCCGAGCCCCGTAAACGCCCCAGGAGCGCGCCGCGGGTCCGGACGACCCACAGCCTCAACCGGGCGCTTTCCGTGCGCCAGCGCCAGGCGGCGGCCCTGCGCGCCTTAGCCGCACCGAGTGCCGCGAAGTCCGTTGCCGCCGGCCGCGGGCCCTCCGACTCACGGGGAAGCATGCTTTCCCGGCGCGAGGGGGTAGGCCCGGGGTTTTCCGACTTCGGAACGCGCCGCGGTACGGCACCGGCCGCCGCCCACGAAGTACCGACTCCACTATGCGTGGAGTTATCGATCCCTTACCCAGAGCATGGGAGAGCGTCGGGCTACGGCTTCCCCCTCGCTGGCATCCTGGTCCGCCCGGCGCTGAGCTGCCGCGCAACTTCTTCCTCTTGACGGCGGTTTTTTCTGCCCTCGTCGCTCAGCGCATACCGTCTGGCGGCAGTCTCATCGGAGTGTCGGTAGACGCTCCGACCTTGGAGGAACTCCATCTCCGAGCTGATCACGTCCGCCACTTGCCACCGCTTCTGCATGTAGGAGTCGCGCTCCAGCTCCTTCTGGGTGGCGTTGGGCCTGTAGGACTCATCGCCGTGCACGTCGCACAGGCACACGTACCGGATCCACGCCGCTGTCGGCACGCCCTCGCGGTAGGCCCTGTCGTCGATGAGCTGCTTTTCGTCTGGGGAGACCTTGACCAGCAGCGCCGTCATCCTCAGGTTGCGGCGCCTTTGCGCCTGGGGTCGCCGCCGCCGCCAAGCTCCTCGCCTCCGCCCTGGCTGCTGAGTGGCCCCGTCTTTCCCGCCGCCGTGTCAGCGAGGCGCGCTAAGGATCGGGCGCAGCTCCTGGGGAATCCCGCGGTTGGCTCCCCTTGCCTTCCTGCTTCGCTCGGCGGCAAACTAGGTGCTCATGCGAGCTGGGGGCCAGCCAGGAAATGCCCAAGGTGATCGAATGCAAGGACGCCGAGGATTTCCTCTTGTCCATTTCGCCGGCATCCGGCCATTTTCGAGACTTGCCGGCAGACGGCCTGCCAACCTTGTTTCGCGGCTGCGCAGACGCATCCTGGCAACTGCTCGCGACGGCCCTTCGGTGCGGGAAGAAGAAGAAGCGTACGCTCAAGCAGCAGGTTCGCGAGGAGATTGAAACGTTGTCTCGCTTCGTTTCGGCCTGTGACGAGATCGGGCTGGCCATTCCAAATGACAGCTACCGTTTCAGGGGCGAACTCGAAGGCTTCCGACAGAACTCAGAAACGCTACCATTGGTGCTGAGGTTTGGAATCCTGTGGCCCCTCGACGAGTGGGTCGCATTGATTGCTCTGGCGCAGCACAACAGGCTGCCCACCCGATTTCTGGACTGGACGGAGAACCCGTTCGTGGGCGCCTATTTTGCGGCGTTACCAGACAAGAACGCGGAGGATAAACATATCGCACTCTGGGTCTTGAGGCCGCCCAAAACTGGCGAGCCTCGGTCGGTCTCAATGACTCCCTGCGGCCTGAAACCAAATGGGAAGGGATTTGCCCTCGTCCATGCTACGCGGGCCGGCAATGCAAATCTCGTGGCGCAACGTGGGTACCTGACCACCCACCTAGTAGGTGGTGGGATTGATCATTCCTCGTGGGATGCGGTCTGGGAGGAATCGCCGCTAGAGGATCTCCTCGGAGATGACTCTCTGCAGAAGTTCGTGTTGGATCGGCAGCACGCCCCTCGTGTGCGGAGCCTTCTGAAGGGATACGGAGTCACTGACGCAACCATGTTTCCGGACTACGCAGGAATTGCCCGGGCTTCCCTGTCACCAGACGGGTGTACATGATCGGACATGGACTCAGCGCGCTTGCCCCACTGTGCGTCCGCTGCGGCAGCTCGCTCTACTACGTCCGCCAGGACCGCGCCTGCGGCGTCTTCGAGCATCGGTTCGACTGCCGCCGGTGCGGGCAGAGGCACGCGGCGTGGAGCTACGACTGGGAGCCGGGCAATTCACCAGCCAGCGGACCGGAGCAGCGTCGGAGCTGAAGCGGCGTTCACCCTCCGGGGCCGGGCGGCGCTTTCGGGAGCTGCTCGGGTTTGTCGCCTTTCTCGGCGGGGGCCGGTGCTCCTGCGGCCTCGGGTCCCGGTTTCGCCCGATCCTCGGGAGGCGCTGTGGATGGGGTGGCCAGCTTGTAGCCGGCAGCCTCCTCTTCGTCGGTCAATCGGCCGAAGTTGAACGCGAGCTTGCTCTTCAGCGCGATGCGGCTGGCGTCGGTGAGTTGGAGGACCTTCTGGTTCAGGAGGTCGCGGACCTGATCCAATCCGATGGAGACGACGCGTCCAAAATCCACGATGAAGTCGGAGGGCAGCGGGGGAGCTTGCTCCACGTAGAAGTGATTGACGTAGCTCTCGACCCTGTTTTCGCGCAGGGCGGCGAGGTATTCGGGCTTCTTCCGGTACATGTCCGGCACAGGGACGAGCGGAGAAACAACCGCCGCGAGACCCCTAGGCCGACCCTTCAGCATCTCGAGATCGCAGCACTGCGAGAGCACCATCACGTATCGCCGCGCCATCTGGATCTGGGCGATGGTCCACTCGATACCCCGGTCCTCTACCAGGTGGGGAACCGCGACGATCTGGTCCAGGTTAGCGCTATCGACTGGAGCAAGCAGTCGGATGTCCTCGAACCGGATGCGCGGGAACCAGACCGCGGCGATGATGTCGCCTTGGCGCAGTTCGCTTTTGTCCGGCGCTGCAATGAACATGGCGGATTGAGGACGATAGCACAGCGATCCGAACCGTAGAGCGAATCAAATCAACATGATCGACGCTGCTCCCGTCTACTCCTCACTGCTTGTGTCGAGGTATTCCCGCTGCCGATCGCGCTTCACGGAGGAGAACTGCTCGAAGAAACGGCGAGCGTTGTCTGCCGACGCGTGGACAAATGCCTCGCCCTCATCGATCGGTGACAACAGGAATCGCGTCCCTGGGAAGTACACGTTGCGGAGGTGAAGGAGATTCGGGAGAATCTTTTCGCCGAGTGCGCGCACTGGAAGTACGTCGATCAGTACATGGCAAATCACGCGCGCGAAGATGTCCTGGAGATCTGCCCGGGCACTAGCGGTCTGCTGCGGCTCGACGTACATCTGGTGACGAACCCCAGGCGTCGCCCAGCCCACCTTCCATATGGACGGTGCGCCCGCTTGCAGCTTGGAGATAGCTTCATGTCCCAGTTGCAAGTCTTGGATCCATCGCGTGATGGAGTCTGTCTGCGATGCACCACCGGAAAAGTCGACCAGCGCGCCGGTTGTACGAGTCAAGGACATTTTGGGCTGCCCCCGTTTCAATCTGACCTTCGATGAAGAAGTCTGCGTCGATCACGTAATGCTGTCCGGCCTGCTCCAGTCCATGCACAACTCGGACCCGACCCTCATCAGCCGCCAGGCGGATAATGATCTCGCGAAGCATGTGCTCGACGTTGGGGCCGATGTTCGGATCGGCCAGCTCGCCGAGGACTTGCCGGTTCAGCAATTCAGTCCACGGCACGCCTTCAAGCCCGAGCTTCTTCCGGTCAATCCGATCGCGGTAGCGGAGACCGATTCTCGTGAAGAACGCTGGAGTATAGATTTCGCGGAGCGCCGCAAATGGCTTCGCGAGTTGATCTCGGAACTCTGACCATTTGGTGTAAGTCGTCGTGCTCAGCGCTAGGAAGTCTCGATTCAGGGTCAGCGTCCATACCCGATCCGCGGACCTGAATTCATGAGCTGGCTGGGTCCCACCGGCGATGAGTTGCATGAGTTCGGGTGGGATCGAAAGCGGCATTGGCAACGAAAGCCCACTGAGCGCGGCCGGTCTGCCGTACAGTGGAAATGCATCGCGGATCTTTTCTTGGAAGGGAGCCGGAGTCTCCGCTTGAACGCGCAGAATAGGCGGGAACCTTAGCTGGGCGACGACTTCCTCCAGTGGGTTCTTGCCGTAGAAGACGCGCGGCGACTCTGGGAAAGGCATGTTCTCCTCGGTCGAGCTGCGCTCCTGCATGGGGTTAGATCATGCTCCGGTTCCCGACGCAATCTCCGTAAGGCGGAACGGTGTCGTCGAACCGCGAGTAATCTCCCGTCCCACCCATCATGACAGGAGCGCTGTCAGCGCGTTCGCCACGCCCCTTGCCTCTACCGCTTCCCGTGGAGGAACGCGCTGTCGTGTTCGAGCTGGATCCGGTCCGCTCCGGTGCCGTCCCTGGTGCCCCCGCCGATTTCCCGCGTCATGCGCTGGTAGCGGGCCCGCGCCGCCGGGCCGGAGTTGAAGTTGCCGTTGGCGCCCGCGTCGAACGCGCCAGCCGTGTTCCCCGCCTCCTGGGCCTGCGAGACGGCGGGGGAGGGCTGCTGCGCGTTGGTCCCACGCAGGTCCCGGTAGTACGCCCCCTCCGACATCGGGTCGGGAGCGGGACCGACGTGCTTCTGCTGGGCGATGCCCGATGCGTAGCTATCCGCCCGCGCGTTGGGGATGGGCTGGTTGCCCGGCAGGGTGACGGTGCGCTCCTGGCGATAGGTGGTCGAGCCGTCCGGGTTCCTGGTGACGGAGCTGTTGGTCACGACGGTTCCCTTGGTGGTTCCACTGTTCTTCATGTTCGCTTCTCCTCTGCGCCGCGATGGGCGCATTCGTCATGGTCCGAGCAGACTGCCGAGCGGATTCATGCTGTCCGTGGTGGTGCCCTCGCTGGCCTGGACGCCGAGTACGGCGGCGTTCGCGGCGAGATCTGCAGTCGAGGCGGCGTCCGTGCCGGCCAGCTTGGGGGCAATCCACCCCTTCGTGCCGGGAGTGACGCCGGCGGCGCTCCACTTGGGGAGCTGGGTCGAGTAGTTCGCCGAATCGATCTGCACGGTGTCCCCCGGACGGTAGAACTGCCCTCCGAAAGCCGGGACGAAGATTCCCGGCCAGGCGGCGTTGAGGACTCGGAACGTGCGCAGCGCCATCTACCCACCCCCTCCCTTCATGATCTCGTTCAGCAGCCTGGCCGCCGCAGCCGGCTCGATGCCCGCCGCCTGGACATCCCGCTTGAACTTCACGAATGCGGGACTCTGGGGATCGACGCCGGGCGGGGGCTGAATCTCGGGTGCCAGCTCCCGCGCCGCCTCCTCGCGCTCCGCCTGCGTGAACATCGAGTCCCCGTAGCGCTGGACGTGCAGAGGGTCGGGTTTCTGCACGATGGGTGGCCGCTCGGGAAATTGCGTGTTCGGGTAGCGCTGCCTCAGCATCTCCTCGTCAGTCACGGCTCATCTCCTCGTTTTCCCGCTCGATGCGGGCGGCGTCGCGGTAGGCCCGCATCTCCTCGCTGTCCAAGCGGACGACGCGGACACCATCCACCACGCGAGACCCGTCCTCACCGAGCATGGGCCGGCTGTCATCGGCGACGCGCGAGACGTTGATCTTCTCGTGCAGCTCCATGACCTGTTCGGGGAGGAGCCATGGGTCATGGGCCAGGCGCTCGCGCGCGCGCGCTCGCTCCTGCTCGGCCGGGGTCAGCGCCGCCAGTCGGAGCGCTTCCGCAGCGGCCCGCTCCCGCTCCTGCTCCTCGGCCCGCCGCGCCGGGAGCCGCGCCAGGATGTACGCGCAGCCGTCGGAGTAGCCGACCAACGCGAGGTGCGGCGCGGCGGCGGCGCTGAAGTCGGCCAGCAGCTTGTCCAGGTGCCCGGCCAGGTGGTCCTCCGCCGCCTGCACCTGCGCCCGCGCTCTCGCGCTCTCCGCCTCTTCGAGCTTGGTCCGGGCCACCACCAGGGCTTCCTCCGCCTCCTGGCGGGCCCTCTCCGCCCGCTCCGCCTTCGCGGCGAGCGCCTCCCGCCTCAGCTCCAACGCGGCGCGCTCGCTGGCGAGCCGGCCCACGGCCTTCGGATCGTCGGGATTGACTGCGCGCACGCGGGTGGAGAACTCGGCCAGCTCCCGCTCGGTCTCCGCGACCTGCGCGCGGATCAGCTCGTCCGCCTTCGCCGCGTCGGCCGCCTTCTGCTCGGCGAGCACTAGCCCGTGCCCTGCTTCCAGGGCCGCCTGCTCGGCGCGCTCCACTTCCGTCTCAACTCTGCTCATCTGCCATTCCTCCGTTTCAGATCGGTGCTGGAAGCGGGAAATGCGGCGTCAACCCTCCCACGACTCCAACCGAGCGCCAGCGCGCCCTCGCGGTCGGTCGGGGTCAGCGGGCCGTAGTCGGCCAGGCCGCCCTCCCTGGGCAGCTTGGTCCCGTACTCCTTCGGATCGATGACCACCGCCTCGCCCGGCTTGTAGAGCTGCGCGCCGTCGTAGTAGCCGGCTCTGTGGTGGGGACTGACGATGAACTTCGGCATCGTTAGTTGCCTCCTCCCGTTGATTGGGCTTTCCACACCTTGAAGTGCTGGCGGTACCACACCGCCGCCTCGCGCTTGTCCATCGAGCCTCGCCAGTACACAGTCACCCGCTTCTCTTCGATCTTGATCCTGTCCGACTGGCACCTGGCGTCTCGGAACACGCGCCCGACCTGGGCCGGGTGATTCCCCTCCAGCAACTGCATGACCGGGCGGGAGTCCTCCAACATCCTCGCCTTGGCTTTGATCTCGCTCATGCTGAACACGGCCTGCCCGGCGGCCACCTCCTGCACGATGTTGGCGAGGGCCGCCTCGGCGTTGCTGCGCGTGGCGGCGTACATCTCCTCCCGCGCCGCGGTGTGCGGCGGCGGCGCCTTGGGATTGAAGGCGGAGATGTCCCGGCGCTTGAGGTACCCGATCACGTCGAGGTGGTGCACGTCCAGATAGGCGCCCAGCTCTACGTAGTAGGCCGGCTCCTTCGGCTCAGCCGGGGACCAGACGACGAAGTGCCCGCGGTCGTACTTGTCCTCGAAGAACACCCCGTCGCGGTAATTGGTGGTGACGATCCACTGCGCGACGTTGGGGATGCTGTAGGGGTTGAGGTATTTCTCATGGACTTCCACCTCGCCGGTCGCGTCCTCCGAGATCCGGTCCTTCAGCTTGTTGTAGAGGGCCTGCGCGTCTCGGATCGACTGCTGCCGCGCCTCCTGCACGTAGATGAACTTGGCCCCCTTCTGGTAGGAGCTGAACTGCCCCGCCAGTCCTTCCAGGGAAGTCTTGCTCCAGCCGCGGTCAGCCCATCTCGCCAACGGCCTGAACAGCGTGTCCTTGCCGATGCCCCGCGCTCCGCCCAGCACGATGGCGTGGTTCACCTTCCCCTCGGGGTGCTGCACGTTGTAGGCGAGCACGTCGAGGAGGTGCTCCCGCTCCGCCTTGTCGGGGAGGAGGTACGCCAGGAGCTGAAGCCAGGGCGTCGGCGGAGGGCCCTTCTCCGGCGGAAGTGGCGGCTCGCGCCAGGTGTTGACCAGCACCTTCCCCTTCCACTCGAAGATTTCTCCCTTGCCGGGGTAGAACCCGAAGTCGTCCGCCCGGCCCATGTGCGGATTGATGAGATCGGTGAAGCGCATCTTGCGTACCCCCGACGCGCGCACTTCGCGGCGATAGTTGGTGTCCAGCGCCTCGGGCCGGCAGATGCCGCCGGTGGTGGTGTTGAAGTAGCGGCCCTGCTCCTTGACGAAGACGTACTCCGCGGCGAGCTTACGGATGGCAAGTTTCCGCGGATGTTCCCTCCCGGCCGCGAAGGATCTCCGGAACCTGCTGTTGATTTCCCTGCTGGGAAGACCGCGCTTGTGCCCGGACGCCTTGAGGCGCGTCTCCGCTTCTTCTTCCTCGATCTCTCCTCCCGCCACCAGCCCGCCGATGCGGAAGCACTGCTTGTCGAAAGTCGAGCCGCCCTGACCCTTCGGCGCCGTCTCGATCTTCTCGCAAGCATCCTCCAGCTCGGGCCGTCCCTCCTCCGAGGTGGCGCTCTCCTGGGCCAGGGCTCGCTCCGGTTCCAGCTCGGCCGGCTCGGGCGGGAGGGAGAGGTTGTGCTCGGCCGCGCGGGCGAAATCCTGCTCGCCCACCGCCTTGAGCCAGTCGGCGGCGTCCTTGCCGTGCTCCTCCGAGGTGCGCAGGTAGGAGACGCTCGCGCCCCGGCGCCGCAGCTCGGCGGCGAGCTTGGCGAACGCCTCTTCGCTCTCTCGATCATTCTGGACGCAGAGGACCGCCTCGCGCTTGCGGAGCGTCGTCTTGCTGCCGAGGAACTTGGAGAGATGCTGGAGCGTCCCAGCCCCCGGCGCCCCGATGGCGACGGTCCCGGCGATCTGCAACGCCAGGGTGTCCGCGAGCCCTTCGCACAGATAGACGCGCTTCGCCGTGCGCGCCTCCTTGACCTTCCCCATCGCAGCGCCGTCCGGGTACTTGACGCCGGGCAGCGAACGCTGCCGGTCGTTCTTCGGGATGGTGGGGAGGATGTTGCGCGATTGCAGGGTCAGGATCGCGTCGGGGTCCTTGGGGCCGCGCATCGGGACCACCACCCGATAGCCGCTGCCGGCGTCGAACCGCACCAGCCCCAGCTCGACGGCGCGGGAGAGGCCGCGCTTCTCCAGATACTTCTCCCCCTCTGGGTCATGCTCCGCCATCCGCTCCCACAGGTGCGTCGGGGAGAGCACCTGGCCGGTGAAACCGAGCGCGGCGTCGCTCATCGGAGCCTTTCCTCGTGCCGCTCGGACGGCAGTGCGCACCAGGGGGCGTGAAAGCGCAGCTCGCTCCCGTTGCCGGTCCTGATCCGCGGCGCGTGGCAGGTGCACAGTCCCGGCGTCTTCTCCCGGAGGTAGAGGGTGAAGCCGAGCTGGCTCGGCGGAGCCTCGCCCCTCTTGCGGGCGGCGGTGCTCATGCGACCCGCCGCCCTTCGGGCTCATTCCTCGCAGGGCATCCGGGGTCGTGCTCGACGTAGACGTGGATAGTCCTCAACGTCCCGTAGCCGGTGGATTCGCTCTTGTCGCCGATCTTGAAGCTGACGCAGAGGCACCCTCTCCGTTCCGCGACGCGCTGCGCGCCCCAGAGCACGTCGCCAGGGAGCGGAAGCGGCGGAAGACCGAGGTCCACTAGTTGAACGATCTTGAGAATCAGGTCCCATCGCTCCTCGGGCTTCTTCCCGCGAGCTTTCCTCGTTCGGGTGGTCACGGCGTTCGTCCCGCGGCGGCGCGCTCCCGCTCGGTGCGGCGGCGACTCGGGTGATTTCCAGTGAAGGGAATGGTGCCGAGAGGGGTCGCGCGGCGCGCAACCCAATCCTCAAGATCGCTCAGCTTGTAGAAGACGCTCCGCTCGATCACGCTCCACCGGGGTCCCTTGATGGGTTGGCCGTTGCGCAGGCGCCTCTGATCTTCTCCTCGGAGACGGCGGATCCACGCTTTCGACCGCCCCAGCATGGCCGCCGCGTTAGCGTCGGTGAGTAGGAGCGGGCGCACGGCCACCTCGGCGCGCTTGATCGCGGTCTCGGCCGCCTGGACCGCGGTCATCGGGCAACCCTCGGCGCAGGGAGAACGTCCGCCGGGATGCCCAGCTCGGCCACCGCGCGGCGGAGGCGCTCGCGGCTCAGCGGTCGGATGGGATAGCCGGCCAATGCGCGCGCCAGGGTGCGGCGGTCCATCGGCGCGGTAGCCTCGATGCGGGCGAGCTGCTCCGCAGTCAACCTCTGCTGTACGTCAGGCTTCATGCTTCGGAAGACTAGGTAGGGGGCGGGGCGGTCCGCTTCAGCTCCGGACGAGTTGCTACTTGGGCGGAGGGACCCTCCGGGTTCGACCACGCCGGAAGGTCTCTCGGGTGCCTCTGCTAGGCAGCCTGCACCGCTTCAGCAGCCTGCACCTGCGCCGCAGCGGTGTCCTTCTTGACCGTCCAGAACCCGTCCTTGTAGGCGAACAGGTCGTCACCCTTCAGCCGGTGGGGGAAGGCGGAGGAGTGGGCGGGCAGTAGCCGGCGGATGGCCCCGCCGATTCCTGCTTTCTTCACGCCCCGGCCGCGGAACTTCTCCCCCGCCAGGGACTCGATCATGCTCGCGGTCAGCCAACCTTCCTGGAGGGCGGCGTACAGCCAGGCAACGTACTCTGCGTCGCGGATCATCACATTTCTCGGCATCGTCGTTCTCCTCCGCGCTCGGGATGAGCGCGAAGGGAGTGATCACTGATGCGTTGGGTGATCGCTTCAGCTCCGGACGAGTTACTACTTGGGCGGCGACCGGCGCTCCTCGGCCCTCTCCTCGGCCTTCTCCTCGCGACGAAAAATCTCGGAGCCGCGAGGGTTGCCGGCGGCGGTCGAGCACTTTTCGAGCAACGTCTCCGCATAGCCTGCGTCGAGAGTCGTGGTCCTCTTGCGCGGATTCTCCCTGATGACCCGCTCCCACGTGTCAACGGGATCAGCAGGCACATTCGGGAAGATGCGGGACGCGCCGTGCATCTGCACCCTCCCCGCCTCGATAGCGATCGCAAGTTGCCGCGGCTCGGAACGACCGCGCCTGAAGCTGGCGACGACGCAGTTGCGGATGCGCACCGCCAGCGCGCCCACCTCATGGGGTGCCGTGATCTGGCTTTTACCGCGGCCCTTGCCTAGGTCGCGTGCGGCATCGCTGAGCGGCTTTCGCGCCGCCTCGGGGGAAAGGTCCAGAGCGTCGATGACTCCCTCGATGACGCGGGCCGCACACGCACCCTCTGGCTGTAGCTCCTGTGCCGCCTGCACCAGGAGGACGCGGACGACTGCGCGCCGCTGCTCGGGGTCCTCGGCGAGCCGGCGCGCCGCGGTTCGTGCCGCGCAGATTCCAAGTAGTGCCGTTTCGAACGGGTCATCAGCGGGGCGCGCGGGAACCGGGGCCGGGCCGAGCGGCGTGTAGATAACCTTGACACCCGGCGCGCTCCCTTCTTCCGGCGTCGGTGCCGCTCCCTGGCGGGGGACGGCGTGCCCTGCTAGCTTGCCTCGCGTCATCGGTCGCGTTCTCCTCGCGCGGTCGGTGAAGAGGGCGGCCCCGTCGCGAGCGGGCGCCGCCCTCGGTCTTCTCCACTCTACATCGCCAAGACGGCCCGCCGCACGTCCTTGGGGATTGCGTGGCCGTAGTGCTTCGCCGTGGTCACGATCGATGCGTGGCCGAGTACCTTTTGCAGTTGCTCCATCGTCCCGCCCGCGTGCAGGAAGCGGACCCCGAAGTCGTGGCGCAGGTCGTGGAAGTGCAGATCGACAATCCCGGCCTGCTCGCAGAGGTGGTGGAAGTCTCGGTTCCAGGCGGTGAGCCGCCGCTCCCAATGCACGGGGTCGCCGGGGAACAACGCGCCGTCCACGCTCTGCACCTTCAGCGCCTTGCGCACCTCGCGCCAGAGAGTGATTGCCGCGACAGCCTTGTCGTGCAGGTCGATCGTGCGGGGCTTGTTCCCCTTGGTGATGCTCGCCGGGAGGGAGATGGTCCGCTCCTTCAGATTCGCCATTGTATCCGTCAGTCTTACGATCTCACCGCGCCGCATTCCGGTCGCCAGCGCCAGGGCGCAGGCGGTGCGGAGGAAGTCTCCCCCGCCCGGTTCGCCGGACGTGAACACGGCCAGCGCCGCCTCGAACCGGGCGGGCTCCCCCTCGTCGCGGTCCCCGAGCCAACGCTCGCGGGGCTCGTCGGGGGTGAGCCCGATCAGCGCCTCGGGTCGGCGCAGGAGCTTGCGGGCCAAGTCGGCGGGGAGCGCTTCCCGCTCGTCGGCCTCGCGCAGCATCCGCCGGAACGGATTCCAGATCCGGCGCATGGTGGCGGGCTTCACCTTCCGCGCCGTCAACACCTCATCGATCTTGTCGCGGGTCAGGTGGACAAGGGGCACGTCGAGGAGCGGCGCCCACACCGCCAGCATGCGCACCTTGGTCGCCTCGCCGTCCCGCCGCTTGGCGAGCACCTTGGGCGCGTGCACCTCTTCGAGGAAGCTCCGCACCGTCCTCTGCCTCTCCGCCTCGACCTTGGCGGCGGCGAGCGGGTCCTGGCCGTCCTCCACCTTGACCAAGAGCTTGCGGGCGCGGGCGCGGGCCTCGTCGAGGGCCACGGCGCCCGCGGCTCCGATCTTCTGATGCCGCCGGACGCCGGTCTTGGTCCGGTACCAGAGCAGGAAGGTGGCCCCGCCGGTGGCGCCGACGCGCAGCTCCAGGCCCGGCACCTCGCCGTCGGGGAGCACGTAGCGCTCGCCCAGGGGGCGGTGGCGGGCCGCCTCGACCACCGCGTCGGTCAGGGCCGCCGGGAGCTTGCCCCGGCAGCCGAGGGCGCGGAGCCGCTCCGTCCAGTTCGCCTCGTTCCTCTTGCTCATCTTCCGCCTCCTGCTGGGTGCCACCTGGGTGCCAGCGGCGACACTCCAACGTTTATGCAACGCGCCATCAATTTGCAAATGTTGGAAATCCCCTCTGACCGCGAGGGGGTGGGTTTCCGCGACAACCTTACGAAACTGCGCGCAATGGTTATCGATCGATTACCGGCCGTGAAAGGGCGGTGTCCTGGGCCTCTAGACGATGGGGACGATGGCCGAGCGGGGCCGGATACCACGGTGGGGGCGGACCGTCTAGACCTGCTAGCCTCGTCGAAATGCGGCGAAGCTTCTGGGCCTGGGGATGGGAGCAGCGGCTGCCCGACGAGGCGGCGCGCGAGGCGCTGGGGCAGCAAGTCGCCGTGCTCGGAGTCGCGCCGCCAGACTCGAGGCCGCTCCCCACGCTGGAGCAGGCCGTCGCCGGAGTGCCACGGCCCGCCGTCGCCCCGCCGAGCGCCATCGCCGACCTGTGTGACGCATCGCCCGAAGCGCGGCTGCGCCACGCGTACGGCCGGGCCTATCGCGACCTGGTCCGCGGATTCGCCTGCGACTTCTCCGCGGCGCCGGACTTCGTCTGCCTGCCGCGGTCGGAGGAGGACGTCGCCCGGGCGCTGGAAGCTTGCGCCGATGCGCGCATCGCGATCGCGCCGTACGGCGGCGGCACTAGCGTGGTCGGCGGAGTCGAAGCCGGCGGGCGCGGGCGACCGGCATGCTCGCTAGACCTTGGGCGCCTCTCGCGCGTGCTGGAAGTGGACGCCGTATCGCGCGCGGCCCGCATCCAGGGCGGCGCGCTCGGCCCCGACCTCGAGGCGCAGCTCCGGCCGCACGGGCTGACGCTCCGGCACTTCCCGCAGTCCTTCGAGTTCTCCACGCTCGGCGGCTGGATCGCGACCCGCGCGGGCGGACACTTCGCCACGCTCTACACGCACATCGACGACCTGATCGAATCGGTGCGGATGATCACTCCCTCCGGCGCGTGGGCCTCGCGGCGCGTCCCCGCCTCCGGAGCCGGGCCTGCTCCGGACCGCCTCGCCCTTGGTTCGGAAGGCATCCTCGGCGTAGTCACCGAGGCATGGGTCCGCGTGCACCCGAGGCCACGCTGGCGCGCGAGCGCGAGCGTCACCTTCCCGGATCTGCTCACCGGCGCGCGCGCCGCGCGGGCGATCGCACAGTCGGGGCTCTACCCGGCCAACTGCCGCCTCCTCGATCCCGCCGAGGCGCTGTTCAACGGCGTGTCCTCCGGCGAGGCGGTGCTGCTACTCGCCTTCGAATCCGCCGATCACCCGCTCGAGGCCTGGATGTCGCGCGCAGTCGCCATCGCGACGGACACGGGCGGCACTTGTCCGCGAGGCCCGTCCTACCGCGACGCCGGCGAGAAGGCGGACGAAGGCGAATCCGCCCGCTGGCGCGAGGCATTCTTCGCAGCACCGTACTTGCAGAGTGCGCTGGTACCGCTGGGGATCATCGCCGACACGTTCGAGACCGCCTGCACCTGGGATCGCTTCGAGGAACTGCACGCCCGCGTCTCGGCGGCGATGTCGGACGCGCTACGGCGCGTCTGCGGCGCCGGGACCCTCACCTGCCGCTTCACGCACGTCTATCCGGACGGCCCCGCGCCCTACTTCACCTTCCTTGGCCCAGCCCGCCGCGGAAGCGAACTGTCGCAGTGGGCCGAGCTGAAGGCTGCCGCGTCGGAGGCGGTGCTGTCCGCCGGCGGCACCGTCACCCATCACCACGCCGTCGGCCGCACGCACCGCCCCTGGTACGACCGTGAACGCCCGGAGCCGTTCGCCGCCGCGCTCCGCGCCGCCAAGCGGCAGCTCGACCCGGCGGGCATCTTGAACCCGGGCGTGCTGATCGACTGACGCGCCGCAGGCTTTGAGCGCACGATCAGTTTGAGGCCGTGCATGCACCCGCTTGCGCAACCATAGGCGCGGGGGAGAGGTCCGGTCCGCGACTCTGTACAGCTGGTACATGTCAGGTTTGGGGGTGTCTCCCCCCGGGCGGTTCCAAGCGTTCTCGGATGTCATTCCGAGCATCGGATCATCGGGACGGCCGACGCAGAGCCCCCTGCGCACGCGATCGAAGCGCAGATGTGCGCGGCGAGTAGTGAGCGTCGAGACGGCGCAATCCGCTACGTCTTCTGGACCGTGAATCGAGCCGGCTCGCCCTTCTTGCCGAAGATCCGCGCCCCCAGCACGCCCAGCTCGTAGCAGAGCACCATGGGGATGGCCATCAGCGCCAGGTTGAACGGGTCCCCGGTCGGCGTGACCACCGCCGCGATGATGACGTTCACCACGATGGCGTGGCGGCGGTACTTGGAGAGGAACTTGTGGTCCACGATCCCGATCATCGCCAGGAAGGTCAGGACCAGCGGCAGCTCGAAGATGATCCCGAAGGCGAGCAGCAGCGTCATCACCAGGCCGAGCTGCTGGTCCATCATCAGCACGGGCTTGATGTCGGGGCCGGCGCTGTTGATGAGGAACTCGAACGCGGGCGGGAGGATCACCAGGTAGCAGAACACCGCCCCGGAGACGAAGAACAGCGTGGCGGCCGTCACGAAGGGCAGGATGGCGCGCCGTTCTTTCCGATAGAGGCCGGGCGCGATGAAGGCCCAGATCTGCCACAGGATGGCTGGCAGGGCGATGAACAGCCCCGCGTACAGCGCCACCTTGAGGTAGATGAAGAACGGCTCGACGCTGCTGGAGAAGTGCAAGGACTTCTCGCCCTCGGGCAACGCCTTGAGCACCGGCCGCATCAAGAAATGGAAGATCTCGATCGACCAGTGGTACGCGGCGGCGAACCCGATGCCGAGGAACAAGATCGCCCACTTGAGCCGCTTGCGCAGCTCGAGCAGGTGCTCGCGCAGGGTGAGGTGGACGTCGTCCTCGGGCCCTTCGCCCGGGACGACCGGCTTCGGCAGCGCGGCGGTGCTCACTTCGCGTCCTTGACGCCTTCGGCAGCAGCCGGCGCGGCGGGAGCGTCCGCGGCGCCGGGCTCGACCAGATTCGTCGCCTCGGGCTTCGCTGCCTCTCGCGCCACGACGCCCTCCGGCGGGACCAGGCGCAACGCTGGTCCACCGGCCTCACCCCCTGGAGCAGCGTCGGAAGGGAGCGGAGCGGAAAGGGCAGCATCCGGTCCGGCGGCCGTACGCCTTGCCGCCGCACGAGCCGACGCCGGGTCTGCCGGCGTGGGAGCCGCCGCCGGGTCTGCCGGCGTGGGAGCCACCGCCCGGGCGTTCGCCCTGGCTGCCGCGGGATCCGAAACGGGCTGCAACGTCCGCTGCGGCTCGGGCTCGTCGAGCCGGACCATCTCCTGCTCGAACGTGCTCTTCAAATCGTCCGTCGCCTTGCGGATTTCCCGCATCCCCTTGCCGAGCGTCTTCGCGATGGACGGCAGCTGGTCCGGCCCCAGGAGCAGCAGGGCCAGGCCGAGGATGATGACCACCTCCGTCATCGAGAGCCCGAACATGCTGCCGTTTTAACAGAGGGACGCGCCGGTGCACAGGCGCAATTTCCGCCGGCCAGGCCCCTAGGACCTGGGTGCTACAGGCCCTTGATCAGCGCTTCCTGCGCGGCCGTGGTGGAAGGAGGCGGCTGCCCGGTCTGCGCCGGCTGGGTCTCGTCCGGCGGCTCGGACCCCTTGAGGTACGCTTCCAGCACGGGCTGCCGGGTCTGGTCGTTGGCGCGCTTGCCGGTCTCGGGATCCACGCTGACCCAGACGATGTTCTCGGTGGGCGGATCGAACTGCGGCTGCGGCACGCCCTTCAGCGCGCGCTGCATGTAGTCGAGCCAGATGGGCAGCGCCGTGTGCCCACCCGTCTCGTACTTGTCCATCGGCACTTCGTAGGTGTCGTAGCCGACCCAGACGCCCGTCACCAGGTCCTTCGTGTAGCCGAGGAACCACGCGTCGAAGAGGTCGTTGGTGGTGCCGGTCTTCCCCGCGACGGGCTTGCCCAGCGCGACCGCGCGACCGCCCGTGCCCGGCGGCTTGCACACCTCCTCCATCAAGTGGTGCATGAGGAAGGCGGTCTCGGGCTGGATCACCTGCTCGACCGGCTCGAACAGCTTGGCATAGCCGGAAGCGATGCGGTCCGGCAGCGTGGTCCACGGGTCGTAGAACGAGCTGTGGTCCTCGAGGATGCGCCCGTCCCGGTCGAGCACGCGGCGGGTGAAGATCGGCTTCGGCCTCTGCCCCATCCGGTCGAACAGCGTGAACACCTGCGTCAGGTCCCACAGGTAGACGCACGAGGACCCCAGCGCCATCGAGAGGTCCTCGTTGATCTTGGTGGTGATCCCCAGCTTGTGCGCCCAGGCTGCCGCGGACTTGACGCCCACCTGCTGCAGCGTGCGGATGGCCGCCGTATTGAGCGAGTGGATCAGCGCCCTCCGCACCGGCACCTCGCCCTGGAATGCCTCATCGTAGTTGTTCGGCTTCCAGCGCTTGCCGGTCGATTCGTCGTCGGTCACCAACGGCGCGTCGAGCAGGATGGTCGAGGCGGTGAAGCTGCGCTGCTCGATGGCGGCACTGTAGATGACCGGCTTGAACGCCGACCCGGGCTGGCGGCAAGCCTGGAAGGCGCGGTTGAACTCGCTCTTCTCGAAGTCGTACCCGCCGATCATCGCCAACACGTAGCCGCTGTTCGGGTCGACGGAGATGAGCGCGCCCTGCAGCTTGGGTTCCTGCTCCAGGAGGTACTCGCCCTTCGTCTCGGCGGCCCGCACCAGGACCACGTCGCCGGGCGTCACCACTCCCTTGAGCGTGCTGATCTTCGCGTACTCGGAGTTGAGCTCGGAGTTCGGCTTGCGCGCCCACCACGAGGAGGCGAGCTGGATGACGCCCTTCGCCTCGCCCACCGCGACGGAGATCTGGTCCTTCTCCACCTTGGTGACCAGCGCCGCGACCACCTCGTCGCGCTTCCCCTCCCCGCGGAGGAACTTCTCCTCCTTCTGGGTGAAGTCCGCCCACTCCTTCTCCTGCAGATGCATCAGCGGGCCGCGGAACCCTTGACGCTTGTCCACGTCCAGGATGCCCTTGAGGGTGGCGGCGATGGCGTCGTGCTCGCGCTCCAGGTCGACGGTGGTGAAGATCTGCAATCCATCCTGCAGCAGCCGCTGGTTGCCGTAGCGGGCCACCACGTCGCGGCGCACGTGCTCGGTCACGTAGGGCGCCGTCTCCCGGAAGATGTCCTGCACCGGGTAGACCTCGATGGGCGCGGCGTCGGCCGCGTCGCGCTGGGCGGCGCCGATCATCCCTTCCTCGAACATGCGCCGCAGCACGTATCCGCGCCGCGCCTTCGCCCGGTCTGGGTGGCCGAAGGGAGAGTACGCGCTGGGGGCCTGCGGCAGGCCGGCGATCAGCGCCATCTCCGGCAGCGTGAGCTCCCAGACGTTCTTGCGGAAGTAGTTCTCCGCGGCGGCCTGCACGCCGTACGAGTGGTGCCCGAGGTACACCTCGTTCAGGTACAGATGGAGGATCTGCTCCTTGGTGAAGTTGTTCTCCAGGCGCCGGGTGAGGATGAACTCGCGCAGCTTGCGCCGCACGCCGGGCCACCCGCTGCGCACGCGCACCGCCTTGGCGCCCTCGGCCGAGGCGATGATCGCCTTCGCGGTCTGCTGCGAGAGCGTCGAGCCGCCGACGATGCGGGCCCGCTTCACGTAGGTCTGGTAGAGACCGCGCACCAGGCCCGTGAAACTGACCCCGCCGTGGTCGAAGAATCCGGCGTCCTCGCTGGCGATGAACGCCTGCACCATCTTCTTCGGGATGCGCTCGTACGGCACCACCACGCGCCGCTCGTCGTAGAACTCGCCCATCAGTTGCTGGTCGCCGCTGATCACGTTGGTGACGATGGGCGGGCGGTACCTCTGCGCCCAGTCGATCGAGGGAAGCCCCCTGGTCAACATCGCGTAGAAGACGAGCAGCGCGACGAACCCGATGAAGGCCAGCGCGGCGGAAGGGATGGCGACGAACACCCAGAGCCGCTTCTTCCCCGGGCCTCGATCGGCCATGAGGCGCCTCCAGACGCGCCGCCACAGGGGCGACACGATCCGGGGCGGCGGTGACGGGGTATTCGTGTTCATGGCGAACGCGCGCTGAGAATAGGTACAAACGAGGCGAAACGCATCATCCTTCCCCCGGGTGCGCGCTTGTGGGCGGCCATGCCACGCCGGCCCTGGGAAGGACCTCCGCCAGGTCGCGGGGAAGCGGCGCGTCGAAGGCGAGGCGCTTGCCGGTGATGGGATGCGAAAGCGCCAGCCTGGAAGAATGCAAGAACATGCGCTTCGCGCCCCAGGCGGATCGCGCCCTCCGGTTGAAGGGAAAGTCGCCGTACTTCGCGTCTCCGACGATCGGGTGTCCGATGGCCGCCAGATGCCGCCGGATCTGGTGCGTGCGGCCGGTCTCGATGGTCAGCTCGAGAAGCGTCGCGTCGACCCCTCCCGAGAGTTTCGTCCAGTGCGTGACGGCTTCCTGCAGATTGACCCCGCGCTGCCGCTTGCTGGCTTGGGTCTGCTGGTGCTCCGCGAGGAGCAGGTCGACGGTGCCGCGGCCGCGCTGGAAGCGGCCCTTCGCCAGGGCCAGATAGGTCTTCCTGGGCTCTCCCCCGGTGAACATCTCGGTGAGCCGCACCATCGCTTGCCGGGTCTTCGCCACCACCACCACCCCGCTGGTCTCGCGGTCGAGCCGGTGCGCGGGGCTGGGCTTGAACTCGCCCTCCGGCACCGCCAGCCCCTGCCGCGCCAGGTAGGCGCGCACCTGGTCGACCAGCGTGTCCGAGGTGATGCCCGAGCCGGGATGGATGGCGAGGCCGGCCGGTTTGTCGCAGACCAGGATGTGCTCGTCCTCGTTCAAGATGCCGAAATCCTGCCGCACGGCCGAAGGCTCCCGGGGCCGCGGAGCGGCCGGAGCGGCGTCCGGATTCGCCTCGCGTGCGCCGTGCACCACCACCACGTCGCCCGGCTGGAGCAGCTGCGCGATGTCCGCGCGCGCGCCGTTCACGCGGACCTTCTTGGTGCGCACCATCTTGTAGAGGTGCGACAGCGGCATCTCGGCCAGGCGCCGGCGGAGGAACTTGTCGAGCCGCTGTCCAGCCGCGTCGTCGGAGATCGTGTACTCGAGCTTCATCGCGATGGCTGCGTCTCGTGGAAGCGCACCACCCGCCAGGTGCCGTCCGCCTGCCGCGCCAGCGTGAGGTGCGCCTCGCGCTGCAGATCGCCGCCGCCCTGCGGGCGGATGTCCAGCTTGTAGTCCGCGGTGCGCTCGGCGTCCCTGCCCTCCATCGCCGACCGCGTGTAGTAGACGCGCACCTGGCGGGAGATCAGCGGATTGCCCGGCCTGCGCGCTTCCGCGGCGAGCCGCAGCTCGTCCTGCAGGCGGAGCGTCGCCACGCCTGAGGTGAAGGGCAGCGCGCCCTCCTGGTCGGACTCGACGTAATAGCGATCGACGAACTTGTCGGCGACCGAGGCCGGGTCCTTCATGCCGCCGCAGGCGGCGACCAGCGCCAGGACCGCGGGCACCCACTTCATGGCGCGAGCAGGTCCAGCGCGCGCTTCCACAGGGCCTCCTCCGCGTCGGCGCAGGCGCGCGCCTGTTCCGGCGCGAGGCGCTGCGCAAGCGAGCTGAACGCGTCCGCCGAGCGCGCGCAGAGCGCGGACAGCTCGGGCAGGCCCGCCTCTTCCAGGAACTGCGCGTACATGCGCCGGAAGAGGCCGCCGCCGTTGCCCCGCTGCTCGATCACCTGGGCAGCCAGGCGGAAGCAACGATCGCCGTCGGGCTGCTCCTCCCAGGCGGGCAGCTCGTCGGCCAGCGCGCGCAGGGCCGGGACGCCGGTGCGCGGCGCCGCCTCCTCGGTGAGCCGGACTGCTTGGAGCAGCACCGCATCGCGGGGGCGCTTCGGCGCGGCCGGATCGACTTCGCCGAGCGAAAGCACCGAAATCCCAGGGAGCGGCACCGGGGCGGGTCCGCCCATCGCGCGTTGGAGCGCCGCGATCGGAACGCTCATCGGCTCGGGCCGCTCGTTGTCGGCGATCAGCGCGTCGCTTCCCTTGTGCCCGATCACCGCGACCAGGTGCCCGTACCAGCGGTTCTTCGCGCCGATGTAGGGCAGCTCGAACAGATCCGTATAGACCAGCGCCGGCTTGCCCTGCGCGACCAGCTCGCAACACCGGGCCCAGGCGGCCGCCGGTCGGTCGTACAGCTCGACGGACAGCTCGGCGCCCAGCGACGCGCACAGGTCCTCCTCGAAGCTGGGGCTCCGCCCGACGAAGAAGCGCGACGCCTGCTGCGGCGGCTCGCCTTCGTGCAGCGCGAACCCGAGCCCGGCGCCGAGCCCGAACGCCATCGGCTCGGAGAGGGACAGGCCGCGGTGCGCGAGCGCGGAGGCCAGCGTCCCCGAGCCGCAGTGCACGGCCTTGCGGTGCGGGTAGCCGGCGACGCGCATCGTTGCCCGATCCTAGCAGCGCGCAGTAGGGTGCGCGAGCGATGAGCAAGATCTACACGCGCCGGGGGGACGACGGATCGACCGGCCTGTTCGGCGGCCCGCGCGTGCGGAAGGACGACCTGCGCGTCGCCGCCTACGGCGAGGTGGACGAGCTGAACAGCGCGCTCGGGGCCGCTGGCGAGGAGCTGCTCGCGCCCGCGCAGAAGGACATCCTGGCGATCGTCGACGCCTTGCAGAGCGAGCTGTTCACGCTCGGCTCGGAGCTGGCCACCCCGCAGGCGGACAAGGCCCCGCGCGAGGTGCCGCGCATCGGCGCGGAGATGGTGGCGCGGATGGAGAAGGACATCGACCGCCTCGCCGCCGAGCTGCCGGAGATGCGCCAGTTCATCCTCCCGGGTGGCTCGCGGCCGGGGGCCGCCCTGCACCTCTGCCGGACGGTGTGCCGGCGCGCGGAGCGCAAGGCGGTGCAGCTCGCCCGGGAGGAGACGGTCTCCCCGCACGTGCTCGCATACCTGAACCGCCTCTCCGATCTGCTGTTCATGCTGGCTCGCGCCGCGAACCTGCGGGCCGGCGGGCGCGAGATCCCGTGGGTGGCTCCCAAGCCGTGACGAAGCTGTTCGATCTTCGCGACCTGCCGCCGGGCGGCTCCCTCCGGTTTCCACTTCCGCCAACCCGTGGACCCTTCGGCCCGCTCGCCTTGGAAGGATTCGCCAACCGTGCACCCGACGGCACCGTCCGCGCCTGGGTGAACGTCTGCCCCCACCGCGCCCAACCCGTCGACGTGGGCGACGGCCGCCTCTTCAATTCCCTTGGCGAACTCGAGTGCCACGCCCACGGCGCCCGCTTCGACCCCTCTTCCGGCCTTTGCGTGGGCGGCCCCTGCCCCAACACTTCCCTCCAACCCCTCTCAATCGCCGAGCACGACGGCACGATCTGGCTGGAGTAAGTGGCCAAGAACATTTCACGCGGAGGAGGGGAGGAAAATGGAGAGCGCGGAGGAGCGATTTTTTAAAGAAAAAGCTCCTCCCCTCCTCCCTTTCCTCTGCGCCCTCTGCGTGAAACGTTCGTAGTCCTCAGCGGAGGCGTTTGAGGACGGCGTTGGTGAACATGCGGGAAGTGGCGCTGCCGCCGAGATCGGGGGTGGTGGCTTCCTTGGAGGCGATGGTTTCGCGGACCGCGTGCATCAATTTGTCCGCGGCGGTGCGCTCGCCGATGTGCTCGAGCAGCATCGCGCCGGCCAGCATGACGGCGGTCGGGTTGGCGACTCCCTTGCCGGCGATGTCCGGAGCGGTGCCGTGCACCGCCTCGAAGATGGCCGTGTCGGCGCCGATGTTCGCGCCCGCCGTGAGCCCCAGCCCGCCGATCAGGCCGGAAGTGAGATCGCTCAGGATGTCGCCGAACAGGTTGGTGGTGACGAGCACGTCGAACTGGTTGGGGTTGCGCACCAGCTGCATGGCGCAGTTGTCGACGATCATCTCCTTGAACTGGATCTCGGGATGCCGCGTGGCCACCTGCCGCCCGGTCTCCAGGAACAGGCCGCTGGTGGCCTTGAGGATGTTGGCCTTGTGCACCAGCGTCACCAGCCGCCGGCCGCGCGATTTGGCGTATTGGAAGGCGTACTCGACGATGCGCTCGCTGCCCCGGCGGGTGATGATGCTGATCGACTCCGCCGCGCTGCGCTCCTCGTCGACGTAGTGCTCCACCCCCGAGTAGAGGCCCTGGGTGTTCTCGCGGATCACCACCAGGTCGACGCCCGTGTAGCGCGTCTCCACCCCGGCGAAGCTGCGCGCCGGCCGCACGTTCGCGTACAGGTCGAATTCCTTCCGCAACGCCACGTTCACGCTGCGAAACCCCTCGCCGATCGGCGTGGCCAGAGGACCCTTCAGCGCCAGCTTCGTGCGCCGGACCGAGTCCAGCGTCTCGGCGGGGATCGGCGTCCCGTGCGTCGGCACCGCGCCCGCGCCCGCCGCGGCGCGGTGCCATTCCAGGCGCGCCCCGGCGGCCTCGATGGCCTCGACGGCGGCGTTGACGACCTCCGGACCGATTCCGTCACCGGGGATCAGCGTCACGGGGATCGCCATCGAGGGCGCCTTCCTAACCTTTCGCGGGCGCCGGAGCAACCCACAGCGCGACGAGGAAAAGTAGGATCTCGACGCCGACCAGTCCGGTGGAGATCGCGTGCAGCCGGCCGAACTCGGGCAGCTGGGTCTGCCCCGCCTCCCGCAGCGCATGGATGCGCGGCGTGACGAACGAGGAGGAGAGGAGCGCGCACAGACCGGCCAGCAGGACGGGAACTGCCGCGACCCGCGCCGAGGGCGTCCCGGCGCGGGCGAGCGCGACCGCGGACAGGGCCGCCACCGCGCAGAACAAGAGCGTCATGCGGTCGAGCCCGGCGAGCTGCGCGCCGACCAGGTCGGCCGCGGCCGTGCGCAAGCGATGGCCGGGAGGCAGCGCGGCCACCTCGCGCGGGAACGCCGCCGGGGCGGCGACCGCGGCGAAGAAGACGGCCGCGCCCAGGAGCAGGCCGGCGGACAGGCGGTAGAGATAGGCGCAAAGGCGCGTCATGGCGCCGTCATTTGCGCTACCTTGGGCCCGGCATGCAAGGCGACCTGGACATCGTCGACCCGATCATCGACGAGTACCTGGCGCGGATCGCCGGTTCTCCCGACCCGGTCGAGGCGGAGATGCGGCGCTACGCCGACGAGCGCGACGGCTTCCCCATCGTGGGGCCGGTGGTGGGCGGACTCTTGCACCAGCTCGCGTTGCTCCTGCGCGCCCGGCGCATCTTCGAGGTGGGCAGCGGGTTCGGATACTCGGCCTTCTGGTTCGCTCGGGCCCTGCCGGAAACTGGCGCCGTCACGTTGACCGAGTACGACCCGGATCACCTCGAGCGGGCCCACACCTGGCTGGGCGACGCGGGCCTCCTGGATCGCTGCCGCATCCTCCCCCCCGGCGACGGACTGGAGGCGCTCGCTCGGGTGGACGAGCCGCAGGACCTGATCTTCCTCGACGGAAGGAAGGAGGAGTATCCCCAGGCGCTCTCGCTGGCGCTGCCCAAGCTGCGCTCGGGCGGTCTTCTGGTCGCGAACAGCGTCTTGTGGGGCGGCGCCGTCGCGCGGGGCGAGACCGACCCAGCCACGGCCGGCCTGCGCGAATACACCCGCCTGGCCTTCGGTTCCGAAGGCCTGGTCTCCACGCTTCTCCCGCTGCGCGACGGCGTGGCGCTGACCTGGAAGCGCTGAGATGGACGCGGCCGCCGCCACCTCGCAACGCAGCGCCGCGGCCGCCGCCGGCCTGGTCAAGGCCAAGGCGCGCGAGCTGGGCTTCGACCTGTGCGGCATCGCCCGCGCCCGCCCTCTCGACGCTGCCCGGCTGGACCGCTGGTTCGAGCGCGGCTGGGATGCGCCGGGGATCGACTACGTGCGGAAGCGGCGCGCCGAGCGGCTCGACCCGTCCCGCGTCCTGGCCGGAGCGCGCAGCGTGATCGCGCTCGCCGCGAGCTACGCGCCCGGAACGCCCGAGGTCGTTCCCCACGGGGATCTGATTGTCGCCCGCTACGCCCAGGGTCGCGACTACCACAACGTGGTGCTGAAACCCGCGCGCAAGCTCGCCGCCTGGATCCGGTCCGCGCTGGGCGCGCGCGTGTACTGCGAGGTGGATGCGGGAGCGGTGCTGGAGAAGGCGTGGGCGCAGGAAGCGGGGATCGGCTGGATCGGCAAGAACGGCTGCCTCATCCACGAAAAGCTCGGTTCCTGGCTGCTGCTCGGCGCGCTGGTCACCGACGCGGACCTCGCCGCCGACGCTCCTCATCCGGACCGCTGCGGGGATTGCAGCGCATGCATCCCGGCCTGCCCCACGCGCGCGATTCCCGAGCCTCGGTACGTGGACGCGAACCGCTGCCTCGCGTACCACACCATCGAGCACCGCGGGCCGATCCCGCCCGAGCTGGCGCGCGCCGCCGGCGGCCGGGTGTTCGGCTGCGACGCCTGCCAGGACGCGTGCCCCTGGAACCGGCGCCCGCCGCCGGGAACCCTGGTCCAGCTCCAGGCCCGCCCCGGGCAGCGCGCGCTCGATCTGGCCGACGTGCTGCGGCTCACGCCCGAGGAGGCCCGGCGCCGCTTCGAGGGGACGCCGCTGCTCCGGGCAGGCCGGGACGGCCTGGTGCGCAGCGCGCTGGCCGTCGCTCCGCGGCCCCTGCCGCCGGAGATCCATCCGTTGGTGCAGCGCCTGGCCGACGATCCGGCCCCCGGCGTCCGCGCCGAGGCGCGCCGCGCCCTCGCCGGGTCGATCGCCAGCGCTCGATTCCGCTGACCTTGGCGGCTACTCCGTTGACGCGCCGCGTCCCGTCCCGGGACGGGACGCGCTGCGTTACATCTCGCGTGCTGCTCGAACGACCGCGCGGCATTCGAAGAAGCACCGCTCGCGCGCGAGTCGAGTTCCG
>Ga0099828_10000111_pt1 | contig 43070 bp, 39 predicted proteins | sample CZO8metaG_2_FD_79338 | JGI IMG/M metagenome (GOLD analysis project Ga0099828, IMG submission 79338) | Vadose zone soil microbial communities from the Eel River Critical Zone Observatory, Northern California, USA - CZOApr15con2H1.8 metaG | ecosystem: Environmental > Terrestrial > Soil > Vadose... | reverse complement strand
GACACCGCCGCCGCCGATCCCGGCGACCTTGATTACCGCCAGGTAATTCTGTAGGCCCATCGCCATGTCCCCACCTCCGGGATCCGCAGTGACCTTTAACCATCAAGTAAAGGTCGATAGAAGGTTCTATTGAACCTGTTGTTGAGCAATATAGTCGCGGCCTGGGAAAAGGTCAACTCGTCGACAAAAAGACCACGCATGTAAGTCCTGCGTCATTTGGCGCTCCGTAGCGCCCGGCGTGGAGGAACTCCGGCGATGTGCGCCGCTCTAGCGGGGAGTGGCGGCGGGATGCGTGAAGCTGCGGACGTCGATCGACGTGTACGCCTTGCCCCCTGCCAGCAGGGTGACGATGTCGTAGTTCTTCTCGGCGAGGTTGCCGGCGCCGCCGTAGGTGATGGTGGTCTTGTCCGTGAGGACCAGGCCCACCACGTCCGGGCTCGGGGCAGACACGGCGCCCACCCGAGGCTTCAGGTCGGCGGGGAGGGCATCCAGGATCTTCACGGCGGCACCGAACGCCGGCATGGTCAGGTGGGCGCCCGGGTAGGAGACGCCCAACGGCAGGCCCGCGATCAGCGGGTAGCCGGTGGCGCCCTCCTGGAGCACCACGCCGGAGTGGTCGACGAGGTAGCTGTGCGCCCCGGCCTGGACGACGAACGCCGGTGTGCGCTCCCGGATGGCGATGCGGACCCGCGACGGCAGGATGTGGGTGACCGTGGCCACGTCGACCCACGGCAGACCCTCCACGCGTGCGGACACCCTGGCGCCCGACACGGCGGTGAGGCGCATGCCCGGCGAGAGGGCGGCGGCAGCCTGAACTTCCCCGGTGGTTGCGTGACGGTTGCCGGTGACCTGGACGGTCTCGAGCTTCAGCCACGACGAGTTCCAGATGCCGAACCCGGCGCCCCCCAGCGCCACGACGGCACCGGCGATGGCGACACCGGTCCGCGGCCTCACGACGCTCCCCCAGCCCCCGCTCCATCCATGGACGGGAGCAGCGCCGGCTCCTCGTACCGGCCGATCAGCCGGACCTCGGGCGTGAGCAGCACGCCGCAACGCGCCAGGACGGCGGCCTGCACGTCCACGAGGAGCCGGTAAACGTCCTGGGCGGTCGCCCCCGGGCGGGCGAGGAAGAAGTTGGCATGCTTGTCCGAGACCTCGGCGGCCCCGGCCCGGTGGCCCTTCATGCCCGCCTCCTCGATGAGGCGACCGGCGGAGGAGTCGGGCGGGTTCTTGAACATCGATCCGGCGTTGCGGGCCTCCGCCGGCTGCGTGGCCGAGCGGTGGTCGCGGTAGCGCTGCATCCGGCCCGCGATCTCCCCGGGCGCGGCGGGCAGCAGACAGAGCCGGGCTGCGCAGACGATGTCGGCATCGTCCAGCTGGGTCGCCCGGTACCGCATGCCCAGGTCGGCGGCCGGCAGCACCGTCGGGGCAGGTTGACCCAGCCGGTAGAGCCGGACCCAGTCCAGCACCTCCGACAGCGAGGAACTGTGGGCACCGGCGTTCATGCGGACCGCCCCGCCGAGGCTCGCCGGGATGGCCACGGCGAACTCCAGCCCCGTCAGCCCCCGTCCCGCAGCGCGGTTGGCGAGGCGGGGCAGGGGTGTGGCACCCCCGGCCTCGAGGCCGTCACCGCTGTCGGCGATCCACTCGAATCCCTTGCCGAGCCGCAGGACGATCCCGGGGAAGCCCCGGTCCGAGACGAGCACGTTGCTGCCCCGGCCGAGCGCCAGGACCGGGAGGCCGGACGACGCGGCGACCTCGGCGGTGGCAACGAGGTCCGGCTCGCCGGCGGCCTCGACCAGGACGGCCGCCGCCCCGCCGAGGCGAAACGAGGTGAAGGACGCGAGGCGGGCGCCGGTCGTGACCTCGCCCCGGACTGCCTCGCGGAGCGCCTCGGCCACGTCCCCGCCGGTCACGGAATCTCCGCGTCGATGATCCGTTGCGGCAGCGTCGTGATGTCGCCCGCTCCCATGCCCAGCACCAGGTCGCCGGCCCGGAGGTGGGCGCGGACGTACCCCGCCGCCTCTTCCAGCCGCGGGAGGTAGGCCACCTGGCGCCCCGGCATGGCCTCGCAGGCGGCGTCCACGATGAGCTTGCCGGTGACGCCGGGAACCGGTTGCTCCCGGGCCCCGTAGACGTCCGTGACCACGACGACATCCGCCGACGCGAGCGCCGAGCCGAACGACCGCCACATCGCCTGCGTCCGGCTGTAGAGATGCGGCTGGAACACCGCGATCACCCGCCGCCAGGGACCCCAGCGAGCCGCCTCCAGCGTGGCCGCCACCTCGGTGGGGTGGTGGGCGTAATCGTCGAACAGGTCAGCTCCCCGGACCGTGCCCCGGTACTCGAACCGCCGGACCGCCCCGGCGAACGCCGCCAGCCCAACGGCCACCACGTCCGGCTCCAGGCCGAGGGCGACGCCGACTGCGGCCGCCCCGAGGGCGTTCTGGACGTTGTGGCGGCCGGCGATCCGAAGGTGCACCTGCGCCACCGGACGGCCGTCGATGGTCAGGGCGAAGCGGGAGCCCGCCGCGCTCGTCTCCACGCCGGCGGCGCCCACGTGGGGGGCCTCGGCGGCGGGCTTGTCGCCCAACCCGTACGTCAGCAGGCGTGCGCCCCCTGCGGAGGCGGCCAGGGCCAGGGCCCGGGGATCGTCTGCGCAGAGGATCACCGCGTCGGTGACCGACGACACGAATTGCTCGAAGGCCCCGATCAGCGCCTCCATGGTCCCGTAGTGGTCAAGGTGATCCTCCTCGACATTGGTCACGAGGCCAACGTCGGGGGCGAGCCAGAGGAAGGAACCGTAGGCCTCGTCGGCCTCGACGACGGCCAGGTCGCCAAGCCCCAGCCTCCCGCCCGGGCCCCGGTCGGCGAGGTCCGCCCCCAGCAGCCATGTCGGGTCGAGCCCCCCCGCCTGGGAGAGGGTCGCGACCATCCCGGAGGTGGTGGTCTTCCCGTGGGTGCCGGCAATCGCGACGGTGCGGGAGCCTTCGACGAGCAGACCCAGGGCCTCGCCCCGGGCGATGACGGGGATCCCGGCCTCACGGGCGGTGATCAACTCGATGTTGCCCTGCGGGACCGCCGCGGAGGCGACCACGAGGTGGGCCCCGTCCACCCGGCGGGGGCGGTGACCGATGTCGACGGTCACCCCGAGGCCGCGCAGCGCGGTCAGCACCGCCGTCTCTCGCTGGTCCGACCCCGACACCTCGTACCCGGACTCCCGCAGCACGCGGGCGATGGCGCTCATGCCGGCACCGCCGATCCCGACGAGGTGGATGTGCCCCCCCGGTGGCACCCCGCGCGCAGCCAGCCCGCGCCGGGCGGGGGGCCGTGACGCCGGGCCGCTCACCGGGAACCCACCACGCTGCGGACGAGGTCCGCCAAAGCCTCTGCGGCACGCGGCCGGGCAAAGCTGTGGACAGCGGTGCTCATGGATGACAGTTTGGCATCGTCGAACAGCAGCTCCTCGACCAGGGCTGCCAGATTCTCGGGCGTGCAGTCGACGTCGAGGAGCCTCCTGACAGCATCAATCTCTACCAGAGGTTGAGTATTGACGAGCTGATGATCGGCAGTGGCGTACGAGTACGGGACGACGATGGCGGGCAGGGCAGCGGCCGCTACCTCGAACAGGGTCGCCGCCCCCGCCCTGCAGATCGTGAGGTCTGCGGCCGAGTAGGCGAGGTCCATGCGGTCCGTCGAGCCCACCACGCGCCAGAGAAGCCGGTCGCCCGGCCGCTGGAGCGCCTCGAGGCGCCGCCCCGCGGCGGCACCTTCCTTGGGTCCGACGAGGTGGAGGACCTGGAGGCGGCCGTCGCTGCGCCAGCGGTCGTAGTCGCCCAGTGCCGCCTCGTTGACACGGCGAGCACCCTGGCTTCCGCCGAAGATCAGCAGGGTCCGCCGCCCGGTCTCCAGGCCGAAATGAGCCAAGCCCTCTGGGCGGAGCGCGGCCCGGAGGGAGGCCTGCTCCAGGCGGGCGATCTCCGGGCGGATCGGGTTCCCCGTCACCGTGACGGGCACCCGGAACCAGCGCTCGGCGCCGGGAAAGGACACTGCCACCGCCGTCGCCCATCGGCCGGCGATGCGGTTGGCGATCCCAGGGACGGCGTTGGCCTCGTGCAGGACCAGGGGGATGCGCAGCATCCCGGCCGCGGCGACGACCGGGACGCTCACGTAGGCCCCGGTCCCCACCACGACGTCCGCCCGAGCCTGGCGGAGCATCCCCAGGGCCCGGATGGTCGCAGTGGCACCCTTTGCGGCCGCCAGCAGGTTCCGGGGCGATGCCGACCGCTTGAAGCCCGTGACGTCGAGCCCCTCGAACGGGATGCCCTCGGCAGCCGCGACGGCACTTTCGGGACCGCCCCGCCTGCCAACGAGCCGGACGCCCGCTCCCTCTCCGGCATCCGCCGTGGGCCCGTCCGGGCCGCCGGAGGCCAGCGCCTTGGCGAGGGCGATGGCCGGGAAGAGGTGGCCTCCCGTTCCGCCGGCCGCGATGACGACGCAGAGGCGCCGGCCGGACGGCACGGGGGCAGCCGATCCAGTCCTGGCCACGGCGTCCGTCCTGCCGCTCAGGGGTCGGCCTCGCCGCCAGGAATCCCAGCCGGTATCCCAGCCGGGGCCCCGGGCGGCCTGCCGCGGCGGGCGATCGACAGCAAGATCCCGATGCCCGCCATCGTCAGCACGAGCGACGTGCCGCCGAAGGAGATCATCGGCAGGGGAACGCCGGTGATCGGCAGCATGCCGGTGACCGCCCCGATGTTGATCACCGCCTGGATGCCGATCCACGCCGTGATCCCTCCGGCGACCAGGAAACCGAAGCGGTCGGGCGCCTCCCGGGCAATGCGGATGCCGAGGTAGCAGAAGAAGGCGAAGGCGCCCAGCACCAGTAGGGTGCCGATCAGTCCGAGCTCCTCCCCGATGATGGCGAAGATGAAGTCGGTATGGGCATTGGGGACGTATGACCACTTCTGCCGGCTTGCGCCCAAGCCCACGCCGAACCAGCCGCCGCTCCCGAGGGCAATCTGGCCCTGGATGATCTGGTAGCCACCCTTGAGGGGGTCTGCCCAGGGGTTGAGGTACGAGGCGAAGCGCGCCCGCTGGTAGCCCTGGGTGAGGATCAGCCCCGCGGCGGCCACCGTCCCGAGCGAGAGCAGGGCGCCGAGGTGCCGCACCCGCGCCCCGGCGAGGTAGAGCACCGCCAGCACCGCGGCCACGGTGATGATGCTGGTGCCGAGGTCCGGCTGGGCGACCATGAGCAGGCAGGCGAGGACGGTCATCGGCATGACGGGGATGGAGAGCTCGCGCATGTCCCCCACGTAGCCGCCTTTGCGCTCCAGCAGGTGCGCGGACACGAGGATGAGCGACAGTTTCGCCAACTCGGAGGGCTGCACCGTGACGGGGCCGAACGCCAGCCACCGGCTCGACCCGCCACCGGAGACGCCGATGCCGGGGATCAGCGCGGCGACGAGCCCGGCGAGCGTCAGCCAGAACAGGGGGCGGGCGACCTTCCGCAGGCGCCGGTAGTCGAAGCGCGAGAGGCCCAGGAGCGCCAGGAGACCCACCACCGCCCCCACCAGCTGCTTGCGGAAGAAGAGGAACGAGGAGCCGTAGGTCTTGAACGCCTCGACCGAGGAGGCCGAGAGCACCATGACGAGGCCCATCCCGATCATCGCCGCGGTGGTCGCCGCCATGAGCCGGTGGGTGTTGCCATGACGGAGCTTCGTCGAGACCGGGTGCTCGCTCTCCACGGCCCCGGGCGGGGCCAACGTGTCGCTGCTCATGGCGAGCTCCGGCCGAGACGCCGGACGGCGGCGGCGAACCGCTCGCCGCGCTCCGAGTAGCTCGCGTACTGGTCAAGGCTCGCACAGGCCGGCGAGAGCAGCACGGTGTCACCCGGCGAGGCCCATGCGGCGGCGATCTCGACCGCCTCCTCGACCCAGCCGGCAGTGGCGAAGCGCACGTGACCCGAGAAGAGCGCCTCGAGCTCGCCGGTCGCCTCGCCCATCGCGACGACGCCGACGAGCCGGTTGGACTGGTCGCCCAGCACCGAGAGGTCCAGCCCCTTCGCCCGGCCCCCCGCGATCAGCACGACCCGCTCCAGCCCCCGGAGGGCGCTGAGCGTGGCGTGCGGGTTGGTTGCCTTGGAATCGTCGATGTAGCGGACCCCATCGATGTCTCCAATCAACGTGCTCCGGTGCGCCAGCGGGGAGAAGGCGGCGATCGCTGTGGCGATCACCTCCGGGTCCACTCCCCACTCGAGAGCCGCCAGCGCGGCGGCCAAGACATTCTCCAGGTTGTGGGGGCCCACCAGCCGGATCTTCGCGACCTCGATGATCTTCGAGGCCCCAGCGGTGCCCTCGGCGACCACCCAGTCCCCTTCGACGCCGGCGGCCGCAACCAGCGGGCGGCCAACCCCGACCGCGGCGGCACGGACCTCGGCGAGGCTGCCGAGGCCGAAGGCGGCCGGTCGGGACGCCGCGCCCGCGGCGATGGCGAGTGCCCCGGCATCCCCCGACCCCGCGACCAGCAGGTCGTCGCCGGTCTGCGCCTGGGCGATCCGGGCCTTGGCCTGCAGGTAGTCGTCGTACCCGAGGTGCCAGTCGTAGTGGTCGTCTGCGACGTTGAGGACCATGGCGATCGGGGGCCGGAAGGTCGAGCAGAACGCGAGCTGGAAGCTCGACACCTCGCACACGATGACCTCGGCCCGCCCTCGGACAGCGTCGACCAGGGGGTAGCCGATGTTGCCGGCGGCAACGGCGTCGATCCCACCAGCCTGCAGCAGCGTGGCGAGCAGCGACGTGGTGGTCGTCTTGCCGTTCGTTCCCGTCACCGCCAGGACCGGCACCGTGGCCTGCCACCAGGCGAGCTCGACCTCGCTCCACACCGGGACGCCCCGCCGGAGCGCCGCAGCGACGAGGGGGTTGGCGGGCGGCACGCCCGGGGAGACCACCAGGGCCTCGGCCCACCCGGCAACGCCGGCGCTGTGGCCCCCCAGCTCGACGGAAACGCCGAGGGCTTCCAGTTCCGCCGCAGCTGCGGCAAGCGTCGGTGACCGGCCCGCCTCGGTGACCCGGACGTCCAGCCCCATCGCCGCGAGGAGCCGGGCCGCCGCCGCGCCGGACCGGCCCAGCCCGACGACGACCACCCGCCGGAACGGCAGCGCCACGGTCATCCGACCCCGCCGCGGGCGATGAAGTCGGCATAGAACAGCCCGAGGCCGAAGGCCACGAAGAGCCCGGCAAGGATCCAGAAGCGCACGATGACCGTGAACTCGGGCCAGTCGAGCAGCTCGAAGTGGTGGTGGAGCGGGGCCATCAGCAGCGCCCGGCGGCCGAACACGCGGAAGGACACCACCTGGAGGATGACCGAGCTGACCTCGATCACGTAGAGGCCGCCGACGACGATGATGAGCAGGTCGGTGTTGGTGAGCAGCGCCAGCGCCCCCATCGCCCCCCCGAGGGCGAGAGACCCCGTGTCCCCCATGAAGATACGCGCGGGCGCGGCGTTCCACCAGAGGAAGCCCGCAGCGGCGCCGAGCAGGCTCGCCGCCACGATCGACAGGTCGAGGGAGTGCGGCGTCATGTAACAGACCGACGTGGCGATGAACTTGCCGGTGGCCTTGTCCACCAGGCAGACATGACGGAACTGCCAGAACGTGATCACGACGTAGGCCCCCATGACCATCGCCGCGGAGCCGCAGGCCAACCCGTCGAGGCCGTCGGCGAGGTTGACCCCGTTCGAGGACGCAGCGATGACGGCGAAGACCCAGAGCACGAATAGCGGGCCCAGAGCGATGCCCAGGGGCCGGACGAACGACACCTGGGTCGATGCCTGCGTGAAGCGATGGGCGAGGAGGGCGAAGACGACGGCCAGGACCGCCTGCCCGGTGATCTTCCACCGCTTGTTGAGCCCCAGGGAGCGGCGCTTGTGGACCTTGATGTAGTCGTCGATGAACCCCAGCACGCCGAGCCCGACGATGATGAACAGGGCGAGCAGGCCGCTGGCGGTGAAGGGTGCCGCCTTGTGGTGAGGAAAGTGCGCCGCACCGTAGGCGATGAGGGCCGCCGCGATGATGACGAGGCCCCCCATCGTCGGCGTCCCCCCTTTGGCGATGTGCGCCTTGGGGCCGTCCTCGCGGATGCGCTGGCCGATGCCCTTGGCACGGAGGACCCGGATGGCGACGGGGGTCCCGAACAGCGCCAGGGCCAGCGACAGGCTGGCCGCGATCATGAGGCGGGTCAACGGGGCTCCGCCCGGCCGGCAACTGGGGCTGGTGCGGCGAGGCGGGCGGCGAGGCGCTCCAGGCCAGCCACACGGGAGGCCTTCACGAGGACGACGTCGCCCTCGCGCAACTCGCCGAGCGCTCCGAGCGCCGTGTCCTCGACGCTCGCCCCGGCGCCGTTCGGCACGGAGGCGGCCGGCACGACCACCACCTCGTCGAGCCCGGCGAGCCGGGCACCCGCGGCGATCCCGCCCGCACGTTCGCCCACCACCACGAGGCGCTGCACGACCGCCGCGGCGAGGGCCCCGGCCCGCTCGTGCTCGGCGACTTCGCGCTCGCCCAGCTCCGCCATGTACCCGAGCACCGCCAGGAGACGGCCCCCCAGCGGCACCATTGCGGCGCAGGTCCGGAGCGCCGCAGCCAGCGAGGTCGGGTTGGCGTTGTAGGCGTCGTTGACCACGATCAGCCCGCCGCGCTGGGTCACCTCCATGCGCCACGGCGACCCCGCAGCCGACTCGAGTCCCGCCTGCACCTCGTCGAGCGAGAGACCGAGGGCCACGCCCGCCGCTGCGGCGGCAAGGGCATTCGACACCTGGTGGTAGCCGGCGATCCTGAGCCGGACCGGCCGCTGCTCGTACCCGCGGACCAGGCGGAACGATGGCCGGCCCAGCGCGTCCAGCTCGATGCCGTCCGCTCGCAGCCACGCCCCCGGGCCGAGCCCGTAGGTAACGACGTCCGCCTTCGCCGACGCAGCCATGCCCGCGACCCGATCGTCGTCGGCGTTCAGGACCGCGACGCCGCCCTCGGGCAGGGAGACCACCAGCTCCGACTTGGCGGCCACGATGGCATCGATGGACCCGAACTGCCCGTAGTGTGTGACGCCCACGTTGGTGACGACGCCGATCTGCGGCCTGACGTAGTCGCACAGGTCCCGGATCTGCCCCGGCCCTCGTGCGCCGAGCTCGCAGACGAGGACCTCGGTGTCCTGCGACATCGCCAGCACGGTCAACGGGACCCCCAGCTCGTTGTTGTGGGACCGCTCCGCCGCGACCGTCCGGAACTTCACCGCGGCGACCGCGCCGAGCAGGTCCTTCGTGGACGTCTTGCCGGTCGATCCGGTGATGCCGGCCACCACGGGATCGACGACGTCGCGCACCCATGCCGCAATGCGTCGCAGGGCCGCGAGCGGATCGTCCACCAGCACGAGGGGACCCAGGCCGCCGCCGGCCACCGTGGTGACGGGCCGTGCCACGAGGGCGCCGGCGGCGCCGGCCCGCAGGGCTGCCTCGACATGGTCGTGCCCGTCGGCGAACGCACCCGGGAGGGCCACGAAGAGATCGCCCGGGACCGCTCGCCGGGAGTCGACGCAGATGCGGGAAGCCACCGTGCGCGCCGATCCACCGGCCAGCCTCCCGCCCGCGAGTCGGGCCACGTCCCCGAGCGTGAACTTCATCGGTGCCCGCCGGCCAGCCGTTGCAAACAGGCAGCCGCGACCACCGAGTCGTCGAAGGCCACCACGCGGTTGCGAAAGCTCTGGGTGGTCTCGTGGCCCTTGCCTGCGATCACCACCACATCGCCCGGGCGGGCCTCGGCGATCGCCTGGGCAATGGCCTCCTCCCGGTCCGGGACGAGGTGGTAGCCGAGCCGCGGCGCCGCCGGAGCGATACCGGTCTCGATCTCGGCGATGATCGCCTCGGGCGGCTCCCCCCGGGGATTGTCCGACGTGACGTAGACGATGTCCGCATGCTCCGCGGCCGCCCTCCCCATCAGCGGTCGCTTGCCGCGGTCCCGATCGCCGCCGCAGCCGAACACAGCGATCACCCGTGGGCGCTCGCCGTGGCCGTCGGGTCGGGTCAGATCCCGTGCCGCCGCCAGGACCCTGCCCAGACCGTCGGGGGTGTGGGCGTAGTCCACCACCACCGCGAAGCCCTGGCCCTCGTCGACGAGGTCGAACCGCCCGGGGATGCGGGGCATGGTGCGGAGGCCCTCGGCGATCGCCTCGATCGGGGCGCCGAGGGCGGCGGCGGCTGTGGCGGCGCTCAGCGCGTTGGCGACGTTGAAGCGGCCGGGCAGGCGAAGCTGGACCGGTTGTTCCAGAACCCTGCCGTCGACCCGCCCGGCCAGCGTGAACGTCGACCCGCCCGGATCTCCGGTCACGGCCACGGCCCGGACATCGGCGACAAGCCCGCCGGCGACGGAAGGGCCGGCGGGGGTCGCGTCGAGACCGTAGGTCAGGCACGGCACGTCCACCAGCTCTCTCACCAGACGGGCTCCGTACGGATCGTCGACGTTGACCACGGCAAGCGCGGTCCTCTCCGGTACGAAGAGGGCGCGCTTGGCCCGGTAGTAGGACTCGAGGTCGCCATGGTAGTCGAGGTGGTCCTGCGTGAGGTTGGTGAAGATGGCCACCCCGAACTCGGCACCCTCGACGCGGCCCTGGTCCAGGCCGATCGACGTCACCTCCATGACGCAGAATCCCACGCCGGTGTCGACCATCCGCCGGAGGAGCCGCTGGAGGTCCACCGACTCGGGCGTCGTCCGGCTGCCGGGGATCGAGGCTCCGGGCAGCCGGGTTTCCACGGTGCCGATCAGCCCGGTGGTCTCGCCGGCCACACGGAAGATGGCGTCGAGCATGTAGGCGACGGTGGTCTTGCCGTTGGTCCCGGTGACCCCTGCCAGCACGAGGCTGCGGCTGGGAAGGCCGAAGAACGGCGCTGCGAGCAGGTTCATGGCCGCCCGGGCGTCGGGCACCACCAACTCCGGGACGCCGAGGCCCATCGGGGTCTCGCACACGAGGGCGAGGGCGCCCGCGGCGACGGCGGCCGGGGCGTGGCGATGGCCGTCATCGGCCGAGCCGCGCCGGCAGAAGAACAGGCTCCCCGGCACCACCCGGTGGGAGTCGTAGGCGAGGTCCGTGACCTCGATGGGGTCTGCCCCGGGCTCCCGGCCCCGAAGGTCCGGGGGTCGGAGCAGGGCGGCGATTTCGTCGAGCCGCATGCGGGCCCCAGCATCGCGCACGGCGCTGTTCAGGCTGAGGTCGGGCGTGCTCCGAGCGGAGGCGGGCACGGCGCGACGGACCCGCTCACTCTGCGACGCCCGGGGCGACCGGGGTGGCCGTCGGAGCCGGGGGGACCAGGGGGAGCTGCGCGTCTCCGGAACGAGCCGGGCCCGGGAGGGGTGTTCCCCCCGCGGGGAGTGTTCCTCCCGCAGGGAGGACCGGCCCCGGCCCGATCCCGAGACGCTGCAGGGCGAACTGCATGACGGTCTTGAAGGTGGGGGCCGCGGTGGACCCCCCCCAGATGGGGGTGGGCTCGTCGAGGACAACGCCGACGGCGACCTGCGGGTTGGCGGCGGGGGCGAAACCGATGAACGAGGCCGTGTACCCCGAGTAGCCCACGCCGCCCGGAAGGGGCTTCTCGGCTGTCCCCGTCTTCCCCGCCACCTGGTACCCGGGGATCGCCGCCGCGCCGCCCGTACCCGTCGAACCTCCGACGACCTCCAGCAGCATGGACGAGAGCGTCGTGGCGGTCTCCGAACGGATGACCCGGCGGGACAGCGGGGCAGCCGCAGGCTTGAGCTTCCCGGCGGCGTCGCGCTGGCCGACGACGATCTGGGGGGCCACCCAGACCCCGCCGTTGGCGACCGTGGTGTACACCGACATCATCTGCATCGCCGTGACCGCGACCCCCTGCCCGATGGCGGCCGTCGGCAGCTGGGTCGACGACCAGGTCTTGAGGTCCGGCAGGATGCCCGCCGACTCGCCGGGTAGCCCGACGCCGGTGGCCTTGCCGTAGCCGAATTTCTGCAGGTAGCTGTAGAGGCGGTCCTTGCCCACCCGCAACGCCACCTGGATGGTGCCGACGTTCGAGGACTGCTCCAGGATCTGGGGCAGGGTGAGATTGAGGACCTTGTGAGGCTCGGCGTCGTGGAACGTGGCGTTGGCGAGGTGCAGGGTGTCGGGTACCGACATGACCGCGTCCGTGCCCACCGCACCGGACTCCAGGGCGGCGGCTGCGGTGATCACCTTGCTGGCGGAGCCCGGCTCGTACACGTCCTGGACCGCCCGGTCGGTCCGGGAGGATACGGTGGAGGTCGTGAACGTGTTGGGGTCGAAGGTCGGAGCGTTGGCCAGGCCCAGGATCTCCCCCGTGGAGGGCCGCATCACGATGATCGTGCCACCCTTGGCGTTGTAGGCCTGGACCGCCCGCGCCAGCACGGTCTCCGCTTCGTACTGGATGGTCTGGTCGAGGGTGAGCACCACGTCGTTGCCCGCCACCGGGGGGGTCACCTGCGACTTGGCCGAGACGATGACCCTGCCCTGGGGATCTGTCTGCATGGCCATGTGGCCGGCGTGGCCGGACAGCACCGAGTTGTACCGGGCCTCCAGGCCGGCCAGGCCCTGGGCGTCGGTGCCGGTGAATCCGATGACATGGGCCGCCAGTTGGCCGTCTGGGTACACCCGAAGGGGTTCGGTGATGGACTGGATGCCGGGGATCCCCAGGGCGACCACGCTCGCGGCAAGCTGGGGGTCGATCCGGCGGGCCAGGTAGGCGAAGCCGGTCCCGTTCGAGAGCCTCGTCTGGAGGTCTGAGGCCGGCACGCCGAGCATGGGTGCCAGCGTCTGGGCCGTCGCCTGGGGGCTGACGATGAGGTGGGGGTCGGCGATCAACGTCTTGGCATCGACCGACATCGCCAGGGTCTCTCCCTTGCGGTCGACGATCGACCCACGGCGGGCGGCAAGGGTGACCGTGTGATCCCGCTGCCCGGCCGCCAGCGCGACGAAATGGCCCGACGACACGCCCTGGACCCAGACCAGGCGCCCGGCGACCACGAGCAGGGAACCCAGCATGAACATGAGCAGCACGATGAGCCGGACGCGCGGACGGAATCCGCCGCCGTGGCGGACCGGCAGCGTCCTGACCTGCCCGGCGGATCTGGTTGCGGGCCCCCTTTGGCGCCGGACCGGCCCGCGGGCGGGGGCCCGAGCCGGGGCCCTCAGCGACCTGAGCGAATTGACCTCGGCCCGCACATCGAGGCGCGGCAGCGGGGCGGCCCGCGGGGTCCGCGGGGGTGGCCCGGCCAGCGACCCAGCACGGTTCGGGGCCCGGGTCGGCGCCCGGGTCGGCGCCCGGGTCGGGGTTTGGGACCTGTTGCGAACCGGCGGGGCCGATCGGCTGCCGCGACGCTCGTCGACGGGGGGCACCGTCCTCATGTGCGACGCCCCGCCGTTCGCGTCGCGGGGGTTCGTGACCCCCCGCGCGGTTGGGGCGACGGCGTGGTCGAGCGAGGGGACGGGCCCGCTGCGGGGGCCGAAGCCGTCGAGCTCACCGTGCCCCCAGCGACCGCGGCGCCGACCAGTGTCTGCACCTGGCTACTCGGCACAAGGCCGGCTTGGGCCGCCAGGGCTGCCACCCTTCCCGGGGCCTCCTGCACCGAGACGGCATACGCAAGCTGGCGGAGCTGCGCCTGCTGCTTGGTGACCTGACTCTCGAGGGAATCCACACGGAACGACGCCTGATCCACCATGACCCGCAGCACCACCAGCATCAGAATTGCCAGGCCTACCAGCACCGATGCGAAAATGATGAAGGGCATCCCCGGAGCTTTGGTAGAGGTGACGCTCCGAGATATAACCTTTAACTTGACCCTGAGACTGAAGGGTTGAGGGACCTCCAACGGCAGCGCCTCGGCCACCTGGACTGCTGCTGCGGCAGCCCCGACCGAGGATGCGGGGGAGCCCGCCGGGCCCAGGAACCGGGGCACATCGGGAGCTCGGCGTTCGGGCTCGTTCCCTTCATCGCGGGCCCGATCGGGAGCCCCATCCGGAGCACGAGCGGGATCGTCGGTCGGTTCGGTGTGATTATCGGGCTCGGCGAGAACGTCGTCACCGGGGCTGCCCCCGCCGGGCAGGACGATAAGGTGCCTCACCCGCCGCGGCGCCACCCCTTCCCCATCGTCGTCCTGGGGACCCTCGTACTCGGGGGACATCAGGCCGCCTCTGCGGTACCGAGGCGCTCGGCGACGCGGAGCATAGCGCTGGCCGACCTCGGGTTGGCCGCCAGTTCCTCTGGGCCAGGGCGGACCGGCTTGCGGGTGACCACCCGCAGGCTCGCCTCCGCGCCGCAGACACAGACCGGGAGGTCCCGAGGGCACCGGCAGGCCGCTGCGGCCTCGGCGAACGTGCGCTTCACGACTCGGTCCTCGAGCGAGTGGTAACTGATGACGGCGACCCGCCCGCCGGGCCGGAGCGCTTCGATGGCCTGCGGCAGGGTGGCCTCCAGTTCGCCCAGCTCGTCGTTGACCTCAATGCGGAGGGCCTGGAAGGACCGGCGGGCGGGGTGGGGCCCCGTACGCCGGGCGGCGGCAGGGATGGCGTCGCGCACCACCTCTGCCAAATCCGTGGTGCTGTCGAACGGGCGCTCGGCCCGGCGCCGGACGATCGCCCGGGCGATGCGGCGCGCGAAGCGCTCCTCACCCCAGCGGGAGAGGACCGAGGCCAGCTCCGCCTCGGCGTAGCCGTTCACCACGTCCGCCGCGGTAAGAACCTGGGCGGGATCCATCCGCATGTCGAGCGGGCCGCCGGAGCGGTACCCGAAGCCACGGCCAGGCTGGTCGAGATGCGGAGACGACACACCGAGGTCGTAGAGGACACCCCGCACCTCGCGGGCGCCCACCTCCTCGATGGCCGCCGCCAGCTCTCCGAAACGGCGGTGGACCAGGACGGCGCGGTCACCGAAGCGCGCGAGGCGATCCCCCGCGGCGGCAAGCGCCTCGGGGTCGCGGTCGAGCCCGACCAAGGTCGCGCCGGGGGCTGCGGCCAGTAGGGCCTCGGCGTGTCCGCCCCCTCCGACGGTGCAGTCAATGAAGGTCCCTTCCGGAGCGGGCCCCACGTCGCCACGGGGGTCGACCAGGTACCGGACGACCTCCGCCAGCAGGACGGGGACATGGCGAAACGGCGTCCCCTCGGTCATACGAACTCACCTGAGCGCCCCGACGAACAACAGCGCCAAGCCGACGTAGCCGGCGAGGGTGAACCCAGCGATGGCGAGCAGGAGGAAGGTTGCATAGGTCTCCCGGCCCAGGTTCGCAGCATGAAGCCGTTGCACATCCTTCATCTCGAACCCGAGACCCCCGCCGGGTGTCTCCGCCATCTCCATCGCCATCCCCGCCTCCTTCGCTCAGAACTGCAGCGTCTCTGCGATCTCCTCGTACCGCTCGACCACGTTGCTCTGATAGCTGTCGTACAGCGTCCGATCCCAGATCTCAGCCCGGCGGGAGACGCCGGCGAGGACCAGTTCCTTGCCGAGACCGGCAAGCTCCCGGAGGTTGGCCGGGATCGTGATCCGTCCCTGGCCGTCCACCTGCTCCTCGGACGCCTTCGAAAAGAAGAACCGGCTGTAGGCGCGGGCATCCTTCCGCTCCACCGGCAGGTCGTCGAAGCGCTGGGCGAACTCCTCGAAGCGGGTCTTGCCCATGAGGAACAGGCACCCCTCGAAGCCCTTGGTGATGACGACCACCTCGCCAAGTTCCTCCCGCCAACGGGAAGGAAGGAAGACCCTCCCCTTGGTGTCCAAGGAGTGACGAAACTCGCCAAGCAGCACTGTTCCGCTCCACTCGCCTTCCGGTCTCGGCTCGAGAGATGGCCTTCGGTGGGAGGTCCCCCACGACGCCCCACCCTACGCCACCATCCACCACCAGTCAACACTTTCGACAGCAAAAAGAGGCGTAGATAGGACTTACACGCGTGTAATTCGGGGCTCTGCTAAGCAGCGTCAATTGCTAAGCGAACTGATGTTCGATATCGGAGCAGCGTAGGGGGCAACCGCGACTCGAACGTAGTGAGCGGGTGATAATGCCGGATGCTCCGACGTCGGCTGGCAGCGGCCATCACCGCCACCGTGGTGGTGTGGCTGCCCGTGACCGCTGCGGCGGATGTGGATACCGGTGGGTACCCCAACGCCTCGATGCCCTGTGAATGGTTCCCCCAGGCGACGTCGGGGCCGCCCCACACCCAGTGGTGCCAGGACTTCGACTGGGGGCCGACCCCCTCCACGCTGTTCGCCGGCCAGGAGTCCGTCGACACGTCGTCGACGATCTCGCCGAGGGGATTCGGCTATCGCAACTGCACGGACTACGTGGCGGTCAAGCTCGGGTTCGACTCCCATACGATCCATGGCAACGCGTCGCAATGGAAGGACCAGGTCCCTCCGGTCAACGTCACCAATTACCCGACCATCGGATCGGTGGCCTGGTGGGGCAAGGAGGTGGACGGCGGGCTGGGGCATGTCGCGGTCGTCCTGTCCCTGAACCCCGACGGCAGTGCGTTGATCGGGGAGTACAACAACTACCTCGACGGCACCTACGACGCCAGGACGATCGCCCCCAATGGAGCGGACGCCTTCCTCCACGTCAAGGACGACGCCCTGCCCGGCGGCGTCGCCTTCGTGCCCGGCTACCACCCGCGACTTCCGGCTCCCTCCCCCACGGCGCCGGCCAAGCGCCCCGCGCCGCCGCCCGCACCCACGCACGCTCCTCCGACCCCCGTGCGGAGCCCGTCCCCAACCCCCCCTAACCCCTCGCCGCCCGCCCCCGACCCGAAGGTCCTCGCCGCCGGGGCGCTCGCCGGTCTCGGTCCCTCCTTTGTGTCGTTCGAGCCGGCCAGGGTGATGCGGCCCAACGCGAGCCGCCTCGTCGAGGCCCGCATCAACCGGACCGACCAGCTTGCCGCCGCCCTCGACCAGCAGTTGGCCCCCTCGCGCACTCCCCCGCTGGCGAGCGGCAACCTCATGACGGTCACGCTCGAGGGTCCCGACTTCCGCATCGCCCCGACCACGCCTGCCGGCCAGTCGGTCGTCGGGAGCGGCGCCGCCGTCTGGCAGTGGACGGTCACGCCGCTGCGCCGGGGGACACGGGTGCTCACGCTCTGCTTCTCGGTCGACGTCAATACGGCGGACGGGCCGCAGCGGTCGTCCTCGACCTGCACGCTCAAGCGGCCGGTCCAGGTCACCGAGGTCCCGGTCCTTGCAAGCCTTGGGCTCACGCGTGCCAGCGCGCCGTGGGTCGTCGGCGTCGCCCTGGTAGTGGTCGTCGCTGCTGGCGGGACGGCGGTCGTGCGCCGCCGCCGCCACACCTCAGCGACCTGAGGCGGCCACGACCTCGCCGTAGCGGGCCCGGACGAGGGCCCGGTCCTCGTCCTCGGGGACTGCCTCTTCCACGGAGCGCAGGATCATGTCGGCCTGCCGGAGCAGGACCGCCCGCCGGTCAGGATCCGCCGTGTACTCCATCACCCGGGCGAGGGCGTCCACCTGGCGGATCGCCACCGCCGGCATGCCCCGGCCTGCCTGGCGGATCTTGTCGAAGGCGCGGTTGACCATCCGGGCATAGCTGGGGCCTGCCTCGATCAGCCGCACCCGCCCCGCCCGGTCCCTGTAGACCCCCTCGGCGAGGCGCCGGCCGGAGATCTTGCACAGCCCGTCGCAGAGCCAGTCGATGCAGGTGAGCGCGGTGAAGGTGTCGTTGACCGCCGGGGAGAGCGCCCGGATGGCAATCTCGACGAGCTGATCGATGGCGAAGACGGGGTCCTGGATGAGGGTGCGGTGCGGCCCGGTGACGTGCGCCCGCCCGAGGGCCTGGGCGACACGCCCCGCCGCCTCGCGCGGGTAGACGGTGGCCAGGGTGCGGCCGGCCACGACGAAGTGGCCCGGGCGGTGCGCGAGCAGGATAACCGCGTCGGCGTCGCCGGCGATGGCGGCGAGCTCTGCGTACCCAACGAACTGGAGGTAGCCACTGGTCGGTGCCGGGACCCGGACCCCCTGTTCGCGGATCTGGTCCGCCAGCCCGTCCACCACCTGCTGGTCATCGAGGGCCGGGGGACCGCCGGCCCCCAGGGGAAGTTCGGCGTCGATGGCCCGGCCCAGGTCTGCCGCGATGCCGGCGATCACCTCCGGGAGCTGGATCGACTTCGCGATGTGGTGGATGAAGTAGATGAGCACGAGCTGGTCGCCGAGCATCAACGCCAGCGCCACCGTGATCGAGATGTGGGGGACGAACTCGCCCCGTGGCCCGTTGGTGATCGAGCCGAGCGCGAGGAGGGCGTAGACGAAGGTCGCCACGAAGGCCCCGAGGGTGACCTGCGTGCCCACGTCCCGGATGAAGTTGCGCAGCATCCGCGGCCCGAACTGCTGGGACGCCAACGTCAGGGCGAGGATGGTGATGGAGAAGACGACGCCGACCACGGTGATCACCGCGGCGGCGATGCCGATCAGGACCTGCCGGCCGGCGTCGGCGCCCCCCGTCCGGATCCACCACGGGAGGGCCAGATCCCCGCGGTAGACCGCCTGGTCGAGGGCGTAGCTGAGGACGAACCCGCAGGCAGCGGCGGCAACGAGGACGGCCGGCAGGAACCACAGCGTGGTGCGGAGCGATTCCCGCCGCCACGTCGGCAGCCTTCTGCCCCGGGGCGGGCCCACCTGGTCGTGCTGCATCGGGAGCACCTCCGGTCGCGATGACACCATCGCCGACCAGACTTCCCGGCACACCTGCCCCCAGCATAGACGGGCGGGGGTAAGTCGGGTTTTCCGCATGGGAGCCATCCATGTGGGGCGCCGTCGCCACGGTGCGTGACGGCCACTACCATGAGGAACGCGCTTCTCAACATTCTTTGAGTATAAGGTGCTGTTCTACGCCACTTTATACTCAAACAATGTTCGGAGGCACCGACGATTCGGGTCGAAGCGGTCTCGCGATGCCGCCGTTGGCCGCCGGGCGCCCACGCTGAGTGAGCGCGAGGTCCTCGTCGAGTGGCCGGCCGGGACCGACCCGGCTTCCCGGTCGGGCGTGAGCGCGGCCTAGTCGTCCGGGCTGGTGCGCATGTCGTCGCTCCTCCTACGGGTGGGCACGGCGGCGGGGTGCCCAGAGCCCGCTCGAAGGCCTCCGCCACCGCCGGCGGAAGACGTAGTGTTCGCCGTCCCAGTCTTCGGTGACGTCCTGCCCGCACTGGCCGAGGCACCGTTCGACCTCGTGGCAGCCGCTCAGCAAGGTTGCCGCGGCGTCACGGAGGGCCTGGGACTTCTCCGCCACGTACTGGCGGCTGGGACGTCCCCCGTAGAGGGCCCGACGGATCTGGCCCAGAACGTCGTCACAGGAGGCAAACAGGTCCCGGATGTGCTCCCGGTACTCCCCGTAGGGACCAGGCGGCCGCGAGCCGCCGGTGAAAGATGTCGTCGTCATGGGCTCGGCCCGCCTTTCTGTCACTTCGGGTGGCGTACCTTGACGGTTGCTGCGGGGTCTCGGGGGCCCCGGCAGGCTGAGCGCCGCGCCCAGGGCGCCCTTCCGTATCCGCGTGGGTCCTTGGCCCATATATTGTATCGAGTAGGTTGAGTTCGCAACATCCTTCGCTAAACACAGCCCAAGTCACGACACCCGTCGTATCGTCTACCTCGCTACAACAACCAGTTGGGGGGCCTGCGGATTGGACCAGCTTCGAGGTCGACCGGCGTATGTGCAGATTGGGGACGACATCCGAAGTCGCATCCTCGACGGCAGCCTCAGCGAAGGCGACAAGTTGCCATCCGAGACCGAACTCATGTCGGACTACGGCGTCTCCCGAATCGTCGTCCGCATGGCTGTCGAGGTGCTCGAAAGCGAAGGACTGGTCACGAAGCGACAGGGCAAGGGAACATTTGTCCGTCCCCTCAAACCTCTGTACCGACGGATCGTCGGCGACCTCTACTCTGACCGGTCTACGTCGTCTCCTGTTAGCTCCTCCACGCGGGCCGCTGGGCATGTTCCCGAGTCCGAGTACCAGACACGACGCACCACCTCGACCAAGGCGGTCGCCGCTCGTCTCAAGATCAAGCCGGGTAGCCCGGTCATGCGCACCAACTACCGCTTCTTCGCTGACGATGACCCTATCGTGCTCTCAACGTCCTACGAGCCCTTGGCCCTCACACGCAGCACGCCCATCGAGCAACCCGAAGCGAGCCCCACAACCGGAGTCATTGCACGCATGGATCTCATTGGCCAGCACATCACGCACGTGATCGAAGAAGTCATCGCCCGTGCACCAAGGCCCTACGAGTTTGACGCTCTCAACATGGCCTCAGGTGTACCTGTCTTCGCCATCGAGCGAACGTATTACGTCAACGACACGCCCGTTGAGACAGCCGACATCATCATCCCCGCCGACCGCTACATCCTCCACTACCGAATCCCCATCCCCGATCCCAAGAACACGTGACAACTTTGTTTGGTCGCTGACCCCCCCACTGGCGCACACCCCCCAGGGGGTGTTTGCCAGAGCCCCAGGGCCTAGCGGCGTGGGGCGCAGGGCGATCCGCGTGACGCTAGTCCGCGAAGGTGCTGCTCCTGGGCACCCGTCTGCACGTCGCGGGGGCCGTCGCCACACTGCGTGACGGACGGTACCATCAAGGAACGCCCTTCGCAGCATTCTTTGAGTATAAAGTGCTGTTGTACACCACTTTATACTCAAAAATGTTCGGACGCAACGACGATTCGAACGAAACCGTCTCTCGATGCCGCCGCTGGCCGCCGGACGACCACGTTCGGTGAGCGACGCACGGTGACTCGCTTGTCCAGGTGGGGAACGAATTGCTCAAACGTAGTACCATTGGGTTAGCCGGCTGGTCGGGGGGGCTAGTCCAAGCGGGGGGTTCCGGTTGCGCTGGGGGTGTTCGGTTGCATTGGCCGGGGCCATCCTTGCCGCCTCGGTCGTCCTTCCGGGCCGGCCCGTGCCCGCCCGGACCTTTTTGCCGCCCCCAGGCGAGACCCACCTGACCGAGTCCCAAGCGCTGGACTCCGCCCGGGGTGGGGCCGCGCTCCCGGCTGCCGCGCGGCTGATGGATTACCGCAGCGCGGCGGCGCTGCTGGGTGAGGGACCCGACCCGCGCCTGTCGCCGGTGGCGCCGGTCTGGGTGGTCACGGTCTACCAGCCCCGGCAGTACACGGTCATCCTCAACGGCGTCAACGGCTTGGTCATCGATTCGTGCATGGGGTGCCGCTCGCTCTGACCGCCAGGTCTCGCTCTGACCGCCAGGTCCCGTGGCCGGGTCCTGTGGCCAGGTCCTGTGGGGCCCCCCGGAATGAAACACCGGTCGTCCTTGTTGTTTATTTGCGCAAGTGCTACCTTCTTTTATTGCAGGGGTTTCATTGCGAGGAGGCGACCATGAGTGTTCCTGCGGTTGGCACCAGACCCGTCGCTGTCGTGACCGGGGCCTCGCAAGGGCTCGGTCTCGCCCTTGCGGAGGCGCTCGCCCGGGAGGGCTGGTCCCTCGTTATCGACGCCCGGCGGGGCGACCGGCTCGCCGCCGCGGCGTCTCGGCTGGCGGAGGAGACCACGGTCGTTGCCCTCCCCGGTGACGTCGCCGACGCTGCGCACCGGGCCGCGCTGGCCGGGGCTGCTGCGGACCTCGGTCCCGTCGTCCTGGTCGTGAACAACGCCAGCACCCTCGGCACCAGCCCCCTGCCGACCCTCCGGGACATCGACGCTGGCGTGCTCGCACGCATCTTCGATGTGAACGTCGTCGCACCCATCGCGCTCCTCCAGACCCTCGAGTCCAGCCTGGCGCCCGGGGCGACGATCGTGAACATCACGTCCGACGCAGGCGTGGAGGCGTACGAGGGATGGGGCGGCTACGGCGCGTCGAAGGCAGCCCTCGAGCACGCAAGCCGGGTGCTGGCGGCCGAGCGCCCCGACCTGCGCGTCCTCGTGGTCGATCCGGGCGACATGCGGACGGAGATGCACCAGGACGCCTTCCCCGGCGAGGACATCTCCGACCGGCCGGAGGCCGGGGCCAGTGTGCCGGGCCTGATGGCGCTGATCGGCGGCAACCAGCCGAGCGGGCGCTACCAGGCGCGGGCCGTCACCGTGGCCGTGACCGCACCATGAACGCCCTGGTCGAGCCCCCCACGATCGAAGCCGGCTTCGGGTTCGAGGTCGACGCTGCCCACGAGGCCCACGAACCACCGGAGGCCCGGGGTGTCCCCCGCGACGCCGTGCGATTGCTGGTGAGCCGGGGCGATGCCGACCCCGTCGACGCCACCTTCCGGGACCTTGGCCGGTTCCTCATCCCGGGTGACCTGCTGGTGGTCAACACGTCGGCAACGATCCCTGCCGCGCTCGACGGCCGGCTGCCCGACGGCGAGCCCGTGGTCGTCCACCTGTCGGGCACGTTGCCCGGCGACACCTGGCTGGTCGAGGCACGCCGGCCCGATGCGGGGGCGACCTCGCCCTTCGGCCCGGAGGGTGCCGTCGAGATCGCGCTCCTCGGCGGCGGCACGGTGGCGCTGCTGGCCCCCTTCGCCGGCTCCCGGCGGCTCTGGATGGCGCTGCCGCACACCGACCAGCCGGTCCTCGAGTATGCCGCGGCCCACGGACGCCCGATCCGCTACCGCTATGTGCCGCGGGACTGGTCCCTCGCCCGCTACCAGACCGTGTTCGCCAGAGATCCGGGGAGCGCGGAGATGCCGAGTGCCAGCCGCCCGTTCAGCCACCGGCTGGTCACCGACCTCGTCAGCCGCGGGGTGGTCATCGCTCCCCTGCTGCTGCACACGGGGGTGTCCTCGCTAGAGGGCGGGGAGACCCCCTACCCTGAGCGGTACCACGTGCCAAGTACCACGGCAGCAACGATCAACGCTCTCCGGCGCCGCGGCGGCCGGGTGATCGCCGCGGGCACCACCGTCGTGCGGGCTCTGGCCACCGTCACCGACGACCGCGGCAGCGTCCACCCCGGCCACGGATGGACCGACGTCGTGGTCACGCCCGCATCGCCGGTCCCCTCGATCGACGGGCTCCTGACCGGCTGGCACGAGCCAGCGTCGTCGCACCTCCAGATGCTCGAGGCCTTCGCCGGGCCAGGGCCGCTGTGTGCCGCCTACCACCGGGCGTTCGAGCTCGGCTACCTCTGGCACGAGTTCGGCGACAGCCACCTGATCCTGCGAGACTCCACACGATGACCTCCACCGATCAGGCCCCCGCGGCCCAGACGCTGCCGGCGGGACGGCGCGCCGTCCTCTACGCGCTGCGCCGACGGGGCGATGCCTCGGCGGAGCAGCTCGCCCGCCAGTTGGGGATGAGCGTCAGCGGCGCCCGCCAGCACCTTGGGGCCCTGGCCCGCGACGGGCTCGTCGAGGCAACCGAGATGCCGGCAGCGTCGCCACGGCGAGGCCGCCGCACCCTGCGCTACAGCGTCACCGCTGCCGCCGACTCGCTCTTCCCGAAGGCCTACGGCGAGCTCACGAACGAGCTGCTCGGCTACGTCGCCGACTCGGACGCCAGCCTGCTCAACGACCTGTTCGCCAAACGCCGGCAGCACCGGATCACCAATGCGCAGGCCCGCCTCGCCCATCGCAGCAGCCTCGGGGCCAAGGTCGAGGAGCTCGCCCGGATCCTGGACGAGGACGGGTACCTCGCCACCGCCGAGAAGCTGCGGCCAGGCGTGTGGTGCATCAGCGAGCACAACTGCGCCATCTGGGCGGTGGCCCAGCGCTACGGGCAGGCCTGCACGAGCGAGATGGACTTCATCCGGGCCGTGTTGCCGGAGGCCTCCGTCGAGCGGATCCTCCACATGGTCGCCGGAGCGCCCCGCTGCGCCTACGAGATCAAGGCTGTGCCCGCCCAAAGCTGATCCGGGGGGCCGTACCCGGCCACCCGGTCAACCCGGACCAGGCCGGACTAGGCCACTCGTGGGGCGACCTCGCTGCCGAGCAGGTGCACCATGTCGAGATCGTCATGGCACAGGTGCTGGAGCATCACGCGCTCCACGCCGGCTTCCTCGAGTTCGCCCAGGCGGTCCACCACCTCGCCAACCGTGCCGATCACCCATTCCGATGTGTGGGAACCGACCCAGGCCAGGACGTCCCCCGACTGGCCGGAGCGGTCCATGACCGCCCGCACCCGGCGTTCCACCTCACGCCCCCCAACACCGACGATGCAGCCCGTCATGAGGGAGAAGCGCAGGTCGTTCCGGCCGGCCTCCTCGAACGCCCGCTCAAGCCGCAGCCGCCGCTTGCGGCAGACCTCGGGCGAGGCGAACACGGTGTTGTACTCGTCCGCCCAGCGGGCAGCGAGGGCCGCGCTCTGCGGGCCGGCCCGCCCCCCGACGATCAACGGGAGATGCGGGCGTTGCACGGGTTTGGGGAGGGCGTTGAGTCCGGTCACCGTGTAGTGCGTGCCGGCGAACGAAAATCCTACCTCCGACCAGGAGCGGTGCACGATTTCGAGCTGCTCGGCCAGCACCGCCATGCGGACATCGGCTGGGGGGAACTCGAAGCCGTAGGCGGTGTGTTCCTCCTCGAGCCACCCCGCGCCCAGCCCGAGCTCGATACGGCCCCCGGAGATGTGGTCGGCGGTCACCGCCATCTTGGCCAGGACCGAGGGGTGCCGGAACGTGGCGGGCGAGACGAGCGTCCCCAGCCGGATCCGCTCGGTCACCGCCGACAGCCCGGCAATGGTCGCCCAGGCGTCGAGCGACCCCCGCTCGGCGCGGCCCATGACGGAGCGGTAGTGGTCGGAGCGGAAGAGCGCGTCGAGACCCGCCTGCTCGCAGGCGCCGGCCACCGCCACCCAGGCCTCCCAGCTGACGTCCTCCTGGCCTTCGATCATCAGGCAGACGCGCATGTCCCACTCCCTCCTTCGGGCTTCATCGATACCGGATCAGGGAGACGACGTCGTAGTCGCCGAGCCGGGAGCGGCCCCCGAGGAGCTCCAGCTCGATGAGGCAGGCGAAGCCGGCGACGGTGGCGCCGAGGCGCTCGATGAGGCGGGCCGCGGCGGCTGCCGTGCCCCCGGTGGCGAGGACGTCGTCAACGATGAGGACCCGGTCGCCGGGCGACACGGCGTCCCGGTGGACCTCCAGCGTCGCCTCGCCGTACTCGAGGGTGAAGCTCTCCGCCACGGTCGGCCCCGGCAGCTTGCCGGCCTTGCGGATGGGGAAGAAGCCGGCCCCCGCGTGGTAGGCGACCGGCGAGGCCAGGATGAAGCCGCGGGCCTCGATGCCGCAGACCTTGTCCATGTTCCCCCGGCCGAAGGCCACGACGAGCAGGTCGATGACACTGGAGAAGGCGACGACGTCGCCGAGCAACGGGGTGATGTCCTTGAAGACGACCCCCGGCTGGGGGAAGTCGGGGATGTCCCGGACGTAAGCCTTCAGCCAGTCCACGGGCGGCCCGGGCCCCTTGAGCCCCCTGGCGGCCGCCTCCTCGCTCAGCGGCGGCCTTTCTTGCGCTTGCTCCGGCTGCTGTTCCGGCGGGGCTGCACCCGCGTGCCGGGGGTTCCACCCGGCCGCGCCGGCCGGGAGGCGGCCGACCTGGCGGGAGCCTCCAGCGGCTCCTCGTCGTCGTCCTCGCCGTCGCTGTTTTGCGAGTCCTCGACCCCCTCGGGCGTGATGCCCACCGTCGAGTCGACCTTGTCCTCCGCCCGGGCGGGCCGGGCGGGCGGCCGCGTCGGCGTGGGCTTGGCCAAGGCGGCGGACGGGGTGGGCTTGGCCTGGGCCCCCGTCTTGGCGTCGGCCCGCGCGTCGGACCTGGCGTCCGTTCGGGCATCCGTCCTGGCGTCGGCGGCGGCAATCCTGGCCTTGGCGGCGGCGAGGGCCGCGTAGCGGGGTTCCTTCTCCTTCATGATCGTGAGCAGCGGCGTGGCCACGAAGATCGACGAGTAGGTTCCGGCTGCGATGCCGACGAACAGGGCGAGGGCCAGGTCACGCAGGGTGTCGGCCCCGAGCAGGAAGCTGCCGACGAACAGCAGGCTCCCCACCGGGATCAGGGTCGAGAGCGACGTGTTGATCGACCGCATCAGCGTCTGGTTCATCGCGTCGTTGGCGATCTGGCGGTACGACTTCTTGGCGTTGGACGGCAGGATGACGTTCTCTTTGATCTTGTCGAACACCACGACGGTGTCGTACAGGGAGTACCCGAGGATGGTCAGCACGGCGATGACCGTGGCCGGCGTGACCTGCAGCCCGGAGATGGCATAGATGCCCGCGGTGATCACCAGGTCATGGAGCAGGGCGACGATGCCGGCGGCCGACATCTTGGTCTCGAGGCGGAACGCCATGTAGATGATCACGACGATGAGGAACACGATCAGGCCTTCGACGGCCTTGGTGGTGATCTGGGCACCCCAGGTGCTGCCGACGACGTCGACGCTGATCTGCGCTGCCTGCGTCCCGGTGGCCTTGGACAGGGACTCGAGCACTTTGGTCTGCTCGGCCGGGTTGGTGATCGATTCCGTCTGGATGTTGGCCGACCTTGCATGCGGGGGGAGGCGGTCGGTGAAGATCTGCACCTCCGCCGTCGGCACGCCGGCCTGCTTCAGGGCGCTCTTGAGATCGGGCACCGACACGTTCTTGGAGAGCGGCACCTTGAAGATCGAGCCACCCCGGAAGTCGATCCCGTACTTGAGGCCCCGGATCCCCGGGATGAGGGCGAGGGCCGAGATGGCCACCAGCGCGGCGGAGAAGCCCAGCCAGCGCTTGCGTTTGGCGATGAAGTCGATGGCGAACTCGCTGCGGTAGATCTTGCGCAGCAGGCCCGTGGAACCGGACCCCTCCAGGGCCGCCTTCATCCCGATGAGGCGCCCCGACGAGAACAGCTGGCTGCGGGCCAGGAGGGCGGCAAGGGGGTAGGTCAGCGCGAGGAACAGGGCGACGTCGAGGGCGGTCGCCAACCCCAGCGTCAACGCGAAGCCCTTGACCGAGCCGACGGCGAGGAGGAAGAGGATCGCCGCCGCGATGAACGTGACCGAGTCGGCGGTCAGCAGCGTCCGCAGGGCGCTGTGGAAGCCGCGGTCGATCGAGGACCGCAGCGACTTGCCGGCGTGGACCTCCTCTTTGACGCGTTCGAAGAACACGATGTAGGAGTCGGTCGTGATACCGATCGACACGATGAGGCCCGCGATGCCGGCAAGGGTCAGGTTCCACCCGATGAACCGTCCGAGCAGGACGACGAGCGCGTAGGTGAACGCCGAGAACGTCAGTAGGCCGATCCAGGTCTGGAGGCCGAGCGACCGGTAGTAGATGGCCACGTAGATCATGACCAGGGCCAGGCCGAGCACCCCGGCGATGAGGCCCGCCCGCAGCGAGGCCTTGCCGAGGGTGGGCGACACGCTCTGGACCGTCGACTGGGTCAGCTTGACGGGGAGGGCACCGGTGGCGAGCACGAGGGCGAGGTTCTTGGCGTCGGTCTGGGTGTAGTTCCCGGTGATCTGGGTGGAGCCGGGGATCCCCGTGTTGCAGACGACGTCCGTGTTCACCTGCGGAGCCGACTGGACCACGTTGTCCAGCACGATGGCGATCTCCCGGGTCACACCGGTGTTGCACGCCAGCTTGCCCGTGAAGGTGCCCCACGCCTTCTGGGCATCGCTTTTGAAGTCCAGGCTCACGGACCACTGGCCGGTGGTCGGGGAGACGACGGCCGTGGCGCCGGAGACCCCCGAGCCGTCCACGGCCACCGGGCCGAGGACGTACTTGGCCTTGTCCGTGGAGTTGACGCCACCGAGCGTGACCTGCTGGTCCTTGGCGTCGGCCGACGCGGAGACCGTGGCGGTCGCGTACCCGGGGTCGCCGGGGTTCAGGACACTGAGCACCGGCCGGAACTGCAGCTGGGCCGTCTGGCCGACGAGGGTGAGGAGCGCCTGGGGGTCCTTCACCCCGGGGATCTCGATGAGGACGTTGTTGCTGCCCTCACGGGAGATCTGGGGCTCGCCGACCCCCGCCCGGTCGATGCGGTTCCGAAGGATGTTCACCGCTTCGTCGACCTTGTCCGACGGGGTCCCCTTCGGAGCGGTCAGGACGACGCTCAGGCCGCCCTGCAGGTCGAGGCCCAGCTTGGGCTTCATCCCGCCGACGATGACGGTCGCGAGCAACCCGGCGACCACGATCGCCACCAGGACCACGGATGTGACGAAACGGCGGGTGGCCTTCACCTGACCGACTTTACCTGAACGAGTGAGCTCACAGAAGTTCGGTCCCGTTGATGACGAGCCGGAACTGGCAGTCGAGAAACTCCGCCGCGCGCCGGCACATCGCCATGCGCTCCAGGAAGATCTCGAAATACTCCATGATCTTGGAGATCGTCGTGTCGATGCGCAGCTCCAGGGTGAGCGTCCGGTGCTCGGCGTCCACGGAAAGGATGCTCGACTCGGCAGCGAAGTTCACCCGGTCGTGGATGTCGAAGGTATCGAGGTCCTTGTTCCGCACCCGGGATCGGTGCACGTCCGCCTTGTCGGCAAGGATCAGCGCGGCCCCCTCGGGCGAGACCGGCTGGCCGATCCCCTCTTCGTGGTTGCCGACGGCCCCGAGCACGATACCGATGTCCTTCAACGGCATGCCGAGCTCTGTCAGGATCTGGTACGAGATGGCGGCCCCGGACTGCGGGTGGCCGGCGCGGGAGATGAAGTTGCCCATGTCGTGGAGGTAGCCGGCGATGGCGGCACGCTCGGGCACCCGCTTCTCGTAGCCCAGGCCCTTCAGCAGTTTGCGGGCATCCCTCGCCACGATCTTCGCGTGCCGGAAGCCGTGCTCGGTATAGCCCAGCCGCCCGAGGGACTCGTCGGCCAGCCGGATGAACGCCTTCACGGCGGGATGGGCCTTCACGTCGGGAAGGTTGATCATCAGGTTCGTCGTGGGGGAGGGGGTTGCGCTTGCGCGCCCGGCGCGATCGTGCGCCGCCTGGAGGGCCATAACCTACTCTGTATCGTCAGTTCCAGCAGTTCCCTCAAGCCCTGCGGTGCCGGGAGTTGTGTCGAGGCTTGGCGCTTCCACCTTCCGGCCGACCGCCTGGCGAAGCACCCGGATGACGCAACCGTCGGAGATCTCGAGGTTGACGAAGTCGTCGTGCACCGACTTGATGTAGCCGACGATCCCGCCGATGGTCACGACCTCGTCGCCGGGAACCAGGCTGCTGACGAGGTCCTCGTGCTGGCGCACCTTCCGCTTCTGCGGCCGGATCATGAAGATGTAGAAGAACGCGCCCAGGAGCAGCAGCGGGACCAGGAGGGAGAGGGATGATCCTGAACTCTTGGTAGCGGCAAGCTGCTGGGCTGCAAGGTGCAGCGCGAGATCGTGCATGGAGACCAGTGTATCCAGACCAGTGGTGTCTAGACGAGACGTTCGAAGGCGTCCCGGAGGCCCAGGTGCTCGTACGCGGACAGCGTGGCGAGGCGCCCCCTCGGCGTCCGCTGGATGAATCCCTTCCGGAGCAGGTACGGCTCGTAGACGTCTTCGATCGTGTCCGGCTCCTCGCCCACCGCCACCGCCAGCGTCGTGAGCCCCACCGGCCGCCCGCGGAAGCGCTGCGCCAGGGCGCTCAGGATGGCCATGTCGACCTTGTCGAGACCCTCGGGGTCGACCTCGAAGATGTCCAGGGCGTCGCGGGCGACCGCCATGGTGATCCGCCCGGCGGCGCGCACCTGCGCATAGTCCCGGACCCTGCGTAGCAACCGGTTGGCGATGCGGGGGGTCCCTCGGGACCGCACCGCGATCTCCTCCCCGGCGTCAGGCTCGAGGTCGATGGCGAGGATGGCGGCCGACCGCCGGATGATCGCCGCCAGCTCGGGGGGTTCGTAGAAGTCGAGCCGGCCGGTGAAGCCGAACCGGTCGCGCAGCGGCGAGGTCAGCATGCCGGTGCGGGTGGTCGCGCCCACGAGGGTGAAGCGGGGGATGTCCACCCGGATCGACCGGGCTGACGGTCCCTTGCCGATGACGATGTCGAGGCGGAAGTCCTCCATCGCCGGGTAGAGGATCTCCTCGACCGCGCGGGACAGGCGGTGGATCTCGTCGATGAACAGCACGTCGCAGTCCTCGAGATTGGTGAGGATGGCTGCCAGGTCCCCCGCCCGTTCCAGTACCGGGCCGGAGGTGATGCTGAACCCCACACCGAGCTCCGCCGCCACGATGTGGGCGAGGGTCGTCTTTCCCAGGCCCGGGCTGCCGGCGAACAGGAGGTGGTCGGCGGCCTCCTGCCGTGCCTTTGCGGCGTCGAGGATGATCGACAGGTGCTCCTTGGTCGAGGCCTGGCCGACGAAGTCGTCGAGGGACAGGGGCCGGAGCGAGCGCTCGACCTCCAGCTCTTCGACGGGCTCCCCTGAGTCGGGAGCGACGGAGGGGGCCAGGATCCGCCCTTCGCTATCCATCCGAACCTTCCTTGGCGCAACCTTCTTTGTGCGAGGAGCATCGATATCCGATGTTGTTCATACAAAGAACGATGCTCACTCCGCAACGACCGGGGGCGGGGCGCCTCATGCCTTGGCCGGCTCCCGGCCGGAAAGCTGCTTCAGGGCCGCCCGGACCATGTCCTCGCCCGAGGCACCCGGGAGGGCGACACCCTCGACGACCCCCCGCAACTCCGCCGGCGTGTACCCGAGTCCGGCGAGGGCAGCCCGAGCCTCCGCCAGGGCCGAGCCGGGGACGGCGTTGTCGTCCACCACGATGTCGAGGCGGTCCTTGAGCTCCAGCAGCATCCGCTGCGCCCCGCGGCGCCCGACGCCGGGCACCGAGGTCAGGGCGTCCACGTCGCCGGCGGCCACCGCCTGGCGGAGCCCTTGCGGCTCGAACACCGACAGGACGGCGAGGGCCAGCTTCGGGCCGACGCCCGTCACCCCCATGAGCGTCTGGAACAGCTCCCGCTGGTCGGCGGTCCGGAAGCCGTAGAGCGTCAGCGAGTCCTCGCGGACGACCAGGTGCGTCAGCAGGCGCACCCGCTCGGCCCGCCGCAGCCCGGCCAGCACCGGAGCGGGCGCGTGCACGAGGTAGCCGACGCCCGCCACCTCGAGGACGGCGGCCCCGGGCGTGATCTCGGCGACGTCGCCGGTGAGCGAGGCGATCACCGCGGCGCTCCCCCCAACGCCCGGACCTTGCGGGAATGGAGGTGGCAGATGGCCACGGCGAGGGCGTCGGCGGCATCGGGGGTCTCGGTGCGGAACGACCCCCGCAACAGGCGGGCCACCATGAACCGCATCTGTTCCTTCGACGCCGAGCCGGTCCCCACGACGGCCAGCTTGACCTCGAGGGGGGCGTATTCGTAGACCTCGGTGCCCGACCTGGCTGCGACCAGCAGCACCACTCCCGATGCCTGGGCGACCGGGATGAGCGTGCGGGCATTCATCTTGTAAAAGATGCGCTCGATCGCCACCGCGTCCGGGCGCCACTGCTCGACCGCCGCCGAGAGGGCCTCGAACACGGTGTCGAGCCGTCGGGCGACCGGCTCGTCGGGCGTGGTGACGATCGTGTCGCAGGTGAGGGCCGTCAGCCGGCTCCCCTCCTGCTCGACGACGCCTACCCCCATGCGGGTGAGGCCGGGATCGATGCCCATCGTGCGCAGAGCCATGCTGGGGTGCCTGCCTCCCGATCGAACGGCTGTTTGGGTCTGATCATAACCAAGGCGTCGCACGGTGCCCGGATTTCGCGTATGCCGCCTGGTCCCTGGATGAAACGGTCAAAAGATGAACCGGTCAAAAGATGACCGGTTAAAATCTCGGGGACCCCAGTCTCCACGTACCCCCCCGGAGGACACCCGTGACACGATTTCTATCCCGGCTCGCGAACGCCCATCCGTTGACACAGGCACTGGCGATTGTGAGCGTGATCGTCCTCCTCGCCCTGGGCGTCATTGGGTGGAGCGCCCTCTTCGGCAGCAAGCCCAAGAAGGCCCACCCCAAGCCCGGGGCCGTGGCATCGCCCAGCGCCTCCCCCACCCCGACCGCCAGCGACCTGCCCGCACCGACCCAGACGGCAGCCGTGCCCATCCCGGTCAGCTCCACCGTGGCCACGGCCCAGGGCAAGCCGATCGTGGCCCGTGCCCAGCCGAACGCCAAGGCCAAGGTCGTCACCCAGCTGTCGCCCCACAACCTGATCGGCCAGGACACACCGTTCCTCGTGCTGGGCTCGCAGCCGGGCTGGTACCAGGTCCAGCTACCCGTCCGGCCCAACGGGACAACCGGATGGGTGCCTGCCGACCAGGTCGCCACCTCGACGGTGGGGGACTTCCTGCTCGCGACCCTCTCCACGTACCGCATCGACCACTACCGTGACGGCAAGCTGATGGACTCCTTCCCCATCGGCATCGGGGTCCCGACGGCACCCACGCCGACGGGGACGTTCTACGTCTGGGCCATCCAGGACGCCCCGGGTCCCCCGTACGACCCGGTGATCCTTGCCCTGTCCGGCTTCTCCCCGACCCTGGCCAACTGGCCGTACGGCGGCATCATCGGCGTGCACGGCTGGGCGGACCCCGGCGTCGAGGGCAAGCAGATCTCGAACGGCTGCCTGCGGATGCACCCGGGCGACGTCTCCAAGCTCGAGCAGAACCTGCCCTTGGGCACCCCGATCCAGATCATCGACTGACCCTTCGGTCCGGCCCTCCCTGACCCATCCCCCATCCGGGGGAGCCTGGGTCCACCGACACTACGTAAAAGGAACCGCTCAGTTCAGTCCCCCCACCCGTCGAAATAACTATCTGAGGGGACCACTCGGGGAACCTCTTTCGAAACGGAGGGATTTCAATATGACCGGCATGGGCGCCTTCGGTGCGATTCTCGCGGGGATCGGTCTAGTCGGGATCGTCGCCAGCTACGTCTGGGGAATGGCCGGCGCAAAGAAGTAACTGCCGCACCTTTTTAGGTCGAATCTGCGGGGCCGGGGGAAACCCCGGCCTTAGTTTTGCCTCTCCCCCGAGTTTTCCTCTCGCGAGTTTTCAGCCGGCCAGGTCGGCCATGACGTCGTCGGGCAGGTCGAAGTTGGAGTGGACCTCCTGCACGTCGTCCAGTTCCTCCAGCGCGTCGAGCAGCTTCAGCACCGGGCCCGCGCCGTCTCGGTCGAGCTCGACCGTGGTCGACGGCTCCATCGTGATCAGGGAGGATTCGACGGGGAATCCTGCCTCCTCGATGGCGGCCCGGACCTTGGGGAGGTCGTGCGGGGCGCTCGTCACCTGCCACAGGTCCCCCTGGTCGGAGAGATCCTCGGCCCCCTCCTGGAGCGCGACCGCCAGCAGGTCGTCCTCGCTCACCGTGGCCTTGGGGACCATGACGATCCCCCGCTTGGTGAACATCCACGACACGGCGCCCGGCTCGGCGAGGCTGCTGCCGTACTTGGTGAAGATCCGCCGGACGTCGGCGGCCGCCCGGTTGCGGTTGTCGGTCAGGACGTCGACGAGCACCGCAACCCCGCCGGGCGCATAGCCCTCGTAGGTCAGGGTCTCGTAGGTCACACCCTCGAGCTCGCCGGTGCCGCGCTTGATCGCCCGCAGGATGGTGTCGGTGGGGACGCTGTCGTCCCTGGCACGGGACACGGCATCGGCAAGGGTCGGGTTGGCGTCGACCTTTCCGCCACCCTCCCGGGCGGCGACCTCGATGGCGCGCAGCCGCTTGGCGAACGCCTTTCCCCGGCGGGCATCGATCACCGCCTTCTTGTGCTTGATGCCCGCCCACTTCGAATGACCCGACATCTACGCAAGCTCCTCCAGGAAATACCGGTGCATCGAGAGCGTACCCGCGAGTTCGGGGTGGAACGCGATGGCCAGCAGGTTGCCGGACCGCACCGCCACCGGGTGCTCCGCCCACGTGCCGAGCACCTCGACGCCGGGCCCCGGCGCCTCGAAGACGGGGGCCCGGATGAAGACGGCAGGGACGACCCCGACCCCGGCCACCTCCACCTCGGCCTCGAAGGACTCCCGCTGGCGGCCGTAGGCGTTGCGGCGGACCCCGATGTCCAGGACGCCGAGGGGCGGCTCCCCGTCCGACGTCCACGCGGCGAGGACGATGGCCCCGGCACAGGTCCCGAAGACGGGCATGCCGGCCTCGATGCGCTTCAGGAGCGGGTCCCGCAGATCGTAGCGGTCGATGAGCTTCAGCATCGTGGTTGACTCGCCACCGGGGATCACGAGTGCATCGACGCCCTCGAAGTCCTCGAGCGTCCGCACCTCGACGGACGAGGCCCCGCAGGCCTCCAGCGCGCGCCGGTGCTCCGCGAAGTCTCCCTGCAGCGCCAGGACACCTGCCCGCACCGGTCCTCCTCTCACCACCCGCGAGGGGCCAGCCGCTCCTCTGCCGGGATCTCCCGAAGGTCGAGCCCACGCATCGGCTCGCCGAGCCCACGGGACACCTTGGCCAGCACGTCCGGGTCCCTGAAGTAGGTGGTGGCCTCGACGATTGCCCGGGCTCGCACCGCGGGCTCCTCGCTCTTGAAGATGCCCGAGCCCACGAACACGCCCTCGGCCCCGAGCTGCATGACGAGCGAGGCATCGGCCGGCGTGGCGATGCCCCCAGCGCAGAAGAGCACGACCGGCAGCGTGCCGGCCGCGGCGACCTCCCGCACCAACTCGTAGGGGGCCCCCAGCTCCTTGGCCTCGGTCATGAGCTCCTCGACCGGCGCCGTCTGCAGGCGGCGGATGCCGTCGCCGATCGACCGGAGGTGGCGGACGGCCTCCACGACGTTGCCCGTGCCCGCCTCGCCCTTGGAGCGGATCATGGCGGCGCCCTCGCCGATGCGCCGCAGTGCCTCCCCGAGGTTGGTGGCGCCGCAGACGAACGGGACGGTGAAGGCCCACTTGTCGACGTGGTAGCGGTCGTCGGCGGGCGTCAGGACCTCGGACTCGTCGATGAAGTCCACGCCGAGCGCCTGGAGCACCTGCGCCTCGGCGAAGTGGCCAATCCGGCACTTGGCCATGACGGGGATCGTGACTGCCTCGACGATCTCGACGATGCGGTGGGGGTCGGCCATGCGGGCGACGCCGCCCTCGCGCCGGATGTCGGCAGGCACGCGCTCGAGCGCCATGACGGCGACGGCGCCGGCCTCCTCTGCAATGGCGGCCTGCTCGGCCGAGGTGACGTCCATGATGACACCCCCCTTCAGCATCTCGGCAAGGCCGCGCTTGATCCGGTCAGTTCCGTGCTCGACCATGCGGGTCACTCCTCGGTAGGAACAGCGAAGACCCAATTCTACCGCCCCGTGCCGGCCCCACCGGTTCACCGAACCCCATACCGAGACCCCCGAAGTGGGGAAAAACTTCTTCTTGCTCGAAAGGGTTGCTTGGCGTAAGCTCTCCAAGCGGCGCGACACGGGTGGAGGGCACCCTCCACGCCGCCGGGGGGTGGTGATGCCTATCGGTATCCTGCGAGTGCGGCGCTGTGGGGCTCCTGAGAGCGCCGGCATTCCCCCAACCCGGCATCCCCCCAACCAGCCTTCCTTCATCCAGCCTTCCTTCAACCAGCCTTCGTCAGAAGGAGACATGCGTGATCAAGACCAGTCTTACGCGCGCGACTCGAGCCGTCGTGGCCCTGGGCATCTCGATAGCCCTGGTCGCCCTCGAGCTCCTCGTCGTGGCGCCGGTCCCGGCCCATGCGGCCACGACCGTTCACCTCGTCCCGATCGCCACGAACTTCAACCAGCCCATCGGCGTCGACTTTCACGAGACCCAGAACAAGCTCCTGCTGTCGGTCAACTACCCGTCCGGATCGCCCAACAACTTCGACCTCGTCGCGACCGACGGCTCGCACTCGCCGTTCACCACCGTGAGCGGCCTGACCAACGAGGTCTACATCTCCACCGTGCGCACCAGCGCCTGTGAGGGGGGCTTCACGGTCGGGCAGTCATTCGTGGGCACCGGGACGCCTGGCGTCATCGCGCGCATCAGCCCCGACGGGGGGACCATCACGAACCCCTGGGTCACGCTCCCTGGCGAGAACGGGCTGCTCCGGGGCGGCCTCTTCCAGGACCGTTACTGCTCCTTCAACGGCGACCTCATCGTCACGACCGAAACGGGACACGTCTGGCGAGTGACCAGCGGCGGCACACCGACGCTTGTCGCAACCGTCGGTCAGATCCTCGAGGGACCCACGACCATCCCGAACGACCCCAAGTACGGGCCCTGGGCGGGCACGATCCTGGTGGGCGACGAGGCCGCGGGCCTGTGGTACAGCATCACCACCGCCGGCAGGTTCACCTCCTACCCGTTCGGCCACGGCGGCGGCTCCGGCCCCGAGAGCGCCCGCATCATCACCGCCGGTGAGAACTTCTTCGGCGTCGACTTCGCCGACGGCGCCCTGGTCGTGGGCCCGGCGGCGCAGTTCAGCGGCATCGTCGGGGACCTCGCGCTCGCCAACGAGGACGGATCCCTGCAGCACGCCGTCTGGAACCCCGGCACGTCAACATTCGATGTCGAGCAGATCGCCAAGGTGGGCCAGTTCGAGGGGACGACGTTCGCCCCGATCTCGCTCCCGACCACCAACGTCACGCTGACACCCCCGACGGCCACCAACCTGGTCTTCACCGACCACACCGTCACCGCCACCGTCTCCAAGAGTGGGAAGCCCCAAGCGGGCAAGACGGTGACGTTCAGCGTCCTCAGCGGCCCGAACACGGGCGTCTCCGGGACCCAGACCACCGACGCCAACGGCCAAGCCACCTTCACCTACCACGACAGCGGCGGCGCCGGGACCGACACGATCCAGGTGAGCTTCACGGACGACTTCGGTACCGTGGAGACCGCGACGGCAACGAAGGCGTGGGTCCTGGCCAGCCCCACCCTCACGACCCAGGCCTCCGGATCCGTGCCCGCGGGTGGCAAGATCAGTGACACGGCGACCCTGACCGGCGGCGCGGCGCCGAGCGGGACGATCACATTCAAGCTCTTCGGCCCCGGCGACCCCACCTGCAACAACGGCGCCATCGCCACCTTCATGCAGACAGTCAGCGGCAACGGCAGCTACGGTTCGGGCAACGCCGTCGCCGGGGTCGCAGGGACGTACCACTGGGTGGCCAGCTACAGCGGGGACGCCAGCAACAACCCAGCCTCGACGCTCTGCGGCGATCCGGGAGAGTCGGTCACCCTCACCGCCCAGGTCCTGACGGGGCGCGCGTTCGGCCTGAGCGCGAATGCCTCGTTGCTGGGGCTCACCCTGGTCAACATCCCGCCCATCCCCGACACCGGGCCCGTCTCGACGACGGTCCCGTCCACCACGTCGACGCCGTGCGTCGCCAGCATCGGCGGCCTGATCACGGCGCACGTCCTGTGCGCCAACGTTACGACGTCGCTCGGGCCAGCCAAGTCCACGGCGACCGCGTCGGTCAACGACACGTCGATACTCGGTCTCCCGGGCGTGCCAGGGATCAGCATCGGGCTGGTGCAGTCCTCCTCGACCACGACGTGCGCCGGGTCCTCCGGCACGACGACGATCGCCTTCCTGCAGGTCGGGGGCACCGTCGTGATCGCCAAGCCCACTGCCATCGCCCCGAACACCACGATCAACGTGGGCGTGGTGTCGCTGGTCCTGAACGAGCAGATCCCCGTGACGGGTCCCGACAAGGGCCTGACGGTGAACGCCGTGCACATCAAGGTGAACGCATTGGGCGCCGCCAAGGTCGATATGATCCTGGCGTCGTCGGAGAGCGACATCGGCAACTGCCCCTAGGGGCTGCCGCGCTCACACCGGGCACCCCCCGCCGGGCATCCGGCGGGGGGGCCGTCCGGTCAGCCACACTCCCGTCGGTGCTGTCACCACTCTGAGTGGCGGCCTTGCCCCATCGGGGGAGGCTCCGGAAAACGAGAGGCTGTTTGGCCGCGCATATCGCGGCCAAACAGCCATGGGATGGTCACACCCTTCTGAAACCCGGACATATCGGTTACCAGAGGTCCGTGCGACCCCTCGGCCGACTACTGAGGGTGATGGACCAGCCGAGAGTTCACCGAGTGGTTCACGAGGTTGACCCCGCCGGGCATCCGGCGGGGGGGCCATCCGGTCAGCTCATGGCGGCGGTGTAGCACTCGACGATGCGAGGCGCGAGCGCCCGCCAGTCCAGCTCCGCCGACCTCGCCTGGCCGAGCGCCACCAGACGCTGCGCCGAGGCCCCACCCTCGAGGACCTGGCCCAGGGCGGCGGCCAGGGCGGCGGGATCGCCGGGCTTGACGAAGACGGCAGCCTCACCGGCGGCCTCCCGGTAGCCCGGGAGGTCGGAGCAGACGACCGGCGTTCCGGCGGCCATGGCCTCGACCAGCACGATCCCGAAGGACTCCCCCCCAAGCGAGGGGGCGCAGAAGACCCCGGCCCCCGCGTAGATGCCGGGGAGCCGCTCGTCCGGCACCCGGCCGAGGGGGACCACCCAGTCCGGATGCTCGGGACTGCCGGCGGGGGCGCTGGGCGCCGCGGTCGTCACGAGCCGCACGTCCATCCGGCGGCGCAGCGCCGCCATGGCGTCGAGGAGCGTGGTGAAGCCCTTGCGGGGCTCGGGCCGGCCCACGAACAGGACGTAGGGCGCGCCGCGCTGCAGGTCCGGCTCGGGGGCGGCGCCGGAGAACCGCTCGACGGGGACCCCGTTGGGGATCAGCCGGTAGTCGCCCGGGAAGTAGGCACCGATCAGCGATCGTGCCGCCTCCGAGACGGCGATGCGCACGTCGATACGGGCGACCAACCTGCGCAGGAAGGGCCGTGCCGCCGCGTACCCGAGGCTGCGGGTGGCGGAGGCGTGGAAGGTCGCCACCACCGGCAGGCGGGCACTCCCAAGCGCGAGGAGGGAGAGGCTGGGGATCGCGGGCTCGTGGAGGTGCAGCAGGTCGAGATCCCCGCGGGCCAGACGGCCGGCCAGGCGGCGCCTCGCACCGGGGGTGAAGCAGATCCTGGCGACCGACCCGTTGGCGGGGACCCCGATCGTGCGCCCGGCTGCCCAGATCCCCGGCTCCGCGAACGTCGCGGGGGCGATGATCTCGGCGGTGACCTCGCCCCCGGTCACCTCTGGCAGGGCGCCGGCCAGCCCGAGGATGTGGCTGCGGACGCCTCCCGGATAGGACCAGTCGTACGGGCAGACGAAGCCGACCTTCACGGCCCCACGGGCGTCTCGCCGGACGTCTCACCGGGCGCGGGGCCCGACGCCCCGCCGGGCGTCTCGGGCGGTGCCGCCGGGGCGTCCGGAGGGGGGCGGCCACGGCCCCGCGGCGGGAGGTCGGGCTCGTCGGACGGCCAGTTCGTGGAGAAGAGGTGGTACTGCTCCGGCGCCTTGCGGACAACCTCCTCGAGGGCCGTGGCGATCTGCTGGGCGATGGCGCTCAGGTCGGCGCTCTCGTCCCCGGTGCGCTCGTAGGGGATCTCGGCCACCTCGCAGCGGAACCGCTCCGGACCCCTCTGGTAGAGGGCCACCGACGCCAGCGGCACCCCGGTGCGGGCGGCGAGCAGGGCCGGGCCGACCGGGGCGGTGGTCCGCTCGCCGAAGTAGTCGACCCAGATGCCCCGCCGGGACAGGTCCCGGTCCGCGACGAGGGCCACGATCTCGCCGCGCTGCAGGACCTTGAGGAGACCCCGCAGCGTCTGCGCCCCCGGCGAGGCCGGGAGGATGCGGATCCCCCGGCGCTCCCGGATCGACGCGAACCAGTCGAAGAGCGGCCGGGGCTTCAACACCTCGGCGACGGTCGTCAGCGGGTAGTCGTTGGCGCCTGCCCACGCCCCCAGCAGGTCGTAGAAGCCGAAGTGCGGAAGGACGACGAGCAGCCCGGTCCGGGCAGCGACCGCCGCGTCGACGATCTCCACGTTGACGGCCTCGACCATGTCCAGCAGGTCCTGGCGGCTGTAGCGGCCCAGGCGGAGCGTCTCGAGCCAGTAGCGCGCGTAGGACAGGTACGCAGCGGAGACCAGGTCCGCCGTGGCCACCCGGGCCATGTTGCGGGCGACGATCGCTCGCCGGGGTGGCCTGGCGAACCGGAAGGCGACACGGCCCGCGACATTGGCGACGCCGTCGGTGAGCCGCAACGGCAACCGCTCCGCGAGCCACGACCCCGCCCGGAAGGCGTAGTAGCGCAGGGCCAGGGAGGTCCCGTTTTCGAAGGCGCCGCCGCGCACGCCCGCGGCTACAGCTGCTTCGTCTGCCGCCACACGACGACAAAGCGCTGCGCCACGGTGATCAACGACAGCACCACGAGCACGGAGAGCGCCAGGACGATCCGGTCGAAGAAGATCCCCGCGCAGGCCATGAACATCCGTTCGCCGCGCTCGGCGATGCCCACGTCGCACCTGAGGTCCATCGCCTCGGCCCGTGCCTTGATGTACGACGTCAGGAAACCGAGCACGAGGGCGGCCAGTGCCAGCAGCACGGCTGCGGCCGGGTACTGGCGTCCGGGGATGAACCCGAGGAGCGCCGGGCCGGTGGCCGGGCGGTGCATCAGGTACCAGACGAGGCCCGAGAAGAAAATCCCATCCGAGATCCGGTCCGTGGTCGAGTCGAAGAAGGAGCCGAAGCGCGTCACCCTCCCGGTCGCCTTGGCGACCGCCCCGTCGAAGAGGTCGGTGAAACCGCCGATCGCGACGATCCACGATCCCAGGATCAGGTGACCCTGGGCGAACGTCACAGTCCCGACGGCCACGATGACCACCCCCAGCACGGTCAGGGCGTTGGGGGAGATCCCGGCCTTGCCGAGGGACTTGCCCAGCGGCTTGACCATCTTGTCGAGCGGCTTGCGGAGGTGGCTGGCAATCACTTGGCGGTCCTGCCTCATCCGGCGGGGGGATTTACGGGGTGGACGCTACACGGTCGCGGCAGCACCTTGCCGACAAGATAATAGAATCGGCCCCGCATGAAAACGTATCCGCCGGAAGCGATACGCAATGTCGGCCTGTTCGGACACCAGGGCACCGGCAAGACGTCGCTCGCGGAGGCCCTCGTGTTCCTGTCCGGGGCGACGACGAGGCTCGGCCGGGTCGAGGACGGCAACACCGTCACCGACTTCGAGCCAGAGGAGATCAAGAAGACCCTGTCGGTCTCCCTCTCGCTGGCCCCCATCGAGTGGCGCGGCCACAAGATCAACCTCATCGACGTCCCGGGCTACGCCGACTTCATCGGCGAGGCACAGGCGGCCTTGCGGGTGGTGGACCTCGCCATCTTCGTGCTGTCGGCCGTCGAGGGGGTCCAGGTGCAGCACCAGATCGTCTGGTCGATGGCGGGCAAGCTCGACGTCCCCAGGGTGGTCTTCATCAACAAGCTGGACCGGGAGCGGGCCTCGTTCTCCCGGACGCTGGCGGAGCTGACCGAGAAGCTCGGGGGCGGCTTCGCCCCGGTGGACCTGCCGATCGGCGAAGAGCACGACTTCGCGGGGGTGGTCGACGTCCTCTCCCGCAAGGCCTACCGCTACGACGGGTCTGGCAAGGGCGTCGAGATGGAACTCTCCGGTCCGCTCCACGAGGAGGCAGAGCGCCTGCACACCCAGATCGAGGAGTCGGTCGCCGAGTCCGACGACGCCCTGCTGGAGCGGTACCTGGACGGCGGCGAGATCAGCCTGGAGGAGGTGGTCCACGGCCTCGCGAAGGGGCTGCTCGCCGGTTCGGTGTTCCCGGTGCTGGTCGGGTCCGCCACCAAGCTCATCGGCATCGACCGCCTGGCGGACTCGATCGTGGAGGAGGGGCCGTCCCCGCTGGCCCGAGGGCCCGCCGAGGGAGTGCGGCCCGGCACCGAGCAGACCATCCAGCAGCCCCCGAGCCCGGATGCCGCAACCTCGGCCTTCGTCTTCAAGACGGTGTCCGACCCTTACGTGGGCCGGATCTCGCTCTTCCGTGTCTTCTCCGGCCGGATGCGGCCGGACTCGACGGTCCACAACGCCACCCAGGGCGTCGACGAGCGCGTGGGCCAGATCTTCGCCCTCCGGGGCAAGAACCAGGTCCCCCTCAGCGAGGTGGCCGCCGGCGACATCGCGGCAGTGGCCAAGCTGTCCCACACGCACAGCGGCGACACGATCGCGGACAAAGCATCGCCCATCGTCTTCCCGGGCCTCGACGCGCCGGACCGGGCGCTTGCCAAGGCCATCGCCCCCAAGACCAAGGGCGACGAGGACAAGCTCATGACCGGCCTTGCGCGGCTCCAGGAGGAGGACCCGGCGCTCTCGGTCGAGCGCAACGCCGAGACCCACCAAACGCTGCTGTGGGGCACCGGCGAGGCCCACCTGGAGGTGACGCTGGAGCGGCTCCACCGCAAGTACGGCGTCGATGTCGCCGAGATCCCGCTCCGGATCGCCTACCGGGAGACCGTGCACGGCAAGGCCCATGCCGTCGGCCGGCACGTCAAGCAGACCGGTGGCCACGGACAGTACGCCATCGCTCACATCGACGTCGAGCCCAACGAGCGTGGGGCCGGCTTCGAGTTCGTCGACAAGATCGTGGGCGGCGTCGTGCCGAACCAGTTCATCCCATCGGTCCAGAAGGGGGTGGAGAAGCAGCTCACCGACGGCGTCATCGCCGGCTACCCGGTCGTGGACGTGCGGGTCACCCTCTTCGACGGCAAGTACCACCCCGTCGACTCCTCCGACATCGCCTTCCAGCTGGCCGGGGGCCACGGGTTCAAGGAGGCTGCCCATGCGGCCGGCGTCGTGCTCCTCGAGCCGATCATGGACCTGGAGGTCGTCGTGCCCGACACCTACCTCGGCGAAATCATGGGCGACCTCAACTCCAAGCGCGGAAGGATCCAGGGGACCGAGGCCGTCGGCGGCCACCAGATCGTGAAGGCGAAGGTCCCGATGGGTGAGGTGGCCCGCTACGCCATCGACCTCCGGTCGATGACCGGGGGCCAGGGCACGTTCCGGATGGAGCACTCGCACTACGAGGAGGTCCCGCCCCACCTCGCCGACAAAATCATCGCCGAGGCCAAGGACGCCAGGGACGCCAAGTAGGTGTCGCTTGGCAGTTTCCGTCAAAAGGACCGGTGGGCAGACTTTTTGACGGAAACTGGTGGCCAACCTGGCGCCATCTGAATGAGCAACGGATCGGGGCCGAGGTAGGTCGCCACCGACGCTGCCACCGATCCCGGGATTGCCAGGTCCGTCACCCAGCAGGCGCGACCCAAGGCGTCCGTGGCCGCTCGCCAGCCCGGCGCCG